>Ga0206681_10000237_pt1 | contig 32736 bp, 30 predicted proteins | sample M150012015metaG_FD_161048 | JGI IMG/M metagenome (GOLD analysis project Ga0206681, IMG submission 161048) | Ammonia-oxidizing marine archaeal communities from Monterey Bay, California, United States - M1 500m 12015 | ecosystem: Environmental > Aquatic > Marine > Intertidal zone | place: USA... | reverse complement strand
CATGACTTAAAAACACCCCTCACTCGGGCGCGTTTACGTGCAGAAATGATCTCCGATACCGATCAAAAAGAGGCCCTAATTGGTGATTTAGAAAACCTAGAAACCATGGTCAAGGGCAGCTTGCAGATGATGAAGGACGATGCCATTCATGAAAATACTCAGCATATTGATTTGAGTCAGCTATTGTTGGATTTAGCGTCTAAAAACCAAATTTATGGTTTGCCGATTGAATTGGACATCCAACCCGGTTTGGCCGTTGATGGCCGCAACATGGCTTTACAGCGGATGTTTAGCAACCTCATGGATAATGCACTTACCTACGGTCGTGCAGTAACCGTGGTTGCCAAAGGCAACCCTCAGGGCACGGTGATTCGTATTATGGATCCAGGTCCGGGGTTAAACGACGCCGATAAAGCCCGCGTGTTTGAACCTTACTATCGCCTTACTCAAAAACCCAGCGGTGACCACGTGGGCTTGGGGTTGGGTATTGCGCGTAGTATTGCTAACCTACATGGCGGCGAGCTAGAGCTGAAAGATCGAGCCGGTGGAGGCCTCATGGTTGAAGTTTATTTCCCTTCGTAACACTTCGTCACACTTCTCCACGTTATGACACTTTATCGCGCTTACAATTCCATACACCGGAGTGTGACTGCCGGATAATAAAACTAACGAGGAACTCACATGAAAATTAAATTAACAGGCTTAGCTCTAGCCACGATGATGGCTATGGCGCCAAGTGCGCAGGCAGGCGAAGTAGAAGTCTTACATTGGTGGACCAGTGGTGGTGAAGCCACTAGTGTAGCCTTTTTAAAGAAGCAATTGGCTGAATCTGGTGTTGATTGGGTTGATTTTGCCGTTGCTGGTGGTGGTGGCGAAAGTGCCATGACGGTATTAAAATCCCGTGCTATTTCTGGGAATTCACCTACAGCAGCCCAAATCAAAGGCCCATCCATTCAAGAATGGGGTGAGCTAGGTTTCTTGTCTAGCATAGATGACGTTGCACAAGCTAATAACTGGGATGAGATTTTACCAGGCGTAGTTTCCGACGTAATGAAGTACCAAGGTGAATACGTAGCTGCACCAGTAAACGTGCATCGTGTTAACTGGTTGTGGGCCAACCCAGAAGTATTCCGCAAAGCTGGAGCCACTATCCCGACTACATGGGATGACTTTATGGTGCAAGCTCAGAAGGTAAAGGACGCGGGTTACATTGCGTTAGCCCATGGTGGTCAAGCATGGCAGGATGCCACCGTATTTGAAGCTGTCGTTCTAGGTGTTGGCGGGGCTGACTACTACAACAAGGCTTTTGTTCAAGCAGATATGGATGCCCTTAACAGCGCAACCACCAAAAAAGTATTTGAAACCTTTGGTCAATTACGCCAATTTGTTGACATCAACTCTCCAGGCCGTGACTGGAACTTAGCGACCTCTATGGTCATTAAGGGTGAAGCCGGTATGCAGATTATGGGCGACTGGGCTAAAGGCGAATTCAAGGTTGCTGGTATGAACCCAGGAACAGACTATGTTTGTGTAGCAGCACCAGGCACTTCTGGCGCATATACCTTTAACGTAGACTCATTTGCTTTCTTTAATCAAAGCGATGCCGAAAGTACTAAAGCTCAAAAAGTGATGGCGAAAGAAATCTTAAGTACTGATTTCCAACGTGTATTTAACCTTAACAAAGGTTCAATACCAGCACGTTTAGGCATGGCGCGTACAGAGTTTGACACTTGTGCTCATGACTCTATGGACGCCTTTGTTTCTAGCTCTGCTTCTGGCAGCCTAGTACCTAGTTTCGCCCATGGTATGGCCGTTTCAGAAGCCATTTCTGGTGCCATTTATGACTCTGCAACGCAGTTCTTTAACTCCGATGACAGTGCCGAACAAGGTGTAGCTCAGCTTGTAGCCGCGGTTGCTGCTGCTAAGTAAAAGCAACTTTTGTTGTCATTGCCAACGGCCTGCAGTCATCCTACACCACGGGTTATGGATTACTGCAGGCCGTTAACATTTGCGATGACCTATTTCTAAATTTTTATTGAGCTAACTCATGTTCGATTATCTCGAAAAACAATTACCCAAACTGATTATGGCTCCCACCGCCATTGCTATGTTGGTGTGTATGTATGGGTTTATCGGCTGGACTGCGGTCTTGTCCTTTACCAAAAGCCGCATGTTACCCCAGTGGGACTTTGTTGGTTGGCAACAGTACGAGCGGTTATTTGCTAACCCACGCTGGCACGTTGCATTAGATAACCTACTTGTATTTACCCTGTTGTTTATTATTATTGCCTTGTTATTGGGCCTCATGTTGGCGATTTTATTAGATCGCAATATTCGTAATGATGGTGCCTTACGCACGATCTATCTTTATCCTATGGCGGTGTCTTTTATTGTTACAGGCACAGCATGGAAATGGATTTTAAACCCTGGCTTAGGCATCGAAAAAATGGTGCGAGACCTAGGCTTTACTGATTTTGAATTTCGTTGGTTAGTAGATCCCGATATGGCTATCTACACTATTGTTATTGCTGCAGTCTGGCAGTCCAGTGGTTTTGTTATGGCCATGTTCTTGGCCGGTTTGCGCGGTGTTGACGATAGTTTGATCAAAGCTGCGCAAATAGATGGCGCCTCAACCTTCCGTACCTATTGGCATGTTATTTTACCGGTTATGCGACCTGTGTTCTTTGGTGCGGTCGTGATCCTTAGCCATATTGCCATTAAGAGCTTTGACCTAGTGCAGTCGCTCACAGGTGGAGGCCCTGGTTATTCTTCCGATCTCCCTGCCACCTTTATGTATACCCATGCCTTTAGCCGCGCGCAAATGGGCCTAGGTGCGGCCAGTGCGATGGTGATGCTGGCGGGTGTGATGGCTATTATTGTGCCTTATCTCTACTCTGAATTGCGAGGTAACAAATCATGAAATCGTTATCCACTTCACAGCGGCACTACAAAGCCCTATTTATTACTATTTTAGTGCTGTTTGCACTGGTCTACTTAGCTCCCTTGTATGTCATGCTCACTACGTCGTTTAAAGGCATTGAAGAAATTCGCAGTGGCAACATCTTGGCCTTACCCGAAACACTGAATGTCAGTGCATGGACTAAAGCCTGGAGCAGTGCCTGCACCGGTGGTGACTGCTATGGCCTCGCACCGTATTTTTGGAATAGCATACGCATTGTCTTACCTGCGGTGTTTATTTCTACGGTGATTGGAGCACTTAATGGTTATGTGTTATCTCAATGGCGCTTTAAGGGCAGCAACTTCCTGTTTGGGGCGTTACTGTTTGGCTGTTTCATTCCCTTTCAGGTGATTTTATTACCCATGGCTATGTTATTGGCCTGGTTGGGTTTGGCGAATACCGTGCCTGGTTTGGTACTAGTGCATGTGATTTACGGTGTGGCATTCACCACCTTGTTCTTCCGTAACTACTATGTGGGCATACCTACCGAGTTAGTGCGCGCAGCTCGATTAGATGGCGCTGGTTTTTTTGCAATTTTCAGGCACGTTTTTTTGCCTCTTTCCACCCCCATCATTGTGGTGAGTGTGATTTGGCAATTCACTCAAATTTGGAACGACTTTTTGTTTGGGGTGGTTTATTCGGGGCCGGGCACGCAGCCCATTACTGTGGCACTTAATAACCTAGTCAATACCACCATGGGTGGCAAAGAATATAACGTTGACATGGCTGCTGCTGTGATCGCCGCCTTGCCCACCCTAGTGGTGTATCTAGTTGCCGGTAAATATTTTGTACGCGGCTTAACCGCGGGTGCCGTAAAAGGCTAATAAAAAGATTAAGACAAAGGAAAAGAAACCGCTATGGGTTCTATACAAATACAACAACTCACTAAATCTTTTGGTGATACTCAAGTACTCAAAGGCATTGATCTAGACATAAAAGATGGTGAGTTTCTCATCTTAGTGGGGCCCTCTGGTTGTGGTAAATCTACCCTCATGAACAGCATTGCTGGGTTAGAGGATGTGAGCAGTGGTGACATTCTTATTGATGGTGTCAATGTCACAGACTTAAGCCCCAAGGAACGTGACATCGCGATGGTGTTCCAGTCCTATGCGCTCTATCCCACCATGAGCGTGTCGCGCAACATCAGCTTTGGCCTCGAAATGCGCAAGGTTCCCAAAGCTGAAATAGAGAAAACCGTAGCCGATGTGTCACAGCTATTACAAATTGAACATTTGTTAGACCGCAAACCGAGTGCGCTTTCAGGCGGGCAGCGCCAACGTGTTGCCATGGGCAGGGCTTTAGCGCGCAACCCAAGAGTATTTTTGTTTGATGAACCCCTGTCTAACTTAGATGCTAAGTTACGGGTAGAAATGCGTACAGAAATTAAGAAGCTGCATAAACGCTTGAGCACCACTATTGTTTATGTGACCCACGATCAAGTAGAGGCTATGACCTTGGCAGACCGTATTGCCGTGATGAAGGATGGGCAAGTGCAGCAATTTGGTACTCCTTATGAAATTTACAATAATCCAGCCAATCGTTTTGTGGCTGATTTTATGGGATCGCCACCGATGAATTTCATTGAGTGTGTCGTGCTGGATGACAAACTCGTGATTGAAAGTCAAGGTGAGAAATTTGAACTTCAGGTTGCCCATGGAGAGATCCTCAGGCATGCCGGTTTAGAGACGGTTATTCTTGGTATTCGACCCGAGATGATGACCGAGCCTAAACCTCACGTAATGGGGGCCTTGGTGCATAGCCTCCCTATGCAGATTGATGTGATTGAGCCTATGGGGCCAGACACCATTGCTTTTGGCCAGTGGAATGGCGTGGAAGTGCAAGCTAGGCTAAGCCCAGAAGCAGGGGTGGATGCACAAACTAAAGGCAGTATCAGCCTGCAGGTAGATACTAGCAAAGCTGTGTTGTTTGATGCCTTTAGTGGTGCACGTTTGGACGCTTAAGTATCCATGGAATAGTTGTCAAAGCTCAAATCGCCACACCAAGCCCAAAGCGCCAAGAGGTCTTCGCCTACGGTTTGTGTGGCGTGGTCGATGCGGTCTAAGTGTTCAAAACTCGCCCCGGGTGGTCGTGCTTCAAAGGCCTGGTCACCCGCTTGCCAAAGTGCCGTACCACTCACAATATGGTACAGCTCAAGGGCATCGTGGCGGTGTTTGGGGTAAAGTGTGTGGGCTTGCTGCCAGTATATACCAAAGCGAAATTGGTCATGTATCAATACACCTTGCGGTCCTACCAACTCTATATAGGCACGGTTAATGTCGTAGCTATTGCTGAATACCCCACGTTCCACCCACGTTAACCATGGCACAATCGCTGCCATCGACCTACTTAGGTTCGCGTCGGTCATGGTATTAAGGCTGTTGCTCAATGGCAGTGTATTGGGTGTTTGATTCCAGCTAACTTTACTTTGGGCAAGGGGGCGTAGCAGCGGGGCAACGTCCATACCAATGTTAGTGCCGCTGGCAGCGAATCGAGTGCAGGCCAATTCAATAAACTGCTGCCAGTAACGGTTGATTTCAAAACTGTGTGGCATAGCCAAAACCCCTATCTAGCTGAGTAACCTTGGTAGTCAGCGAGACTACCTTATTTTCAGTTTGAGAGAAATAGTGATCGCCCATCTTTGGTATCAGGCTCTACACACTTGCCGCCTGAGCGGCCGCAGCTTTCACAGGTCCGTATCCACGGACTTGATCTGGTGCTTTGGCCCACTTAATAGCACCGGGGTAGTTAGCGCTGGTTAACTCGGCTGCGATGGCTGGCAAGGCTTGTTGATAATCCTGCAGTAAGCGGCGCTCTAGTTTGCGGTCTGGATGATACCCAAATAAGTCCCATGGTGTGGTACGCAAAAATTTAAACTTGGCCAATTGCTTAAATACGGGCAGCATCCAAGAACCAAAGGTAATCTTTTTGGGTCGGCCTTGGGCGTCTTTTCTGAACGCTAACAAGGGCGGTGCTAAGTGGAATTGAAGCTTATAGTCACCTGTAAAAGTGTCGTTTACTTGTTGTGCAAAATCACCGTTAGAATATAAACGCGCAACTTCGTATTCGTCTTTATAGGCCATGAGGCGGAATAACTGAGTGGCCACGGCTTGGGTGAGAGGTAGTTGGGCCACAGACACGTTGCTTTCGGCCTGTTGAATGCGTTTGACTTGCTCTAAGTAGGCGTCTGCATAGGCTTGGTTTTGATAATCTGTAAGCTGTTTGGAGTAGTCTTGTATGCGCTCTTTCAAGCTGACTTTGGGGCTAGATTTGGGTTCAAAGTAGGCAGTCACTTGATCCATATCGTGACCCGCCAACCGGCCCCAATTAAACGCTTCGAGGTTTTTCTCTATGGCCACTCCATTAAGATTGATCGCCTGTAATAAAGCCTTTAGCGAGACTGGCACTAAGCCTTTTTGCCACGCCATACCTAACATGATCATGTTAGAAAATACCGTATCGCCTAATAGGTTACGGGCCAATTGGTTGGCGTCTAAGCTATCTAGGTTGCCGGCGCCCAAGGTGTCGGCTAGTAGCTGTTGGCGTTGTTGGGATTTGGGGTCTGCGTCGCGGTATAGCACTTCGTCAGCCGTTACCATGGGGGCCGTGTTCAATACTGCGCGGGTATGGTTGGGCCTGAGTGTGGTCAGTGTTTTTTCGGCACTGGCAACAATCAAATCACCGGCAATCAGGCCGTCGGTCTGGCCTGCATCAATCCTAACTTGATGAATGTCGCTGGGTTTATTGGCTAGACGTAGGTAGCTCAATACACTGCCACCTTTTTGCGCAAAACCCATAAAGTCCAAAACGCTAGCGCCTTTGTTTTCGATGTGGGCAGCCATGGTTACAATGGCGCCAATAGTCACTACACCGGTACCCCCTACACCCACAATCAGTAGGTTATACACTTGCTCTAAACTGGCGAATTTTGCAGTGGGTAAGGCTGCGACTTGCGCACGCCACTGGTCATTGGTAACCACCCCCTGGCCACGACGCAGTTGGCCACCGACAATGTTTACGAAGCTAGGGCAGAAGCCACCCACACAGGAGTAATCTTTATTGCAGCTAGATTGCTCGATTTGGCGTTTATTACCTAGGCTGGTGGCTTTGGGTGTGACCGATAAACAGTTGGATTGTGTGGAACAGTCACCACAGCCTTCGCACACCTGAGGGTTGATAATGACGCGCCGTGTTGGCTCGATCATTAGGCCACGCTTACGTCGGCGGCGTTTTTCGGCGGCGCAGGTTTGTTCATAAATCAGCACGCTAACACCATCCACTTCACGTAATTCTCGCTGTAGTGAGTCCATTTCGTCGCGGTGGTGGAGGCTTATGCCTTTTGGAAAAGCAGAAAGGTCTTTGTAGGCGTCGGTGTTGTCGGTGACTAAGGCAATGCGCTGCACACCTTCTGCGCGCATCTGTTGGGCAATCGCACTGACACTGATCACGCCGTCTACGGGCTGCCCACCGGTCATGGCGACGGCATCGTTATAGAGAATCTTATAGGTGATGTTAGTGCCGGCAGCGATGGCTTGGCGTATCGCCAACGACCCAGAGTGAAAATAGGTGCCTTCGCCGAGGTTTTGAAATACATGCGCACGCTCAACATAACGAGACTTAGCGATCCAGTTAACCCCTTCGCCACCCATTTGCATGAGTGATTCGGTATTGCGACCCATCCAAGAGGCCATAAAATGACAGCCTATACCGGCTTGTGCACGGCTGCCTTCGGGTACCTTGGTGGATGAATTGTGTGGGCAGCCAGAACAAAAGTAAGGCATACGGCGCACGCCACCTGGGTCTTTAGCAAGGCTACATTGACCACTTAACTGCTGTAATAGAGGTGCAAAATCTAGGCCGTCAGCAGCCGAGTTGCCCCATAATCGGTTGAGGCGCTGGGCAATAAACTGTGCCAGCATTAACGGTGTCAGTTCGCCCACATAGGGGATGAGCGGGGCGCCATTTTCATCTTGTTTACCGGTGATGAGCACTCGTCCAGGGTGGTCTGGCTCGGCCATGTGTTCTTTAATTTGGCTTTCAATAATGCCGCGTTTTTCTTCTACCACCAACACTTCTTGTTTGTTGTGCACAAAGGCCATGGCACCTTGGCGTTCTAATGGCCAGACCATACCCACTTTATAGATATCAATGCCCAATTGTTTGGCTTTGGTTTCATCAATGTCGAGCAAACGTAACGCTTCTAACAAATCTAAATAGGCTTTGCCGGTGGTGACGATACCAAAACGGGCGTCTTTGAGGTTATAAATACGTTTGTCGATGGGATTGGCTCTAGCAAAAGCGGCCACTGCCTCTAGCTTGTGCTCAATGCGGGTTTCTAGCTGCGGGCCCGGCAAGTCGGGCCAGCGGTAATGTAAGCCACCAGCCGGTGGGGTGTAATCTGTGGGTTGCTTGAACTCGGGTAGCTCAGGTAATTCCACTGAAGCTGCGCTTTCTACGGTTTCAGAAATGGCTTTGAAACCTGTCCATACACCGGCGTACCGAGACAAGGCAATGCCCCACAACCCAAACTCTAAATATTCCTGCAGAGTCGCGGGGTTAATGGTGGGCATGAACCACGCCATAAAGGCCACGTCCGATTGATGGGGCATGCTAGAAGACACGCAGCCATGGTCGTCACCGGCAATGACCAGCACACCACCATTGGGTGAACTGCCGTAGGTCGCACCATGTTTAATGGCATCGCCTGCGCGGTCTACGCCTGGGCCTTTGCCATACCAAAGGCCAAACACACCGTCGACGTTTTTGTCGTCATCCACTTCAACTTGTTGCGTGCCGAGGATCATGGTGGCGGCCAAGTCCTCGTTGATGGCGGCCTGAAAGTCGATCTGTGCAGTTTGTAACACGTCTTTAGCCTGCCAAAGGGCTTGGTCATAACCACCTAACGGCGAGCCGCGATAACCACTGATGAAACCGGCACTGTTAATGCCATCTCGTTGGTCCATTTGGCGCTGCATCAACGGCAACTTAACCAGTGTTTGAGTGCCAGTCAAAAACACTCGCCCAGTTGGTTTTAGGTAGCGATCGGTGAGGCTGTAAGCAATGTTAGTGGGTGTCATAAGGTGGCCAATGATGATGTGTTAATAGCTTTTATTGTAACCACTAAGGCACGAAAGGTGCTTTCGTTAATGCCTTAAATAACAGATAATAAGAAAGGATGTTTCTTATTATTATTGTATTTTAAAATAAAATATCGTTTTTTGGGTAATTATGGAATTAGATAAATTTGATAGGCAGCTGTTAGTGCTGCTTCAAAACGACGGGAGGATGGCCAATCAGGCGTTGGCAGAATTGGTGGGTTTGTCGGCGGCGGCCTGTTGGCGACGGGTTAAAGCGTTAACCGAGAATGGCGTATTGCAAGGCACTTATAGCCAAGTTCAGCCAGAAGCCGTGGGTTACCAGCTGTGTGTGTTTTTGATGGTGAGCCTAGCGCGGCACAGTGGTCAAACCACGCAGGCCTTTGAAGATGCTGTGGGTTCTTACCCACAAGTGTTGCAGTTTTATGCGGTCACGGGCGATGCCGACTATATGTTACGAGTATTGATGCCCAATATGGCATCCTACGATCGATTTTTAACGGAAAAAATATTTACCCTGCCCAGTGTGGCACAGGTGAAGTCTAACTTTAGTTTACGGGCCATCAAACAAACCACAGCCGTGCCTATAGATGGCTAATCATGAGGCACCGAGCAGGTGCCGAAAGAGAAAAAGCGAGATAGACAGTTATTATAAAAGCCCACAAACCACCGCCTACACTATTGATGATAAGGTACAGGCTTAACGCCAATAAACCTGTGAGACTGTCGCTCCAGTTGCACATTAAGGCGGTTGCTGGCTGTTGTTGCGCTCACGCATCCTGCATAATGTCGCCTAAGCAATTTGGTTACGCATGACATGAGGAATACAAAGTGATTGCAAGCGACAAAACATTAGAACACGATTTTATGCACTGGCAGTGTTTGAGCCGATTGTTTGGCGCGCGTCAGGCTGCAGGTTATCCGTTAGACGAAGCTAAGCCGTTAGTGTGTTATGGCGCCGATGGTGACACAGGTATTGAGCTGACTATTTTGATTCTTAAGCGAGAGTTGGATCACTTGGTAGCGCAGTATAAGCACAACGCTAAAAAGACCCGTGACCCGATTGAGCGGTTTGAGTGGATCGTAAAACAGCTGTCCTCTGATTACTATCAAAAGGCCGAGAGTTTTCAATCGACCATGACGGCCCTGTGCCCCGTGGAAGCGCCTTATGCTCAGAAACTATTGACCGAGGGTGAGTGCCGTATGGTGTTTCGCGCCCGCGGTGATGGCTACCTAGTGCCTGCCAAAGTGTCGCAGTTACCTGTAGACGATGTGCGTGCCCAATTCACACAACTTCACAACTTCCACTTTAACCACAAACAGCCCCAGCCCCATGTAATTTTAGGGTTTGAGCCGATGTGGGAAAAAGCCCGTAAAGTTGCGGCAGAACCCGAACAAAACCAAACCTAAGCTCAATAAGGTAATGGGCCAGTTGAGGCCCCAATTATAGGGCGTTGTGCCTTGTTTAGGCTCAACTAAACCCGTCAGTTGCGCGGGCTGGTACATGGGCGCTAAGGCAGTAATGTGACCCTTGGCATCAATCAGCGCAGACACACCACTGTTGGTGGCTCTAGCCACAGGTTTGGCGTTTTCTATAGCGCGCATCTGAGCAATTTGGAGATGCTGCCATGGCGCCAGTGAATGTTCAAACCATGTGTCATTACTCACGGTAACGATCATCTGCGCGGCTGCTGCTTGTTTAGCCACGAGTTGTGGATAAGCAATCTCGTAACAAATATTGCCAGCAATAGGCACGGGGCTGTGTGTTAATAGGCCTTGCTCTTCTGTGGGTATTTTAAAGGCCGACATGGGTAAATCAAAAAAATCGATAGCCCCTCTAAACCACTGTTCTAGCGGTATATATTCGCCAAATGGCACCAGCCGCTGTTTGTGATAATAACCTTGAGCGGGTGGTTCTGAAGAGCCATCCTGCGGCCCCAATACAACTAACGAATTATAATAATTTGCCCCTTGGTTTTGGCTTTCTCGCATTACCGTGCCGCTGATGATTTTGCTATTGTGTGCAGTGGCAGTGAGGCTAATGGCCTGCATTGAAGGCTGGATATAGTCCCAATAGGTGGGGATTGCAGTTTCAGGCCAGACGATCAGGTCGCTGTCTAAATGCTGGTAGCTGTGCCCTAAATAATAGTTAAGGGTGGGTGTTAAGTGCTGAGGCAACCATTTATTTTGCAACGCAATGTTGCCTTGTAATAGGGTCACTTTTATCGGCGTGGGTGTACTCGGCTGAGTCCAATGGATTAGGTTTAGGCCAAATCCGGCCAACCACATCGCGGCTAAGAGTAACAAGCGGTATGGTTTGGCTATAGATACGCCGTAGACCAATAGGCCGCTAGCCGCCAATAACAAACTGACACCGTGTATACCTAACAAGGGCGCGTACCCAGCAAGGCTAGTCTCTATGCCAGCGTAGCCAAGGTATAACCAAGGGAACCCCGTCAGCAGCCAACCGCGAATCAAGTCCAGACTCACCCACAAACCTAAAAATAGTAGACTAGGGCAGCGGTGGTGGGTTTTAAAGCCATGAAATAGGCCGGCAAATAGGCCGTAGAATAACCCTAAACCCGCGCAGAATAATAAGGTAAGCAGGCCTGCTAGTGCCCAATGAGTGTTGCTGTGATCCACCATGCTCACAAACACCCAGCTCACCCCAACGCCAAAATAGCCTAAGCCATAAGCAAACCCGGCAAGGCTGGCCTGGCGGGTGGAGGTGCAGCTTTGTAGGCTGAGCCAAAACAGGATGATGCTTAGCGGCGCGAGCGGCCAGAGAGAAACTGGAGCCAGCGCCAAGGGAGCTAATGCACCAGCGAAGGTGCTTAAGGCTAGGTTAGTCTTGCGCGTTAGTCTCATCGCTTTCCTTGACAATCGGCGTCACTTGCATGAGGCGAATGCGGCGATTATCTGCGGCTAGAATACGGAAGCTCAACGAGCCGATTTCGGTGTCTTCATCTTTAGCGGGTAAGTGGCCAAATTGTTGGGTGACGATGCCACCAATGGTGTCGAACTCGCTATCGTCGTAGTAAGTGCCAAAATGATCGTTAAAATCTTCGATGGTGGTGAGGGCTTTAACTAAAAAGCCATTGTCGGCAAAGGGGCGGATGTTGCTGTCATCTTCTTCGGCGTCAGTTTCATCTTCTATTTCGCCCACGATTTGTTCTAATACGTCTTCAATGGTCACTAAGCCCGCTACGCCACCGTATTCGTCGAGCACAATGGCCATGTGATAACGGTTGGTACGAAACTCATTAAGCAAGATGGACAAGCGCTTACTTTCTGGCACAAAAATGGGTTTGCGCAACATGGCGTTAAGGTCAAAATCATCCATCTGTTTAGCAAAGGCTAGGGGCAATAAGTCTTTGGCTAGCAGTATGCCTAACACTTCATCTGGCGACTCGCCGATCACAGGGAAGCGTGAGTGGGACGTTTCGGTAATGGTTTGCATGAACTCTGTGGTGCTTTGGTCGGCTTTAACTACGGCCATTTGAGGCCTAGGCACCATGATGTCACGCACTTGCATGTGTGACATTTGTAACGCGCCTTCGATGGTGTCGAGGGCTTCGCGGTCAAGTATTTGGTCTTCTTCCGCTTGACGAATTTGCTCTAGCAGCTCTTCTTTAGTGCTGGGGCGGTCGCTAAGGAAAAAGGAAAGTCTATCCAGCCAGGAGCGTTTGTCCTGACTGTTGGTCGACGCGTCGTCGTTCATGAGGTGGGTTAAATCCTAAATAGTTTAGTTAGCCAATTTATACGCTTAGTCGTGCGTTTTGGCAACGTATGGATTAGCAATGTTGATCTCTGCTAATAGTTGGGTTTCGAGGCTTTCCATTAACTTAGCCTCGTCATCATCAATGTGGTCATAGCCTTGCAAATGCAAGGTGCCGTGAATAACTAAGTGGGCCCAGTGATGTTGTGTGGTTTTGCCTTGTTGTGCGGCTTCTTCCGCAACTAAATTGGCATTAATCACTAGGTCACCTAAATAATCGGAATTGCCTAGCTCTTGGGCCATAGCTGCAGCTATTTCAGGGTCTTCAAATTTGGGTTGTTCAAACGGGAAAGACAGCACGTTAGTGGGTGTGTCTTTGCCGCGATACTGTAAATTTAACGCTTGGCTTTCGGCTGGCTCAACTACACGAATGGTGATTTCTGTAGCCGAAGAATAGTTTTCAACAGCCAATTCTGCCCACTGCTCAAACTGAGCTAACCTGGGTAATTGTGAGTTTTCACAGGCAACTTGCAAGTTAAGATTCATGGGTTTTTCTTTTCAAACACATCGTAGGCATCTACAATACGCTGTACTAATGGGTGGCGTACAATGTCGCTGGATAAGAAGTGGGTAAAACCAATGTCGTTGACGCCATCGAGCACTTCAATGGCGTGTTTTAGGCCCGAGGGGGTGCCTTTGGGTAAGTCTATTTGGGTGACGTCACCGGTAATTACTGCGGTGGAGCCAAACCCAATACGCGTCAAAAACATCTTCATTTGTTCGCGCGTGGTATTTTGACTTTCGTCCAAAATAACAAAACTGCCATTAAGCGTGCGACCGCGCATATATGCTAACGGCGCAATTTCAATAACATTCTTTTCGATCATGCGTGCCACAATTTCAAAACCAAGCATTTCATACAGGGCGTCGTAAAGTGGGCGCAGGTAAGGGTCTATTTTTTGCGCCAGGTCGCCCGGTAAAAAGCCTAGTTTTTCGCCGGCTTCTACCGCAGGGCGGACTAACAAAATACGGCGTACTTCTTCGCGCTCTAGTGCTTCAACTGCACAAGCTACGGCTAGGTAGGTTTTGCCGGTACCCGCAGGCCCAATACCAAAGTTAATGTCGTTCTGACGAATAGAACGGATATAACTCTGCTGAGTTTCGCCACGGGGTTTAATATTGGCGCGTTTGGTGCGAATAGTTAACCCCGTGTCTTGAGGCTGGTTGGCCTTTTGAATGGGGGTGCTGGCACTGGCTTCGGTCATGGTGTGCAGGGCTTCCACTAACGCGAGGTGCACCATGTCGGGTGTCACTTCGCTGGTCTGTTGGGCTTCGCGATAAAGCTGTTGTAAAACCTTCTCTCCAGCCAAGCAGGCTGCGGGTGCGCCGTCTAAGTGAAAACGGTTACCACGATTACTGATGCTCAGTTGTAGGCGTTGTTCGATAATACGTAAGTTGCCATCTAGATGGCCTTGCAGGCTGGCTAGGTGCTGGGTGTTGTCTGGCAACAAGCTAAAAATGGTGCCGCTTGAATCGCTCTTGGATACTTGTGTTGGTTGTGTCATGTCAGTCTATTGCAGCACGATTGGGCCAACGGGCGCAAGTCCGTCTAATTCTGAGGCAACAAGTTCGCCTCGTAACGAGCGAGGGCCGGCGTCTAAAATGCGAATTTGAGCGAACTTGCCAATCAAATCGGCATTGCTGCACGGGAAATTAACCGAGCGATTGTTTTCGCTACGGCCGGTGAATTTACCTGGATCTTTTTTTGAGTAACCGTTCACTAGCACACGCTGCAAACTACCGATCATGGCTTTGCTGATATCAAACGATTGACTATCAATGCGTCGCTGCAATAAGGATAGGCGCTGTTTTTTGGTGGCGATATCGGTATTGTCGGGCAGATCGGTGGCGGGTGTGCCCGGACGTTGACTGTAAATAAAGCTAAACGACAAATCAAAACCAATGTCGGCAATGAGGTCCATAGTGGCTTCAAAGTCGGCATCAGACTCACCCGGAAAACCAATGATAAAGTCTGACGAAAAGCTAATGTCGGGCCGCTGTTTGCGGATGCGACGCATTTTAGACTTATATTCTAACGCCGTGTGACCACGCTTCATGGCCATCAAAATTTTGTCTGAACCCGATTGAACTGGCAAATGTAAATGGCTTACTAGTTCAGGGATCTGGCCAAATGCATCAATAAGACTGTCGGAAAATTCAACCGGGTGGCTGGTGGTAAAACGAATACGATCGATGCCATCTATGTTAGCTACTAGGGCGATAAGCTCGGCTAGATCAACCACCTCACCTTCTTCGGTGTCGCCGTGGCATTCGTTCACGTTTTGACCCAATAAGTTGACTTCGCGCACGCCTTGTTCGGCCAGTTGCTCAACTTCTTTAAGTACGTCGTTTAACGGCCGGCTTACTTCCTCGCCACGGGTGTAAGGCACCACGCAGAAGGTACAGTACTTGCTGCAGCCTTCCATGATGGAGACAAAGGCTTCGGCGCCATCAACTTTAGGCGCTGGCAGGTTGTCGAACTTTTCTATTTCTGGGAAGCTAACGTCCACCACACCTTTGGCGCCCGCATCGGTTGCGTCGATCATATCCGGTAAGCGGTGCAAGGTTTGTGGGCCAAAAATCATATCTACAAACGGCGCACGTTTAGAAATGGCTTCGCCTTCTTGGCTCGCTACACATCCGCCCACGCCAATTTTAAGGTCTGGTTTGGCTTCTTTTAATTTGCGCCAGCGCCCCAATTGGTGATAAACCTTATCTTGGGCTTTTTCACGAATGGAACAGGTGTTGAGTAACAACACGTCGGCTTCGGCTTCGTTGTCGGTTATTTCCATGGCATGGCTATCGCCCAGCAGGTCGGCCATGCGCGACGAATCGTATTCGTTCATCTGGCAACCGTGGGTTTTAATAAATAGCTTTTTGGTCATGGTAAACACCTGCAATATTGAAGCACATATTATACAGTTAAGGCGGCTGTTAAACCTAGCTTGAAATTAGTTCTTTTGGCCCTAATATAAGCTGCTAGAAGATGTAATGCCCTTTGTGATAACAGCCTTAAGAAAATACTATGAAAGATAACAAAACGGTTTATAAAGTGATGTTTGTAAACCAAGAAGAAACCTACGAAATATTTGCCCGCCACGTTTATCCAAGTGAGATGTATGGTTTTGTAGAAGTAGAAGAGTTTGTATTTGGCGAACGCAGCCAGTTGCTGGTAGACCCAGGCGAAGAAAAGCTCAAAGCTGAATTTGCGCAAGTAAAACGCAGCTATATTCCTATGCATAGCGTCATTCGTATTGACGAAGTAGAAAAAGAAGGCGTGGCCAAGGTCACTAAGGGTGGCAGTGTCGTGAGCCAATTACCCATGGGCGGCAAACCCACAGGTAACCGTTAATGCTAGCTCAGCCCACAGATTTTCACCTCGACCCGCGTTTAGAGGCAGATTGCGAATTTGTAGTTGATTTGCCCATTAGCCGGTTGTTGTTAATGAATAACGCCAGTGTGCCTTGGTTTGTTTTGGTGCCACGTGTAGACGAGGCAACCGAGATGACCCACTTAGCCATGCCCGTACAACACCAATTGCTGGCAGAAGTGAACCAAGTTACGCAACTGTTAGAGCAGCTATATCAGCCTCAAAAGCTGAATATTGGTGCCTTGGGCAATGTGGTAAGTCAGCTGCATATCCACGTGATTGGTCGTTTTCACAATGATCCTGCATGGCCCAACCCTGTGTGGGGCAACTTGCCAAGCAAGCCCTATACCGTTACTAATCTACCACAAATGCTAGACAAAATTAGACAGCGCTTAGGTTAACCGGCACTTGTGCCACCACAATATTGTCTTCAATTCGCACCCCACCTAAAGGGCGTAACTGGTCTATGGCCGCTTCGTTAAGTAAGTGCCCGCTACCCTTGTCGCGCCATTGTTGTAATAGACTGTCGATGACATACAGTCCAGGCTCAATCGTCACCACCATGTCTTTTTCCAAACTGCGAGTGCAGCGCAAAAATGGGTGTTGTTTAGGTGGTGATTGCATCGTGCCTACTTCATCTTGCTGCCAGCCGCCAATATCATGCACCTGCAATCCCAGTAAATGACCGAGCCCGTGAGGGAAAAAAGCGCTACTGATGTGGCTGCTCTCTAGCTCGTCCCGTGAGCCATTAACTAAATTAAATTGCACTAACATGTCGAGCACTAAGCGATGCATGCGCATATGTAAGTCAGTAAATAGGGTGCCGGGTTTGACCTGCGTACACACCAGCAACTGTGCCGCAGTCATGGCGTCAATTAAGTTTTGATACAGTTCGCTATCACGGCTATGGCAACGGGTAATGTCCGATGCATACCCATGGCATTGGGCGCCAGCATCAATCAAAAAGCTCTGTGCTTTGCTCATATTTTGCGCTTGATATTGATAATGCTGGTAGTGCAATACAGCGCTGTGTCCGCCAAAACCAATAATGTTGCGGTAAGGCATTTCGGTTTGGTCTTGTTGTACAGCGGCTAGATACGCTAGATGGGTTTCAAACTCACTTTTGCCTGCCATAAAGGCTGCTTTAGCTGCGGCGTGGCCATCGAGCGCAATCATGTTGGCTTGGCGTAAGCAGGCTATTTCATAGTCACTCTTTACCGCACGAGCAAAGTGTAAACGGTGTATAAGATCTTGTGGGTTTACATTTTCTATACCTAGGTCGCGGCCTAGCTCGGTATTTTCGCCAATCCAAGCGCGACGCTGTTGACTGCTTGGGTAAGCTTTAAGTGCTTGCTTAACAGCAGCAAGGTCGGCACACAAATGAATGTCAAAATGCTCACACCAAAACTCACTGGGCGCAACCGGTGGCACATGCCAAAAGTCATCGGCTAAATGGTAAAACAAAACCGGCTTCTTGCCTGTTTGAATTAATAAATAACAGTGCGGGCTTTGAGTTAAAGGCAACCACCACAAAAAGTGAGGGCTCGCTTTATAAGGGCCGTGATGATCATCCAAAAATGCCAGTTTTGGCGCGCCGCTGTGAATAACCAGGCTATCGAAAGATTCACCTACTAAGGCTTGGTCGGTGGAGTCAGTCAAACGCTGCAAGTGGTGGGGGTACAGGCTGGCAAATTGAGACGGCATCTAAGGTGATCCAAGCAAGGTGTGTTGTGATGTCATTATGGGTCGGCTTAGGTATCGAATCAAGCGCCTCACATGGCAATATTTTTTCATTTATATAGTTGTTTTTATTGGTTAATTTGTGTTTTTAAGATAGTTATTTAGTTTCTAAAATCCGCTGTTGCATAATTTCTATAAATAGAACTTGTCTAACCTAATGCGTGACTCAGATTGAGGTGGCGGAGGGTGAATGATGATTGATGCGGTTTGGTTATCCAACCTAAACTGGTACTATGTCACTGTTTTCAGATGAGTAGATACACATGAATCGTCGTAAAAAAGGTATTCAAATATTAAAGGCCCAAGCTAAGCGGGCCAACGCCAAATTGGCTAGCAAAACTAAACCTAAATACATTAGTAAGGCCGAGCGGGCAAAATTAGAAGCAGGCTCCCAGCCTGTAACGGCTGAGGTTGCAAAAACCATGTAGCACTTTTGCTACGCAACATTATAACCAAGTGTGTGCGACAGCTCAGTGCAGCATTAGGGTTTATATTAGTGTCCACCAATAGTGAAAATATAAATGTGTTTATCGTTAAATTTATAGATAAGCCGAGCTTATTCATTTTTTAACATGGGCTGTTTTACAATTTCGATTGCTGCACCAAACCCCTAGGGCTTACAGTTGAAGGGTCGTTAAGACTTAGTTTTGTATATAACCTCCTAGGAAAAAATAATGAAAAAAACACTATTCGCACTTAGCCTTGGGCTAGGACTCGCGGTATCAGGGGCGGCGCAGGCCAAGACCTTGGTATTCTGCTCCGAGGGCAGCCCAGAGGGCTTTAACCCATCACTTTACTCTGCAGGCACTACGTTTGATGCCTCTTCACAAACTATTTTCAACCGTTTGGTTCAGTTTGAAGCTGGTTCTACTAAGGTAGTGCCAGGTTTGGCGGAATCTTGGACAGCTTCTGCTGATGGTTTGGAATACACCTTTAAACTACGCAAGGGCGTTAAGTACCATTCCACTAAAGATTTCACGCCAACACGCGACTTTAATGCCGACGATATATTGTTTACCTTTAACCGTATGTGGAAGGAAGATCATCCTTATCATGATGTGTCTGGTGGCGACTACAAATATTTTGGTTGGATGAGCATGGGTGACCTGCTTAAGTCCATCGAAAAAGTAGACGACTACACGGTTAAATTCACCTTGAACTATGCCGAAGCACCGTTCGTATCTAACATGGCCATGGACTTTGCTTCGGTATTGTCTGCTGAATACGGCGACGTTTTAGCCGCTTCTGGTAACAAAGAAGATATTGACCACAAGCCAGTTGGCACAGGTCCATTTGTATTTAAGTCTTACCAGAAAGACGCCATGATCCGCTATACCGCCCATGACGATTATTGGGGTGGCCGTTCTAACATCGACAAACTGGTATTTGCCATCACTACCGATGCCAACGTACGTTACCAGAAGATGAAGGCGGGCGAATGTCATGTAATGCCTTATCCTAACCCTGCCGACGTGGCAGCCATGGAAAAAGACCCAGACATCAACCTGATGCGTCAAGAAGGTTTGAACGTAGGTTACTTGGCGTTTAACACAGAGAAGCCTCCGTTTGACCAAAAGTTAGTGCGTCAAGCGTTGAACATGGCCATCAACAAGCAATCTATTTTGGATGTGGTATTCAAAGGCGCAGGCTCTGTTGCTAAAAACCCAATTCCACCAACAATTTGGTCTTACAACGACGACGTTAAAGATTACGATTACGATCCAGCCAAAGCCAAAGCCATGTTGGCAGAAGCCGGTGTGGTTGGTTTGAAGACCAACATCTGGGCTATGCCAGTACAGCGTCCATACAATCCAAATGCTCGACGGATGGCGGAACTGATCCAAGCGGATTGGGCTAAAGTGGGTGTGGAAGCAGAAATCGTGACCTTTGAATGGGGCGAGTACTTGAAGCGTTCTAAGAACGGCGAGCATGACACTGTGCTATTAGGTTGGACCGGTGACAATGGTGACCCAGATAACTTTATGTATGTATTGCTAGGTTGTGATGCTGCTAAGAGTGGTGGTAACCGTGCACGCTGGTGTAACGAAGAGTTTGACAGCACCTTACGTCAAGCCAAGAAGATCACCGATCAAGCCGATCGTACTGCTTTGTACGAGAAAGCGCAGGTTATCTTTAAAGAGGAAGCGCCTTGGGTGACTATTGCTCACTCAGTAGTGTTCAAGCCAGTACGTAAAGAAGTAACAGGCTTTAAGGTTCATCCTTTAGGCAGCCACATCTTCTACGATGGTGTTGACCTAAAATAGCTCCAATTAGTAGCTAGACCCAATGGCTACGTGTGTGTAAACAGACGTAGCCATTCAGCCTAACTACTGCCGCAGTGATGGCTTATCCCATTTTTCTCTTCTGAGATTTTCCTATGTTCAAATTTTTACTCAAACGCTTGTTAGTGCTGGTGCCAGTGTTTTTTGGTGTCACCCTAGTGGCCTTTGGTTTTATCCGCGCCTTGCCCGGCGACCCGGTTGAAGTGCTTGCAGGTGAGCGGGGTGTAACGCCCGAGCGCCACGTCGAACTCATGGCACAGTTGGGTTTTGATCAACCCATGTGGAAACAGTATTTATCCTATGTAGGCGACGTATTACACGGTGATTTAGGCACATCCCTCATTACTAACCGGCCCGTAGTCGAGGAGTTTTTTGAGCTTTTTCCCGCCACTGCAGAATTAGGCATTTGTGCCATTTTATTTGCCATATTTTTGGGTATACCTGCAGGCATCATTGCTGCCGTAAAACGGGGTAGTTTTGTTGATCAGGGTATTATGAGTTTGTCTTTAGTGGGCTACTCTATGCCCATTTTTTGGTGGGGCTTGCTGCTGATTATTTTGTTTTCGAATACGCTTAATTTAACCCCTGTGTCTGGCAGACTGTCCTTCTTATTTGACGTGGAGCCGGTGACGGGCTTTATGCTAATCGACACTTTGCTGAGTGATGAGGAAGGCTCGTTTTTAAATGCCTTACATCATTTGGTATTGCCATCGGTGGTGCTGGGCACCATTCCGCTAGCGGTGATTGCGCGCCAAACACGCTCTGCCATGTTGGAAGTGTTGAGTGAGGATTATGTACGTACAGCCAAGGCTAAAGGCCTTTCGCCGGTGCGAGTGATTGCCATACACGCCTTACGTAACGCCATGATCACGGTCATAACAGTGATCGGTTTACAAGTGGCAGTATTGCTGGCTGGGGCTATTCTTACGGAAACCATCTTTGGGTGGCCAGGCATTGGTAAGTGGATTATTTTCTCGGTATTTAGCCGCGACTATTTTGCGGTACAGGGCGGCTTGTTGTTGATTGCTGTGAGCGTTATGGCCGTTAACCTGATTGTTGATCTGCTATATGGCCTGATTAACCCGCGAATTTTGCACTGAGGCCACGCACATGACAACAACTGCAGCATCATCCAGCCTATCAGTAACCACCTCACAATCTGTGCGTCAGCAACAGTGGCGTGAATTTTGGTTTTATTTTAGTGCCAGCAAAACCGCCGTTGCGGGTTTGGTATTTTTAATTGGCGTGATATTAGTTGCCATTTTTGCCGACATTATTAGCCCTCACTTACCTGCTGAGCAATACCGAGAGTTTGCAGAAATTCCACCTGCATGGATGGAAGGTGGCCAAATACAGTTCTTTTTAGGCACGGATTATGCGGGGCGTGACATGTTGTCACGCATCATTCACGGCGCACGCTTGTCTTTATTGGCCGGTTGCATTGTTGTGCTATTGGCTGCGTCGATAGGTATCTTTTTAGGTTTAGTCGCTGGTTTTAAAGGCGGTTGGGTAGAAACCATCATCATGCGGGTCATGGATACCATAATGGCGGTGCCAGGATTATTAATGGCATTAGTGCTGGTGGCCTTGTTAGGCCCTGGCTTGCTTAATGCTATGGTGGCTATTGCCATTACCTACACCCCGTCGTTTGTGCGCCTGAGCCGAGCTTCTACCATTAATGAAATGAACCGCGATTATGTAACTGCCAGCCGTGTTGCAGGGGCTGGGCCTTTGCGGCTAATGTTTATCAGCATTTTGCCTAACTGTATGGCCCCTTTGATTGTGCAAGGTACTTTAAGTTTTTCAACAGCCATTTTAGACACAGCCGCATTAGGCTTTTTAGGGATGGGCGCCCAAGCGCCGCTGCCAGAGTGGGGCACTCTTATTGCAGAAAATAGAGACCTTATGCTTAGCGCTCCGTGGACGGTTACTTTTCCTGGTATTGCCATTTTGTTGGCCGTACTAGCCATAAACTTAATGGGTGATGGTTTACGTGATGCCCTTGATCCTAAGCTGAAGAGATCCTAACCATGGCTTTGTTAGATATTGGTAATTTATGTGTGGAATTTGCCACTGCCCATGGTGCGTTAAAAGCCGTGGATGGTGTTGACTTACAACTGGATGAGGGTGAAATTGTTGCTATTGTAGGCGAGTCTGGTTCTGGTAAATCTGTGGCCATGTTGGCCCTGATGGGGTTGTTGCCTTGGACGGCTAAAGTGACGGCAGATCGTATGTTGTTTGATGGCCAAGATTTGCTAACTATGTCGGCCAAACAGCGCCGCAAGATCATTGGTAAAGACATTAGCATGATCTTTCAAGAACCCATGACCAGCCTTAACCCGTGTTTTAGTGTGGGTCATCAAATTAGCGAAGTATTAGCACAGCATTTTGGTCGCAGCCGTCGCAGCCATAAAGCACGCACCATAAAATTGCTACAACAAGTGGGTATTCCCGCCGCAGAAACCCGCCTTAAGGCATATCCGCACCAGCTCTCTGGTGGCATGTGCCAACGGGTGATGATTGCGATGATGATTGCTTGTGAGCCAAAGCTACTCATTGCCGATGAACCTACCACGGCCTTAGATGTAACCATTCAGGCGCAAATTTTGGAGCTATTGGTTGAATTGCAGCAAGCCAACGGTATGGCTTTAGTGTTAATTACCCATGATATGGCCGTAGTGGCCGAAACTGCAGACCGTGTAGTGGTGCAGTATGCGGGTCAGCAGGTGGAGCAAAGGCTTGTTGAAGACTTGTTTCAAAATCCAAGACATCCATACACCCAAGCGCTCTTACGGGCCTTGCCCGAACACTCCCAAGGCGAACTACTTAACGCTATACCGGGTGTAGTGCCAGGGCAGCTGGATCGACCTGCAGGGTGCTTGTTTAATCCTCGTTGTGAACATGTGCAAGCGCATTGTAAACAAACACCTCCGAAACGTACCGAGGATATTTTGTGCCACTATCCATTGCCGTTAGCAGGACAAAAGTCATGAGTCAGCCACTAATTCAGGCCCGCGATTTACATAAATACTATCCCGTAAAATCGGGGTTTTTACAGGCCGATAAGACCTTACAAGCGCTTTCGGGCGCAAGTTTCGATTTGTACGCAGGGCAAACCTTAGCCGTAGTGGGAGAGTCAGGTTGTGGTAAATCTACCCTTGCCCGTTTGTTAACGTTAATCGAAAACCCCACTGCCGGTCAGCTCGCGTTAGATGGCATTGATGTTTCTTTTGCTGCTAATGCAGCCACCAAAAAGCAATTACGCCAAACCGTGCAAATGGTGTTTCAAGACCCTTTTGGTTCACTCAATCCGCGGCAAAGAATAGGCGATATTTTGCAAGAGCCGTTAATCATTAATACCGATATGACAGCGGAGCGGCGCAAACAAGAAGTACTGTTCATGATGGCGCGAGTCGGTTTACGAGACGAACATTTTCATCGATACCCTCACATGTTTTCGGGTGGTCAGCGCCAGCGTATTGCAATCGCACGGGCGTTGATATTAAAACCAAAAATAGTGGTATTGGATGAGCCCGTTTCGGCCCTAGATGTATCAATCCAAGCGCAAGTACTTAACCTGCTAATTGAATTACAACAAGAGATGGGCCTTGCCTATGTGTTTATTTCTCATGACTTAAGTGTGGTTCGGCATATTGCCGACCAAGTGCTGGTAATGTACCTTGGCAAACCCGTTGAACAAGGCCGCAGCGAAGCTGTGTTTAGCCATCCCCAACACCCCTATACCCAAGCCTTGTTGTCGGCTACGCCCCAGGCCAATACCGAACGTAAGCGCCAACGTATTAAACTTACGGGTGAGTTGCCATCGCCACTCAATCCACCCACTGGCTGCACCTTTCACCCACGTTGTCAGCATGCCACGGCGCAATGTAAAGCTACACAGCCGCACATGGCTGAACAGGGCGAAGTAAGTGTCTCCTGCTTGTTGTATTCTTAAACCTAATTTTGTCACTCACCGGTAGGGGGTCCTCATAAATCAACGAAATTGTCACAGTAGCGAATATGAGCTTCCATAAAACGACTGGTTAGACTCAGCGATTGCCAACGCTTGGAGTGCATGATAAATATAGGGTATCAAAGTTTTTCGAGGGTGGGTTGTGGCGAGCAAAAAAGTAATTGCAGAGTTTTTGGCGCAGGAGTTTCCTCAGTCTAAGTGTGTAGTGGAGGCCGTGGGGGACCGAGCTTCCACCATTAGGCATGCCGTTGGGTTTGATGAGTTGCGCCCCGGTGGAACCGTTTCTGGCCCAGTGATGATGACTGTGGCAGACGTGGCCTTATACGTAGCGGTATTGGGCGAAATTGGTTTGGTAGCGTTGGCGGTGACGTCTAACTTCTCGATCAACTTTTTGAGAAAACCCTTACCCAACAAAGATATCATTGGCCAATGCAAGTTGATTAAAGTGGGGCGCTCTCTTGTGGTTGGGGAGGTTGTTTTATACTCTGATGGCGACGACCAGCCAGTGGCACATGTGATGGGTACTTACGCGCTACCTTCTCAAAATTAGTTGGGCTGACGCAAGTGAGGCTTTAGTTCTTGTAAGCTACGGTCTCATTATCACTGAGTACTTGCCACAATTGCTGTAACTTTGTGCTGGCATCGTTGCGGCGGCGGTAAAGACGAATTTGTAGGCCGATGCGCCACTGCGTATCACCGGCAATATGTAACCTGCCTTGGTGTAATTTCTGTTGTGCCAAGCTGCGTGGCAACCACCCCAGCCCAAAACCTTGTTCAATCAGCGCCATACTGCTTATGGCTTGGCTATTTTCGTTAACCGTGACCATCTGGCTGGTAAACAATGGCTGTACTTGGGTTTGAATAACTTGGGCAAGTAGCGTTTGTGGGTGGTACGCAATGTAGGGAATGTGATGGGCTGGTTGATGAGCCTCTAAATCAAACTTTACCTGGCCGTACGCATCGGTTGCGCTCATGGGGATGAGTTGGTCTTGGCCTATGGTTAGAAATTCCACGGCCTCTGGTTTGAGCTCCGCATCAAGTTGCATGGCCGGATGCCAGTAGGTCAGTAGTAAATCACATTGGCCTTGAAGCAGTGCTTGGCTGTACTCACTGCCCAACCAATTGTTGGCACTTAGGTTAACCGCGATGTGATCTTCGCCCTGCATTTGGGCAGCTAACTGCCGACGCCACGTGGGTAAGAAGTTCAATAGTAAAGTTTGGCCTGTGGCAAGAACTAGCTGTTCTTGCTGCTGTTGGTCGATGGCGCGGCATTGACTTTTGGTTTCGCGCAGGCGCGTTGAAATATCCTCGCAGGAGAGCAAAAACACTTCGCCTGCTGGGGTGAGGGTTAACGGCAAACTATTGCGGTTGATGAGGGTTGCGCCTATTTCTTCCTCCAATAGTTTGATGCGCCGGCTGAAGGTGGGCTGACTCACATGGCGCTCGTCGGCCGCACGGGAAAAATGCCGTGTCCGTGCAAGCGCGCAAAAGTCATCCAACCAACGTAGTTCCATGGTGTTATCTTAGCTCATCTAAAACGGCTATCATGGCGGGCAATAAGGCAGCGCCCATGTCGCTGCTGCGCCGAGCAGACCATCCGTGCCGTTTGTCGGGTAGGTTAAAGTTATCGATAAACGGCATTTCTAAGGTTAACGATAAACAATTATAAGTTTGGCCAACGGCAGCACTCGCAAGGTTCAAGTTGGCTTGGCCGGGCAAGTCGGTTTCGTAGCCATGCTCGATTTGGTAGTCTGGGTTGCTGATGAGCAATTGTTGTTTAAAGAGGGTTTCGAGCTTGGCAAGCCGTGGGCCATAGGCCGGAATGCCTTGGTTATCGACTAAGAAGACGTATGGGATTTCTTCGTCGCCATGACAATCGATAAACAAATCCACTCCGGTTTCGTGCATTTTTTGTTGCGTTAAATACACTTCTGGGCTGCGCGCCATGGTAGCCTCTGCCCACTCTCTGTTTAGGTTAACGCCGGCAGCATTAGTGCGTAAATGGCCACGTACGCTGCCGTCTGGGTTCATATTAGGGATAACGTAAAATACCGCGTTTTCAAGTAGCTTTCGACCACACGCGTCAGTTGGGTCTAGTAGCTTTTGCAACAGCCCTTCAATGGCAAATTCTGCCATGGTTTCCCCCGGATGCTGACGGGCTGTGAGCCAAATACTGCGCTTCTCTGGGGCGGCCTCACCTATGGTTAATAGGCTTAAGGGTCTGCCATCCAAGCTATCCCCCAGCGTTTCTAGGGTGCATGCGGGGCTGGTTTGTGCCCATGCGATGAGGTCTTGATGGCGCTCCCACGAATAGGGCGTAAAAAAGCTGTACCAAACTTGGTCACAATCGGCTGCATGGTCAAAGATAAGGTGACCTTGCTGGTAACGGGTGCTGACGCGAAACCAGTCTTCGCGATCATAGGAAGCGACCACTTGGAAATGCTGCCAGCCTTCGGCAAAGGCAGCACCTGCGGCATTGGTGAGGCTAAATTGCAGGCTATCTTGGGCCTTAGCGCCGCTAACGCAAAAGTGGAACCACTGATAGAAGTCTGATTGGTGATCATGACGAATAGCCAATTTTACGGGGTTACTATAGGTGTCGATAACGTCGATATTGCCGCTATCAAATTGGCAGTTAATATTAATGTTCATGGTCATTTCCTTGGCTTGATGTCTGTTGAACGTGATGGCAAGCAACAGCATGTTGAGTCGTCAGGGGCACTAATTTAGGTGTTTGATGGCGGCAAGTTTCAATTGCTTGAGGACAACGGTCTTGTAAACTACAGCCTTGCTGTAAGTGGCTTAGTGGGATACGGTTAGGCACGTCACCTACCAATCGGTGGTGTTTGGTTGGCGCTGTATAGATTTGCGGCGAGGCGGCCAGTAACGCCTGAGTGTAGGGGTGCTGAGGTCGGCTAAATAACTGTTCGCGGCTCGCAATTTCACACACCCTGCCTGCGTACATTACCGCAACTCTATCCGCCATGTGCTCCACGGCAGCCAAGTTGTGGCTGAAAATGAGGTAGGTTAGTTGCTGTTGCGCCTGGAGCTGTGCTAATAAATTTAATATTTGAGCTTGAATGGAAACGTCCAGCGCAGACAAGGGTTCATCCGCTACAATAAATTCTGGTTCCACCATCAGTGCTCGGGCGATATTGACCCTTTGCCGCTGCCCCCCAGAAAGTTGGTGAGGAAAGCGCTGAGCTAAGACGGGGTCAATGCCTACGGCCAGCAGCTGCGCCATGGCTTGATCAATAGCCTGTTGGCGATTTAAGTTGGGCTGTTGGTATAGCAGAGGATCCACCAGCGCATGTAATACGGTGTGGCGTGGATTTAACGCGGTATAAGGGTCTTGAAAAACCATCTGCATACGCTTTCGGTAACTCATGCGAGCTTTAGCAGACAAACTGCTTATTTCGGTGTTTTGGTAGCTAATGGTGCCGGCATCGGGTTTTTCTAAACCCATAACCAAGCGCGCTAAGGTGGATTTTCCACACCCGCTTTCACCCACCACACACAGGGTTTCGCCTCGGTTAATGTTGAGGGTAAGGCCATCAATAGCACTAATATAACTGGATTTTTGCAGGCCCCACCAAGCCCCATTTTGATTGGGTGCCTGGTAGGTTTTGTAGAGGTTGTTGATGCTTAGCAAGGTCTGGGTCATGGCTCAGACTCTGCGGATTGTATGGCTACGGTTGCTGGGTTGAGCAAATGGCAGCTCACTTCACGGTCATGGGTAATGCTCGTTACGGGCTGTTGGGTCCAGCAGTCCTCAAAGGCGTGTTGGCAGCGGTTGGCAAAAGCACACTGAGTCCCTAGTTCGTGGCCCAGCGGCATTTGACCTGGAATTTGATACAGGGTTTTACCCGGTTGGCTCATTTGCGGCAAAGCCCGGATCAGGTTTTGAGTGTATGGATGTTGCGCGTCGTTGATGAGGCTTTTGGTTTGGCCTTGTTCAACAATTTGCCCAGCGTACATAATTAAACAGCGATCGCTAGCGTGAGCTACAAGGCTTAGGTCGTGGCTAATTAACAATAAAGTCACACCGTTGTTGTGGCACAGATGGGTGAGTAGGCTAATGATTTCCGCTTGCATAGTGACGTCCAGTGCACTGGTGGGTTCGTCGGCAATGATGAGTGCTGGTTCTAAGGCCAAAGCCATGGCAATGGTTACCCGTTGTAGTTGGCCAGCAGACAGCTGATGAGGATATTGGCGCATGCGAGTTTCTGGTGCCGGAATATGCACCTGTCTAAGTTTATGCAATGCCACTAAGCGTGCTTCGGCGCGGCTTATTTTACGGTGGCTCAATATACACTGCAGTAATTGCTGTTCTAGTGTGAGGCTGGGGTTCAGGTTGGTCATAGGGTCTTGAAACACCATGCCAATACGGCGGCCTCGTACTTGCCTAAGTTGTTTTGGCTTGAGTTGGGTGAGGTCTTGGCCCTCAAATTCCACACTGCCATGGCGAATGCGCGCGCTGGTATCAAAGAGCTGAATGATGCTGGTGGCCAGTAGCGATTTGCCGGCGCCACTTTCACCGACTAAGGCAACACGTTCACCGCGGTGCAATTGAAATGACACGCCCCTAAGTACGTCTATATTAGGTTCCTGTGGCCAGCGAGAGGTAAAGTTAACGTGCAGGTCCGTCACACTGAGTAAAGCTACAGGAGCGCTTGAGAGTTCGGTCATTGCCGCTGGCCTATGTTTTTAGGATCCAGGGCATCCCGCAACCAATCGGCCACCAAGTTAATACTCAACAACAGTAACACCAAGGCAAAGCCGGGAATGAGGGCGATCCACCACAAGCCACTAAGCATGTATTCAAACCCAAAACCAATCATGCCACCTAACGATGGGTTGCCATAAGACATACCAATACCCAAAAAGGACAGGGCGGCTTCGGCTAAGATGACATGGGCGATCTGTAGGGTGGCAATCACTAAGAGGGGTGACAAGGTATTGGGTAAAATTTGCACCACCATAATGTGGCGGCTGCGATAGCCTAACACTTGTGCTGCGGCCACATAATCTTTATGTTTTTCAGCTAACACGTTGGCCCTCAAGGTGCGTGCGTATTGTGGCCAATCGGCCACCCCAAGCACTAAAATTAATAACCACGGAGACCACAAGTGGTAGTCCTGTGCGCCCATGGCTGCACGGGTGATGGCTAACACTAAAATGGCCAGCATAAGGCTAGAGAAAGTGAGTTGGAAATCGGCCAAACGCATAATAATACGGTCGATCCAACCACCGAAATAGCCTGCGCACAGGCCTAGCGCGGTCCCTAAGGTAAGCTGCAGCAATACCGCCCAAAAACCCACCCATAATGAGGTTCTTATGCCGTACATTAAGCTGCTGAGTAGGTCGCGGCCTAAGCCGTCGGTGCCTAATAAAAAGCGTCTGTCGCCATACTCTTGCCACGCGGGGGGTAACTCCGCATCCATGATATTTTGTTGTTGCAGATTTGCTGGATCAAACGGGCTAAGCCAAGGCGTAAACAGGGCCACTAGGCTCAGCAGCAGTAGAATAGCGCTGCTAACAAGCGCTACTTTGTTGGCTTTGAGTTGTCGCCATAGCTGTTGTCGACGGAAGCGGCGCCAAATATGGTGGCCGTGATATTGGGTCGCATTCATTGGCTGCGCCACGCGGCTAGGTGTGGGTTAAACATACCGTAAGCTAAGTCGGCAAGGGCGCTTACCATTAAAAACATAAAGGCGACCAATATTAGATAAGCCGCTACTAGGGTGCCATCACTGCGGTTAATAGCCTGCATAAATAACGAGCCTGCACCCGGCCACTGGAAAAGACTTTCGGCAACCAAGGTGTAGGCCATTAAAGTACCAAATTGCAATCCTGCCATGGTGATCATAGGCAAGGTGGCATTACGCAACCCATAGAACAGCCAAATGCGCCAAGGTGTAATGCCCATGGCTTGAGCAAGGCGCACTGGATTGCTATGCATTACTTGTAGCAATTCTGCCCGTAATAAGCGCAAAAACATAGGCAGTAAGGCCAAGCTCAAAGTGGCTGCGGGTAGCATAATATGCTGCCACCCCGAGGCCGTTAATAACCCACTGTGCCAATCACCTATGACAGTGGTTGCGCCACGACCAAAGGTAGGCAGCCAGTTCAATTCCACGGCAAAAATGTACACCATAAAACTGCCAGTGAGAAACACAGGTAACGAAATACCAATTAAGCTAAACGCCATGATGCTTCGGGAGAGCCTATGTTGTGGCGCGATGGCTGTGTATAAACCTAGTGGTATAACTAGCCCAATAACCAATAAACTGGTGACTAATACGAGCTCAAAGGTGGCGGGTAGTGCCTGCATTATCACCTGTAAATTGGCGCGATGGTGAAATTGTGATTGCCCTAAATCACCACTAGTAACGTGTATTAAATACTGGGTTAGGCTCAAGTTGCTGGCGTAGTTTGGGGAAATTAACCCCAATATCCAATAGCTGGCCACGGCCACCAGCAATAATATCAAGGCGCTGGTGGTTAACCGGCTCAGGACTAGGACAGTATTTTTCATGGTTGTGTAACCACGAGATCAGCCAGGTATGGAATGTTCATCACGGTGAGTACCTCACCAATGTTAATGCCTTTGTGCGCCCCCCAGGCTAAGTGTTGCCAATGTAGGGGCACAAAAGCGGCGTCTTGATATAAAATTTGCTCCACTTGTTGCAGCATCTGTGTGCGTTTTTTTAAATCTGTTTGTTTAGCACTGGCACTCACTAAACGGTCTACTTCTGGGTTGCAGTAATGGCCGCCGTTATAGCGTCCATAACCACTGTCTGGATTGCGACACATGGCTAGCATTTCACTAAAGTTGGCTGAGTCTTCGGTGTCTGAATGCCACCCCAGCATCATCAGATCGGTGCTGTCTTGATCATATTTTTTCCAATATTGGGCTTTTGGCATGGTCACCAAATCTACTTTTATATTGATTTTTGCCAGCATAATGACCACAGCTTGGGCAATTTTGGCATCATTCACATAGCGGTTGTTCGGTGCAATCATGCTCAGCCTAAAGCCGCTGCCGTAACCCGCTTGTTGCATGAGTTTTTGGGCGAGGGCAAGGTCATATCTAGGGTTAAGGCTGTTTAAGTGCCCGACATAACCGGGTGGGCTTTGTTGGCCGGCAGGGGTGGCAAACCCACGCATTATTTTGCTGGCAATACCTTTGTTATTAATGGCATGAACAATGGCTTGGCGCACACGTACATCTTGTAATTCTGGCCGAGCTTGTTGGTTCATCTGTAAGCTGATGAGGCGCGCACTACTACGGGTAAACAATTGTGTATCGGTGTGTTTGTTGATGCGGTAATGGTCGATTGGCGGCACGGGAGCAATGAGGTCTAAATCGCCTGCCAATAAAGCCGCACTGCGTGTAGCGCTGTCATGGATGGGTGTCAGGCTAATGCGTTGCACGTTGCCTGGCGATGCGTGGTCCCAGTAACTTGCACGTCGCTTTAACTCTAGCAAGATGCCTTGTTGACGTTGGGTAACTTGATATGGTCCAGTACCCGAAGCGTGTTCCGAGGCATAGGAATGACCGTGCTTTTCGACTGCATCTTTAGCCCTTTGATTGTCATCGAAACCTTGGTAATACAGGCTGTCCATAATAAATAGTTGGGTGGCCATGTTTTCTAACAAGGCGTAAGGCTGTTCGGTAATGAGGTCTAGGGTGTGGGCATTAATTACTCGCGCCTGACTAATGGGCTGAAAAATGCCTTTAAAATCAGGACTGGTTTTGGCTCTTTGCAGGCTCCACTTCACATCTAATGCGGTCATCGGGTTGCCACTAGCAAAGGCAACGCCCTGCCGCAGGTTGAAACGTATGGTGCGGCTGTCTAAGCGCTGCCACGCCGTGGCCAAGCGACCTTCAAAGTCTTGTTGAGGTGTCCAGCGAATTAACGGATCGTACAATAAGTGGGCTAGCTGTATGGTGCCGCCAGAGAGCTGTTCATAGGGGTCTAATGACACGGGGTCGGCATCGTAGGCAACACGGAGTGTGTTGGCAGAGGCCCAAGTGCCGAGTATGCACAGGCATAACAACGTTAAATAACGCGGCCAAAAGAGTGACATCATAGCTAAACCTGAAAGAAAATTACCACTTTAGGTAATATGGACTCGAATCGCAATCGAAAAAACGCATAACGCTCAATGGCATCAATTAGGCTGTTGATTGAATGTATACGAAGTGTGTGGAGGTAGAGCGAATGGCTGGGATAGCAGGATTCGAACCTGCGCATGACGAGATCAAAACCCGTTGCCTTACCGCTTGGCGATATCCCAGCAATGTCCAGAGGACCATCAAAATGGTGGCTATGACTAGATTCGAACTAGTGACCCCATCATTATGAGTGATGTGCTCTAACCAGCTGAGCTACATAGCCATTTTGATGTTTCTCAAGCACAGTGGCTGTACTTGAGGACGCGAATTATTCCTTGTTTTTGGGGTGCTGTCAACACCCTCCGTGGGGGTTTTACACATTAAATCGGAAGTGCACTACATCACCGTCTTTAACACGGT
>Ga0206681_10000236_pt1 | contig 32805 bp, 31 predicted proteins | sample M150012015metaG_FD_161048 | JGI IMG/M metagenome (GOLD analysis project Ga0206681, IMG submission 161048) | Ammonia-oxidizing marine archaeal communities from Monterey Bay, California, United States - M1 500m 12015 | ecosystem: Environmental > Aquatic > Marine > Intertidal zone | place: USA... | reverse complement strand
ACCGGTAATTATTAAGCTCTTACGGTTTGCGCTTAATGCATATCGGGTTAGTTAATTAGGAAGTTTGACCGCTCAAACTTCAACTAGCGCCATTACTCTTGCAATGACTTCATCAATCGTAAGACAAGTTGTGTCAATGATTAATGCATCTCTAGCAGGTGTTAAAGGAGAGTGTTTGCGATTAGCATCGCGCTCGTCTCTTTTTTTAACCTCTGCCAAAATCTGCGAAATGTTACCAGCATTAGTACTATTTTGCAACTGTTTTAGGCGTCTCTGGGCGCGCTCTTCAGCACTTGCCGTTAAATAAATCTTGTAAGGAGCGTCAGGAAAAACCACAGTACCCATATCTCTGCCGTCAGCGACTAAGCCCGGTGTTTGTTCAAATTGTTGTTGTTTCTTTAAGAGTGCCGCTCTCAGGGGTGCAATAACGGCAAGTTGTGAGGCCAATTCTGCCGTTTGCTCGGTGCGGAGCTCTTTGGACACCTCTTCCCCGTCCAAGTACACATTTAATAATTCTTGACCTTCAACAGATTCAAATCTCAAATCCAGTTTTTCAGCAAGTTTTGCCAAACCTGGTTCGTCATTAAAGCTGATATTTCGGCTTTGAGCGGCCAAGGCAAAACCACGATAAATAGCGCCAGAATCAAGCAGATGCCAGCCCATTTTCCCAGCTACGATACGCGCCACACTGCCCTTGCCAACACCACTTGGACCATCAATAGTTAAAACTGGCACTGTAGGCAAGTTACTCTGGCCTCATGTGAGGGAATAACAGCACATCCCTAATAGACGGCGAGTCGGTAAACAGCATTACTAAACGATCGATACCAATACCTTCGCCTGCTGTTGGTGGCATGCCATATTCCAAGGCACGAATGTAGTCAGCATCGTAATGCATGGCTTCATCATCGCCAGCGTCTTTTTCGTTCACCTGATCTTGGAATCGTTGCGCCTGATCCTCGGCATCATTAAGCTCCGAGAAGCCATTAGCAATTTCACGACCACCAATAAATAACTCAAAGCGATCGGTGATAAACGGGTTGTCGTCGTTGCGTCTGGCCAATGGCGACACCTCTGTTGGGTACTCGGTAATAAAGGTTGGTTGAATCAGTTTTTCTTCAACCGTTGCCTCAAAAATTTCAATTTGAATTTTGCCCAAACCCCAGTTGTCCTTAATATGAAGACCCAGTTTTTCAGCAGTATTCTTTGCGCTGTCTTCTTGTAGGTCAGCCAACGATAATGTTGGGTTGTGCTGCAGAATTGAATCAACAACACTAAGGCGTGTAAACGGCTTTGAGAAATCAAAGTCATCGCCCTGATAATGTATGTCTGCACTGCCGCATACATCCGTTGCAATGCCCCTGAAAAGAGTCTCGGTCAAATCCATCAAATCATGATAAGTGGCATAAGCCTGATAAAACTCAATCATTGTAAATTCAGGGTTATGACGGGTCGACAGACCTTCGTTTCTGAAATTTCGGTTAATTTCAAAGACCCTATCCATGCCGCCTACGACCAGACGCTTAAGGTAGAGTTCTGGTGCAATACGAAGGAATAAATCCATGTCTAGCGCATTGTGATGAGTAACAAATGGTTTTGCCGTTGCGCCGCCCGGAATGACTTGCATCATAGGCGTTTCAACCTCTAAATAATCGTGTTCAATAAAAAAGTTACGAATATAGCCAACAATTGCACTGCGACGCTTAAAGACATCACGCGATGTCTCATTCATAATTAGGTCCACATAACGCTGACGATAAATGGTTTCTTGATCTGAGAGGCCGTGAAACTTTTCTGGCAAAGGTCTTAGAGATTTAGTCAGCAGACGAATATCGCTTATTCTAATTGAGAGCTCGCCCGTCTTAGTTTTAAATAAAGTACCACTAGCGCCAATAATATCGCCTATATCCCACTTTTTAAACTGCTCGTTATAAAAACCCTCTTCCAATTCATCACGAGTAACAAACAACTGAATTTGTCCACTTGAATCTTGCAATTGCGCAAAGCTAGCTTTACCCATGACGCGCTTAAGCATCATTCGTCCAGCAACACACACCTCTACAGCCTTCTCATCCAAAACTTCTTTAGATAAAGCATTGTATGCGTCAACCAGATCTTTCGTGGAATTCTTGGGCTTAAAATCATTAACGAAAGGGTTACCCTGTTCGCGTAATGCCGCTAATTTAGATTTTCTTTCTGCAATCAGTTTGTTGTCGTCTTGTTCGTTCACTTTATCTCGCTGTTATTCTTGTTGTTCTAATTCTGCTTGTGCTAAGGACTTTGCCTTTGCCAAATCTTTTTGCGCCAAAGCATCTTTACCTTGCTGCTTATAAACCGTACCGCGGTTGTAATAGGCTTGGTAGAAATCCTCATCAAGTTCGAGTGCTTTGCTCAAATCCTTAATGGCCAACTTTTCTTTCGCTATTTTAATATAGGCATTGCCGCGGTTATAGTAAGCTGCAATGTATTTGTTATCAATCGCTAGTGCCTTTGTGTAATTCTCTATTGCCTCAACATTTTTATTCAAACGGTCATAGCAATTAGCCAGGTTGTTATAAGCGCCGGCGTCGTCTTTATTTAGATCAAGAGCGGTTTCAAAATAGCCAATCGCCTCCTCAAAACTCTCTTTCTCTTGCGCCAAATAGGCCAAGCAGAAATAGGCTTCGGCACTGTTCGGGTTGGCTGCAATAGCATTAGCCATGCTTTCATGTGCTAAATCATTATTGCCTTGCTGCTGGTGAAGATGGCCCAAATTAAGATGGGCGTTTGCCTTCAGCTCGCTATCACCCGACGGATGACTGGCAAGCGCATTCCAAGATTGAATAGCCAAGGAAAGCTCACCCTGTTTTTGACGGGTATAAGCCTCAACCATTAAATCACTAAGTTCTTGATCTGTATTCACAGAGGCCTTTGCACAAACCATTTTAAGTTTGATAGTGGAATTTTTTTTTATTTTACAAGGCATAATTTTTGAAACTCTACATGTTGTCTAGTGATGAAATTTAACACTGGAAAATGGAAAATATTCCCTACCCCAAAGGTCGGAAGCTAAAAAAGTTAAAAAGTGCAGAAAAATTATCATCAATAGCTAAAGCTATTAATTTCAAATTTTTACACATTTTTTATTCATTTTTATCATTCAGCAAATTCTAAAATAGTTTGTGCAAAGATCTCTCATAAAGAGCGTGTATTTTAGCCTCTGTGGTATTAAAGAGGTTTATTTTAATAAGCTTTTTGCCTTTTCTAAATCAACTTCCTCTTCACTTGTTTTGAGAGATTTAGATTTGGTTGAGCGGAATAGCAATATTAAGCAAATTAACAAAAAAGCAAAAGGTGCAAACCACAGTGCGTAGGTCGAGGTCTTTATGGGTGGCTTGAAGACAACAAAATCACCAAAGCGCTCAACCATAAAGCGGTGAATTTCATCGTCCGTTTTCCCGCTGACAATCAACTGTCGCACCTTCTCCCGCAAATCAAGAGCCAGAGATGCATTTGAACCACCAATGCTTTGACCTTGACAAACAGGGCAGCGAATTTCACTAATTAAATTTTGATATCGCTGCTCTTGTTCACCGGTAAAAAACTCTTTGGCGTCAATACTCTGTGCAGAAACACCTTGAATAAGTAAAAGTAGAAGTGCAAATTGAATAAAATAGCGCATTCAAAAACAGTTGTTTTTAAAAGCTTAAATTTTAACGTATGCCACTTATCACCTTAGACAATCTTTCCCTTCGTTTCGCTGAGAAATCCATTCTTTTTGAAGTTAACGCCACCATTCACAGGGGTGACAAAATCGCACTGATTGGGCGCAATGGCGAGGGTAAATCAAGCCTTATGAAAGTGTTGGCGGGCATTATTCAGGCTGACGATGGTAATTTAAAAATCAAAAATAGCACAACAATAAGCTATCTAGAGCAATCCCCGCCCGATGACAATGACCTAACTTTATTTGAAATCGTTGCCCAAGGTCTGGGTGATATTGGTGAACTGTTAGCCAAATACCAAATTTGCTTGAACAATGGCAATATTGACGAAAGCACCGCCTATCAAGATGAAATTGAAAGAAAAGATGCTTGGCACTATCTCAACAAAATTGAAACCATTCTTAATCGCTTTACTCTAGACTCGAAAGCTACACTTTCAACCCTTTCAGGTGGCTGGCGACGACGCGTCATGCTTGCTAAGGCATTAGTGCAAGAGCCTGATTTGTTGTTACTGGATGAGCCAACCAACCATATGGACATTACCGCCATCTTGGATTTGGAAAAAATGCTCAAAGATTTTCACGGCACACTGATGTTAATTAGCCATGATCGATCTTTTGTAAAGGGCATTGTCAACAAAGTGTTCGATTTAGATCGAGGCAATTTGGCAATTTTTGACTGCGGTTATTCAGACTACATTAAACGCAAAGACAGCCTACTTAATGCGGAAGAATTGGCCAATGCAAGATTCGATAAAAAGCTTGCTCAAGAAGAAACCTGGATTCGCCAGGGCATCAAGGCAAGACGTACAAGAAACGAGGGTCGTGTTAGGGCTTTGGAAGAAATGCGCCAAACTTCTGTTAGTCGACGCAAGCAACAAGGAAAGGCTAGAATCCATACACTTGAAGACGAACAACGCGTCTCTAAAATTGTCTTTGAAGTTAAAAAAATTAGCTATCAAATTGGCGAATTAGAGCTGGTTAAAGAGTTTTCAGCCCTAATTTTGAAGGGTGAAAAAATCGGCATTATTGGCGGTAATGGCTCTGGAAAATCCACACTTATCCGCCTCTTGCTTGGCGAGTTGCAGCCCGATAAGGGTAATATTCGTCGCTCAAAAACCATTGAGCTTGCCTACTTTGATCAGATGAGGGAAATGCTTGAGCCGAACATGAAGGCAATGGATTTTGTTTCCGGTGGCCGAGACTATATCAACGTCAATGGCAAAGACAAGCACGTTATCGGTTACTTACGCCAGTTCCTGTTCACAGGAAAACAATCGATGGCACCCATTCGGATGTTCTCGGGTGGTGAAAAAAACCGACTCATGCTGGCTAAAATCTTATCTCAACCCGCCAACCTATTGGTACTTGACGAGCCCACCAACGATCTGGATGTGGAAACCTTAGAATTGCTCGAAGAAATGCTGGTTGATTACGCTGGTACCGTTATTCTTATATCGCACGATAGAACGTTCCTCAATAATATTGTCAGCTCGACCATTGTTATGGAAGGTGATGCCAATATTGAGCAATACATTGGCGGCTACGATGATTACCTAAGCCAACGTTCTGAGCAATTAGAGTTGAAAAGTAAAAACAAAACAAAAGTTGCCAATAAACCCAAAAAAGCACAAACCAAACTCTCGTATAAAGAACAGCAGCAACTAAACGAACTTCCTAAAAAAATCGAGAACCTTGAAAACACCATTGCTGTTGCGCAAGAACAACTGTCAGACCCAGCTTTTTACCAAAATCCAGACGCCCAAAATATAACCATTGGATTGAGTAAAATGGAGTTCGAATTAGAACAGATGTACGATAAGTGGAGCGAACTGGATAATGGATAAAAACAAAATACCTTTAATTGTTGATCTGGATCACACCCTTATTGATACCGATCTTTTAGTGGAGTCGTCTAAAGGTGTTCTTGGCAAGTCCCCGTGGTTAATTTTTCATTATCTATACTGGCTTTCAAAAGGCAAAGGCTATTTGAAAGATCAGCTGGTTAAGCGCTTTGAAATTAACATCACCGAACTGCCTTTTAACGAATCGGTCATCGTCTACATTGAAAAAAGAAAGAAACTTGGAGACACGGTCATATTGGCAACGGCGTCCCACAAAAATTACGCTTATGCTGTCGCCAAGCATTTAAAGATTTTTGACGATGTCATGGCGAGCAATAAAGACTTTAACCTCTCAAGCCACAACAAAGCTGAAAAACTTATTCAGCGTTTTGGCGAAGGTCAATATGATTATATGGGAGACCACATGCGAGATTTACCTGTGTGGGAGGCTTCCAACCTTGCAATCATTGTTAATGCAACCAAACGCATCATCAACAACACCGACCACTTAAAGACGTTTGTTTTATCCCAAAAAGGCACCCCAGGGCAGCCTCTCTAGCCTAGCGGCAATTCACCTTCTCAAAAACCAGTCACCAGCAACTCTAAAGAATAAAGTACCGCAAAAACAGCAAAGGCGGCTAAAAGTCCGAACAACATAAGCTTGTTAAAAGGAATTTGTTTTCCCAAAAAGCGTCTATCCACAAACCAAATCACGTAACTGACAACAAAAGCAATAAGCAGTAGTTTAAGAATGGGTGCCATAGAATGAATGTCCTTGTGAAATACTGCTAAAAATACTTATTTGAAGCTTTCCAATATTTTAGTCGCCAATTTCTCATTAATGCCGACTACTTTTTGCAATTCATCAAGACTCGCTTTTTGAATTTCTTGCAGTCCACCAAAGTGGTTGAGCAACGCCGTGCGCTTATTCACTCCAATACCTTTCACAGCCTCAAGCGGAGAAGTGTTTCGTTTTTTCGCTCTCTTCTGACGATGATTTTTTATCGCAAAACGATGCGATTCATCACGAATATGGTTAATTAACAGCAACGCAGGATCGTGTGGCGGCAAGTTGATGCGCTTAACTTTCTCATCTTCAATAACAATCAAGGTCTCTAGGCCGGCTTTTCTACCCTCGCCTTTTGCCACACCCACTAATTGAATGGACTCCACACCAATTGAATCCATCACCATAATCGCCTGGTTGAGCTGCCCGAGACCACCATCAATAAAAACCACATTGGGTAGCGACTTGCCCGCTTGTATGAGACGCGAATATCGGCGAAATACCGCTTGATTCATTGCGGCATAGTCATCCCCTGGAGTAATGTCCTTAATGTTAAATTGACGATATTTAGATGTTTTTGGTAGGCCTTTTTCAAACACCACACAGGAGGCAGTTGTCGCCTCACCCATGGTGTGACTAATGTCAAAACACTCCATCCATTCTGGTAATTCACCAAGGGCAAGCGTTTTTTGCAAAGATTCAAGTTGTGTTTTTTTGGTAAAGCCGGACAACAAACGTTGTTTGAGGGACTCTTTAGCGTTTAATGCTGCAATCTCCAAAAAGTGCTTCTTTTCAGTACCGGGCGACTGAATCAGTTGAGTTGACAGTGCACTGGAAATAAGCGACTTATCGCTCAATTTATGACTAATAAGAATTTGCTTTGGTGTTTTCTTGCCGAGGTAATACAAAGGCAAAAAGGCGCTTAATACCGTGCTGCAATCTTTTTCAGCGGTGTGTTTTGGGAAGAAGCTTTCTGAGCCAATTTGTTTTCCAGATCGAACAAACAATACCTCAACACAATGCTTGTTGGACCTCTCAACAACGCAAACTACATCCATATCCGAAGAGAATTGAGATCCGTGTTGTTCTTGAATGGTGCGTAATCCAATCAACTGGTCTCGATAATTAGCCGCAGCTTCAAAATCTAAATCAATAGAGGCCTGCGCCATCTTGTCTGCAACACTACTCAATAGCTTGGTGCCCTTTCCTTTTAAAAATAACGCAACCATATCCACATCTTGCTGATACTTTTTATCCGATATTTTCCCAACACAAGGTGCGCTGCAAAGCCCTATCTGATATTCGAGACAAGGTCTGGATCTTGAGCGATAAAAGCTATTAGTGCACTGCCGCACTTTGAATATTTTCTTTAAAAGCGCCAAGGCATCCCTTGCCACATAAGCAGAAGGGTAAGGGCCAAAATACTGATTCCCCTGAGCTTTGTTGCCACGATGTAGGCCGAGCCTAGGATGTTTGTCGCCACTGATAAAAATGTAGGGATAGGTCTTTGAATCCTTAAGAAGAATATTGTATTTAGGCTTGTGTTGCTTAATAAGGTCGTTCTCTAAAAGCAATGCCTCGGTTTCTGTTTTGGTAATTGTAACTTCAAAGGTATCAATTTGTTTTTTTAGAACACTTGTCTTGTCGTGCACTTTCGACTCAACAAAATATTGCGAAACCCTTTTTTTAAGATTTTTTGCCTTGCCAACGTAAATTATTTTTTGGCTTCTATCCAGCATTCTATAGACACCCGGACTGGCGCTCAAATGCTTTAATTTGTCCATTAATGTTTGCTCTGTCATTTCAATCAGAAATTACTCAAAAGATAGTAAAATAGTAGCTAAAGTATTTATCACACACCATGAAAACACTTAACAATATTTTAAAGGCATTCCTTTTAAACATTCTATTTATCGGTGTGGCATTTTCTGCGACCACCTGTCCAGCTCTATCAATCGATAAAAATTACATTTCTCCAGCCACGCAAGCTGAAGCGGTCATTGGTAACGCCTTATGTGCATTAATTCAACTTAAAAAAGACGGTGAATATCGATATTTCAATGTTTTAGATCTAATTAAAACACAAGTAATCCCATTTATTGACATTCCATACACCACCGAACTGGTTCTGGACGAGCACTGGGAAGGACTTAAGTCTGAGGAAAAAAAGATCTTTGAGAAAGACCTAACTAAATCGCTGATCGAGGATTATGTCGGCCTTTTGGTTAACTACGATAAATTCGAAAGCATCTACGTTGAGGTTGATAAAAACATCATTCTCGAAGGCAAAAAATCTGAGGTAAAAATATACACCTCTACTGGCAGCGACAGAGAAGTGACTGCAATCACCCTTAAAATGGTTCGCAACAATAAACAATGGCGTGTTTACGACCTTATATATCAGGCCATCAGTATCTTGGATATTGAAGCAATGAGCTACGGTTCAAAAATCCATCGCTATGGTTTATACAATTTCATTCAAAGAATCCAATAATGTACAAACTGGTTATTCAAGGTGGAACGCCTCTTAACGGAGAGATTAAGGCGTCTGGCTCAAAAAATGCTGCACTACCGATATTTTTCTCCTCCATTCTCGCAGACGAACCCTTAAAGCTTTCAAATACACCGCAATTAAGCGACATTTCAACAACGCTACGACTGTTGATGGATATGGGCGCTCATTTTATTTTGGAGGCCGATAGCTCAATTCTTATTGATTCCTCAAACTTAACAAATCTTGTGGCGGATTATTCACTCGTTAAAACAATGCGTGCCTCAATTCTCTCACTTGGCCCAATGTTGGCAAAGTATAAAGAAGCAAAAATTTCCCTTCCTGGCGGTTGCGCGATTGGCACTCGACCAGTTGACTTACACTTAAAAGCCCTTGAAAAAATGGGCGCCAAGATTGAAGTTAAAAATGGTTACATCTACGCCAGTACGAAAAAATTAGTGGGCTGTCAAATCAATTTTGACTTGGTCTCAGTCACAGCAACTGAGAATGTTCTTATGGCTGCAACGCTAGCAGACGGTGTAACAACGATTAACAACGCAGCACAAGAGCCGGAAGTAACAGACTTGGTTTATTGCTTGCGAAAAATGGGTGCAAAAATCTCCGGGGAAAATACCTCGACGCTCATTATCGAAGGCGTTGATCGCCTTAATGGTGCGGAATACAACATCTGTCCAGACAGAATTGAAGCCGGCACTTATCTAGTGGCTGCAGCAATCACCGGTGGCTGCATTACGGTAAAAAATATTCAACCCGATGCAATGCGAGCAGTGATTGGCAAACTGATTGAAGCCGGGGCCGATATTCAAACCAATGAAAATTCTGTCAAACTGGACATGAAAGGTAGGCGACCAAAAGCCGTTAACATTAGGACAAGCCCGCATCCAAATTTTCCAACCGACATGCAAGCACAATTTGTCGCCCTCAATGCGATTGCACAAGGCATCAGTACAGTCACTGAAACCATTTTTGAAAATCGTTTTATGCATGTGCCAGAGTTATGCCGAATGGGTGCAGACCTCAAACTAGAAGGTAACACGGTTGTATGCAAAGGGGTAAAATCGCTCTCTGGCGCGAATTTGATGGCAACAGACCTAAGAGCATCTGCCAGCCTAGTCTTGGCAGGCGTTGCCGCACAAGGAACAACAACCATCGAGCGCGTTTATCACCTCGATCGCGGCTATGAATCGATTGAAGAAAAATTTAATATGTTAGGCGCGAACATCGAGCGCGTTCAGCATTAACCCAAGCAAGAAAATACTATGTTAACAATCGCCCTTTCAAAAGGCAGAATTTTAGAACAAACGCTTCCTCTACTCGAGAAAGCCGGTCTTGTCGTCTCTGCCGAAGAACTTAAAAGTAGAAAACTCATTCTTGACACCAATCTTGAGGACGTCAAAGTTATCATTATTAGAGCAAGCGACGTCCCAGTATTTGTCCAGCATGGCGCTGCTGACATTGGCATAGCAGGTAAAGATGTTCTGCTTGAGCACGGTGCTAATGGACTTTTTGAATTGTTAGATCTTGGCATTGCCAAATGTCGCCTTATGGTTGCAGCAGAGCCCAGTCAAGACTTAAACCAAAGCACCTTAAAAATTGCAACAAAGTACGTCAACTCCACCAAACAATATTTTCAAGCCAAAGGTCAGCAAGTAGAAGTTATTAAGCTTTATGGCGCAATGGAGCTTGCTCCAATCGTTGGTTTAGCGCACTGTATAGTTGATTTAGTTGATACTGGAAACACACTCAAAGCCAATGGCTTAATTCCCCTTGATCACATTCAAGATATTAGCTCACGTCTGGTTGTTAACTCAGCCTCCTTTAACACCAAACACACGGAGATTAAAGATTGGCTTACTCGTATCGAGGCTAATTTATGATAGCCAAACTATCATCGCAGCAGTCGGATTTCGATGAAAGACTTACCTCCCTACTAGCTTGGGAAGGTGTCTCCAATAAAGAAGTTGCAACAACTGTTGACAACATTATTTCGTCAATCAGAACCGATGGCGACAAAGCTCTGATTAATTACTCCATCCAATTTGACGGTGTTAATGCAACATCGATGGCCGATCTAACGGTTAGCCAAGACGAACTAAAAGAAGCTTTTGATACACTAGCCAGCAAAGAAAAAGAAGCATTAAGCGCGGCCGCCGATAGGGTTAAAAACTATCACCAAAAACAAACTCAGCAGACTTGGACATATACCGAGAGCGACGGCACTACGCTAGGGCAAAAAATCACCCCTTTAGATAGGGTTGGTTTGTATGTGCCTGGCGGTAAAGCAGCTTACCCTTCCTCGGTACTGATGAATGCCATTCCAGCAAAAGTTGCGGGTGTTGAAGAACTTATTATGGTGGTTCCTACGCCAGGCGGTAAAGTCAATCAGCTGGTACTCGCTGCAGCTCACATTGCTGGCGTTAACCAAGTGTTTACCGTTGGCGGCGCGCAAGCTATCGCAGCCCTTGCTTACGGCACCGAGAGTGTGCCAAAAGTCGACAAAATCGTAGGGCCCGGCAACATCTATGTTGCTACCGCAAAACGCGCTGTTTTCGGCCAAGTTGGCATTGACATGATTGCCGGCCCTTCTGAAATACTGGTAATTTGTGATGGCAACACCAATTCTGACTGGATTGCGATGGATTTGTTCTCACAAGCCGAGCACGACGAAGACGCACAATCGATTTTATTGTGCCCGAGTCAATCATTTATTGATCAAGTTGAAGAAAGTATCAAGAAGCTTTTGCCAGCCATGGACAGGCAAGATATTATCCGTACAGCGCTCAAAGACCGTGGCGCTTTGATTTGCACTCAAGACATAGCTGAAGCCATTAAGATCTCAAACACTATCGCACCGGAGCATTTAGAGCTCTCAGTCGACAATCCCGAGGCACTACTTGATGACATCAAGCATGCAGGTGCGATTTTTATGGGCAAATACACCTGTGAGGCACTGGGCGATTATTGCGCAGGACCGAATCACGTCTTGCCAACTTCTGGCACCGCACGCTTTTCTTCGCCTTTGGGTGTTTATGACTTCCAAAAGAAATCCAGTTTAATTATGGTTTCCAGTGAAGGCGCAAATACTTTGGGTCAAATTGCAGCAACACTTGCCGATGGCGAGGGCTTGCAAGCGCATGCAGAATCTGCCAGATATCGCATTAACGACTAATTTAGACCGACACCCCGGCTTTAAGCCCTTCTAATACAGCCTCTTCCACCGAGCGTGGTTGAATGCAGTCACCAATTGAAATTGTCTCAACTTTGTCACCATCCATGGCGTCCTGAAGGTGTGTATTACTTGTGTAGCCATGCGCAACCACTAAAGTATCCACACCCTCTAACACGATCGCCTCATTGCTTGTAGTGTGTTGAAAAAATACTGTTTTTTCAACACTGCCAAACAAACGTGCAAATGGAATAATATCCACTCCCAATTGATTGAGTTTTGCAATCCAAGCATCTCTAACAATCGATTGAATCTGCTCGCCAGCAACAAGCCCATTCACCGCCAAACGCACTCGACAACCCTCAAGTGCTAACTTCTCAGCAACACCAAGTCCAATCCAATCACAACGCCAGTCGGCAATGACGACAGAATTGGCTGTTTTTGCATTGTTTTTAAGAACATCATGCGCATAAACAATATCGGTTTTTTCATCAAGATCAAGCTCGGCTTTTCGAGGCACTGAGCCGCTCGCAAAAATAACCACATCAGCAGCAAACTCATTGATTGATTGGACAGTGACTTCTTGGTTTAAATGGACAGTTGCCGTTGTGTTTTGCAACTCATGAGCCAAATTACTCGCCACACCGCCAAACTCTTCTCGACCAGGCAATTGTTGAGCCAATAGAACGCTACCCCCCAATTGCGCACTTTTTTCAAATATCTCAACAATATGCCCCCGATTAGCGGCAACAATAGCTGCTTTCATGCCCGCCGGACCAGCACCGACAACCATAACCTTTTTGGTATATTCGGCTTGAATCAACTCACCGTAGATCGTCTCACGACCGCTCTCGGGATGCTGGATACAGGAGATAGGAAAATGCGCCAATCTATGCCCAACACAAGCCTGATTGCAAGCAACACAGGCACGAATATCCTCACTGTGACCCGTCTCAGCCTTGATTGCAAACTCGGGATCGGCAATAAACGGACGAACCATTGCACAAAAATCAGCCACCTCCTCGGCAATGATGCTCTCTGCCTCATGTGGCTGGTTAATACGGCCACCAAGAATCACTGGCTTGCCGACGTTTTTCTTAATCTCTTTGGCAAATGGGGCTGCGTATAAGGGCTCAACTTCCATTGGCGGAAACACCCGAATCCAGCCAAAAGGTGTTGCTGAAGAACTGGCAATAACATTAAAGTAATCCACCAGCGGCTTTTCGTCTAGCGCCTTGCAAATCCTTAACATAGCGGCGGCATCTAAACCCAGTCCGTCTAACTCGTCACCCGATACGCGAACACCGATAACAAATTCAGCGCCGACTTTGGCTCTGATACGGCAGAGAATTTCCGCTAAAAAACGTAGGCGGTTTTCAAAACTGCCGCCAAATTCATCGTCGCGTTTATTACTCAAAGGATTCATAAACTGCGAGACCAAATAGCCCATCCCTGCCAGAACCTCCACACCATCACAACCCGCTTTTTGCAAACGCAAAGCAGCCTCAGCATAAGCCTCAATAATCTCATAAATCATGGCATTCGACATTACCCTTGGAACAATCCGATAGCGCTCATCGGGTATTTCAGAGGGCGCCCAAGCAACAGATTGGCTGCCGTCGGTTGAAATTCTAACGGCTCTGCCGGCATGGAACAACTGTCCAAATACCTTACAGTTGTGCTGGTGACAGGCCTTGACTAGCTTTGAAATACCGGCAATACAATCATCTGAGCCTAAATAAATAAATTGCTTGGGGTAGGCATAAGTCTTATGGACTGTCGCACTTTCAAGAATGGTTAGGCCGGCCCCGCCACGAGCCCTTGCCTCGTGATAAGCAACCAACTCATCCGTCACCTTGCCATCATGTCCAAGCGTCGTTCCATGAGGGCCAAAGATAATACGGTTCTTTAACTCAACCTTACCCAGCCTTGCTGAAGAGAATAAGTGTGGAAAATGCTTCATATTACATAGACTATATTGCTAAAGCGTATTGAAATTATTAATGCTAAGTTTACATTTACTGTCCTATAATTTGCACATACTTCGTTGCCTTATAAATAAAAAAAGATGAGTGTAGAAAACACATTGAACAATAGATGGTTCAGCGAGCAATGGCTGGAGCGTATAGATAAAAACGTTGCAGAGTCAACTGGACTACCGAATGCGCTGTATACCGATCCAGAATTTCTGCGATTTGAAAATGAACAGCTATTGCCAAGTGCCTGGATTTTGGCAGGATTTACGCACCAAGCGCCAAATACAGGCGACGTCATTCCTATTGAAGTCGCGGAAAAGCCATTAATCCTTTTGCACGATGAAAATGATGAGATTCAAGTATTTCACAATGCATGTCCGCATCGAGGCGCCAAACTTGTGAACTCGCTTTGTTCGGGAGCAAAGGCTTTGGTTTGCCCAAATCACTTCTGGACTTATGGTTTAGACGGAAAAATTCAAGCACGGCCACATTTTTTCGGCGGTGATCAACACGACATCCATGAGCCTGGCAAAGGACCACAAGGATTAAGGCCTGTTCGTTCTGCCGTTTGGCATGATCTGATCTTTATCAATCTTGATGGCAAGGCTGGCACTTTTGAGCAATATATTAAGCCAATGGCTGATCGCCTTAAGGGCTATGATTTAGCCAGTTTGCAGCACGTAGGTGTTTTGGAATGGGAACTCAATTGCAACTGGAAACTGGTGCATGAAAATTTTATCGAACCCTACCACGTCTTTGCCGTGCATCCAGGGCTTTTAGAGTTTGGCCCAATGGATAAGCGTCGCGCCTCTGAGCACGAAGCACATTGCTTTTTCAATGACTACCAATTCCCCAATCCAGATAGCAATCGAGGCGACGGCTTACCGCATTTCCCAAATCCCAGCAAAACCATGGAAAATCAAGTGTTATGGTTTCATCTATTTCCAACACTGTCGCTTGAGATATTCCCTAATCAAATGGCGGTTTGGGAATTGATACCAATATCACCTGAAAAAACCTTAGAACGCATTCACGTTTATTTGATTGGTGACACTGCCACTTCGGAAGAGTTTGCCGAAGGAAGACAAAAGGTTTTTGATACCTGGCACGGGCTTAACGAAGAAGATATTGGCGTTATTGAACGCATGCAACAAGGGCGCCACTCGCCTGGATTTGACGGCGGCACACTCTCACCATTTTGGGATAGCGCTATTCAACACTACGCTCGACTAATGGCTGGCGCAGTCAAATCAAAAAGAGCGAAAAAGAACCAAACTAAAGAATAAAACAATAATTTGCTAAATTTTTCTCACCACTATCGCAACACCCTGCTTTTAAGGGGAAAATCGCTAAAATAGGCTGTTTTTGGCCTACAAATGGTATTTTATATGCTCTAAATGAACAAGAGTCACTCTCACTCATTGCTGTTTTAAACTCTGTTTCCATAATTTGAGTTATTTTGCTAAAAGCGGCTGAAACCCTTTCTCGGAAATTCCCAATCTCCTCCCTTAGGTCTTGGTACCTTTTCTACCCTAAAGAGCACACGTACTCGTCTAGCCTAAGTTCCGAAAAAGAGGTCGCGCTTTAAATAAATGCGATTACACGCAGAACTTAGATTCAATTGCCTTAAGTAGGCTGTAGACAGTTCGCGTATATGGAAAGTCTGTATCGTCTTTTGCGTATTGTAAAATGCTGCCAGATATAGCCTCAATTTCTGTTGGACGCTGCGCCTCGACATCTTGAAGCATGGACGACTTGTTACTGGCTGTTCTTTCAAGATTTTCCAAATGAATTTTCCAGATCTCATCAAAATCAAGCGGGATTCCAGCCCTGCCAGCAGCAATAACGGCCTCTTTGCCCAACTCTCTCATTAAGGCCATAATCGATTTGTAATCCAACAACTCGCCATTCTTCATGTGGGCCAATGCCGCCGTTGTATTAACCATCGCATTGATAGCCAACTTTCGCCATATGGCGGGCATAGGGTCATCCACGTAAGAAACCTCCAACCCACCTGACTTCAACAATTCACAAACCCAGCTCATATTTCGATTTTTCGTCAAAGAGCCTAAAACAATATATCCATCACCACCCCAGCCAATCACTCCGGGCGAAATTCGAAAAGCAGCATAAGTGTCAATACCGGCCGCCACCTGTTCCTCTTTAAAGCAGTTAACGAGTTTTTCTATATTTCCTAAGCCATTCTGCAAGGTTAATACAACCCCATCTTCCGAGAGGAGGTTTTGGGCCGCATGCACAGATTCAGTACTATGGGATTTAACGAGAACAATAATCAGGCATGACTCAACCAACTGAGAAGGATCGTCTGATACTGCAGCCAATGCAAAGTTGCGATCATGCCCGGTGCGGTCACCAATAATAGTGATTCCCTTATCCCGAAGCGCGTTTAATTGTTCGCCAGTCCTCTGCAACACCTGAACACTCAGTCCGCCCTCAATTAAGCGCGCAGCCAACAGACTGCCAAGAGCACCACAGCCTACAATGGTAATTGTTGTCGCGCCCATCAGTCGATCAAGGGCTGTGAATTAGCACTTTATTATGAAGTGGTAATGTCATTTTAAATTTTATCCAAAGCATTGTTAATACGCTGCAGCGCCCGCTTCGATAATGTTCTTTGGTGTAGGAAAATCAGGTTCACCGATTTGTAGGTAAATCATGTCTTTGCCTTGAGCTTCCAAGGCTTTTGCCTTGGCCATCACTTCAAAGGCAGTTTCAGTGCCCAGTAAAGACATTCTTTTGGCAAACTTCATGTCATCAACCTTAGGATTTTGGCCCAAATCATTTAGTGCAGTATTTACGTTCTACGCTTCCGATGATAAGCCAACAAGTTAGTAATTTCAAAAACCGTGGTTGCCGCCGCTAAAGAAGTTAACTCTGCATGATCATAGGCTGGGGAAACTTCCACAACGTCTGCTGAAATAATATTTAACCCTGCCAAACCTCGCAAAACACCGACCAACTCTCGAGATGACATGCCTGCAATTTCAGGGGTACCTGTGCCAGGTGCATGAGCCGGATCTAACACATCAATATCAATTGATAAATACATTGGATGATCTCCAACCCGATCTCTAATACGCTTCACAACATGATCAACACCCTTATCTTGGAACTCATCACAATGAATGACTTTAAAACCTAATTCCTCGTCATTTTTTAGATCGTCTCGGCTATACAAGGGCCCTCGAATGCCAACGTGCATTGAAGCGCTTTCTAGGAATAGTTTTTCCTCTGCAGCTCGGCGGAATGGTGTGCCGTGAGTATATGGGGCGCCATAATAGGTATCCCACGTGTCTAAATGCGCATCAAAATGAACAAGGGCAACCGGGCCATGATAATGATTAACCGCGCGGAGCAGTGGTAAAGCAATCGTGTGGTCTCCACCTAGACTAATGATCGTGTCTACTTTGCCCAACAAGTCTATTGCTGCGGTTTGGATTTCGACTACTGCTTTTTCAATATTGTAGGGATTGCAAGCAATATCTCCAGCATCAGCAACTTGTTGCTCAGCAAAAGGTTCGGTGTCATAAGCAGGGTGATACTGAGTACGGAGATGTCTTGAGGCTTGTCGAATAGCCTGTGGCCCAAATCTAGCGCCAGGCCGATAACTGGTTCCTGCATCAAATGGAATACCAACAATGGCCACATCACAATGGCTGACGTCACGCAGTTCAGGCAACCTGGCAAAGGTGGAAGGACCGGCAAAACGTGGCACGACAGTACCACTGATAGGTTGAATAGGTGTGTTATTTGGATCGCTCATACTTTCTCCTTAGGGCTTATAGAATATCTGGAACTGCCTGATAATAGCCATTTTCCTCAATAATTTTGATGGGAATATCAAACAACCTTGATAGTTTATCACTTGTTAGAAGATTTTTTTTGGTGTCATCCTCTACAATTTTTCCCTCTTTTAAAAAAATCACTCGCTCAACTTCCGGCGGAATTTCATGTATATGGTGGGTCACAAGAATCAGCTTTTTACCCATACTCGTCAATCCTCGAATCGTTTCTAAATACTGAAAGCAAGCGCTTATATCAAGACCACTGGTAGGCTCATCCAGTACCAATACTGGTGGATTATGCACCAAAGCACGACCCAATAGAAATCGACGCTGCTCGCCCGTTGACATTGATGAAAATTCTCGATCCTGCAGATGCTCAATACCAAGTTGCTGTGCAACCTGCTGTGCACGCTGGATTTTTATCTCATCAAAATGCTGATGTTGCCAAATACCATCACTGGCATAAAAACCCGATAAAAGTACATAGAGGCCAATCGTATCGCCAGAGTAGTTTTGCTGCAAAGATTGAGACACAATACCAAGACGAGAGCGTAGCTCTTGTACGTCCCAACGCTCCTTAGCAAACAGCTTAACGAAACTATGTTTAGCAACCACAGGATAAAAATCACGATTAATCAATTTTAGTAAAGTGGTTTTACCTGCGCCATTGGGGCCCAGTATTGCAGTATTGTATGCACTGCTAATCTCAAGGTTTAAACGATCAAAAACCTTAGTAGAGCCCTGAAACAGGGTGGCATTTTTGATTTCAATAATGTTCTGCATAAATGGACTGAGTAATTGTCACTAGCCATTATAAGTCAATAAGCTAGTCCAATAAAATCGTTAGAATTTCCTTCAATGGCTTCTTCTTCTTTGCGGCAGCAGGTACAGTAGCATCTTTAGAGGGGTGGCCAACGGCAAGAATCATCACCGCTCGATTCGACTCTGGCCTATCACATATTTCACTTAAAAAACGCATTGGATTAGGAGTGTGAGTCAAAGATACCAAGCCTGATTGATGAAGCGCAGTAATCAAAACACCCACGGCAATACCAACACTTTCAGTGACGTAGTAATGTTTAACCTTTTCACCATCGTCATCAACACTATAACGTTCAGCAAAAATTACAATAAGCCAGGGTGCTTTTTCTAGATGTTCTTTTGTTGCGTCTGTGCCAATCGGCTCAAGAGCATTAATCCACTCATCACCACCCTTTCCTGCATAAAAATTCTGCTCTTCAACTTCAGCTGCTTGACGGATTCTTTGCTTAATTTTTGAATTTGAAATAGCAACAAAGTGCCAAGGTTGTTGATTAGCACCACTGGGCGAGAAGCCTGCAGCACGAACACAGGACTTAATCACGGATAAGTCGACCGTTCGATCCGAAAAATGGCGCACAGTATGACGCTTAGCCATAAGTTGCGAGAATGAAACTGCGGCTTGTAATGCCTCCTCATCACTGAGATCAAGGCGATCTGGCAAAGGGATTGGGAGGTAGTTTTCTTTACTTTTTGCCATAACTTAAACCTTTGTCTTAAAAGGAAATTAAGTATAACTGCCGTAAGGGGGTAATTAAGACTTTGCCGGAGAAAATCCTATTTTTGGCATCATCTGTGACAACAACATACCCGTCAACATCAGCCCACAACCAAGAAGACCTCTGGCGGGTAGTTGTTCGTCTAGTAACAACCAACCACCCAGTAAGGCAAACGCACCCTCAAGGCTAAGAATAATGGCTGCATGGGATGAATGTGCATGCTGCTGGGCAACCACTTGCAATGTGTAGGCCACACCTGTTGACATCACGCCAGCATAAAGCAAAGGGATTGCCGTGGCTGTAATCATATCCCAAGTTATTAATTCTAGTGAAACAGCGACCAATAAACTCAAAACACCCGCCACAAAGAACTGAACAATAGACAGCTTAATAGGATCTATTTTTTTAGCCAAGTAGCCAATAATCAACACATGACCCGCAAAGAAAACAGCGCACACCAGCTCTAAGAGATCACCCTTCAACTCTAAAGAATTTTCAAAATTCAAACTCAAACCATTAGAGAAGCTCAATAAGTAAAGACCTGCAAGCGCCATCGTGGCTCCAAGCCACGTACCAGAGCCTGTTCTTTGTCCAAAAAACAAACCAATTAACGGCACAAAGAAAATGTAGAGACCAGTGATGAAGCCAGCCTTACCAGCTGTAGTGTATTGGATGCCCACTTGCTGGAATGCGGCGCCACCAAAAAGCAAGAGCCCAGCCAAAGAGCCTGCAATTAACAGCTTCTTAGTAGAAACGTCAACCTTATCTGATTTCTTAGGCTTCTTTGAAAAAAACCAAACGACGGGTGCCAAAGCTAATGCACCAATGAAAAATCTAATGGTGTTGAAAAAATGCGGACCCATGGTCTCCATTCCAACTCTTTGGGCAACAAATGCAAAACCCCAAATCGCTGCTGCGATGAGCATTAAAAAGTCAGATCTAAGTGCTTTTCTTTCCATTTATATTATGTGTTTAGATGTAAATTAATCGGCATTATACTCGCCAATTTTCCCTATAAAACCGGACAATTTTGAAACAAAAACACCCACCAAAAGTAGAACTCTCAGCGGGTGCTTTAAAGCAAGAAAACTCTAATTAGGCGTGGGTATTTGACTTGCTTGGGTCGTAGAACGGCACTGCAGAAATTTCACCAGCACACTCTACGCCGTCACCAGAAACAAACACCTTGATGCCCGGCTTAGAAAATTCCTTCTGGATATGAACAAGTGCGATAGATTTTTGCAGACGTTCTGACCATACAGGGCTATTAACAACACCAACAGCTTGACCATCAACTGATAGCGTTTCACCACCAGCAAGACTCTCACCAAGGTCGACCACAAGGCCGACCATAACAAAGCGCTCATTATCTTTGCGGGCAAACACAGCCTCTTTGCCGCGGAAGTTGCCCTTTGTGTGACAAACTGACCAACCTAGGCCAACTTCCCAAGGCGAGTGGTCCGCTGTCATATCGTAACCAAAGAACAACAATGCCGCCTCAACACGAACTTTATCCAATGAATCGAATGAACATGGCACCACACCTTCGCCGACAAGGTTGTCCCAAACATCACAAACGTTATCTGCGCCAACAAAAATTTCATATCCACGCTCTCCTGTGTAGCCAGTGCGAGAAATTGTACATGGATGACCAAAAATTTCCGTTTTTTGCTGGTGAAAATAATCCAAAGAAGATAGGTTAATTGGCATGTGCGCATTCAACAATAACACTGACTTGGGACCTTGAACTGAGATATCGTGCATGTCATCATCAAACTCAATATCAACATTCTTGCCTTGAGCTGAATCCTGCAACATTTCCATGCTTTCGCCTGTACCATGAACCAGCAAATACTCATCGCCATTATTGGCAATAATCGCATCATCGCAAACGCCACCCTCTTCATTAAGAACGGCGCCGTAAGCAGATTTTCCCGTATAAATTTGTTCCATTTTTCGAGTAATCAAATGATCAACAACGACCGCAGAATCGGCACCACGAATATGCACCTTCTTCAGTGGGGACATATCAAACATCCCCACACCCTCTCGAACAGCATTATGCTCATCATCGGCATTACTGTCATACGACCAAGCAGTACCCATGCCGTTCCAGTCTTCAAGGTCAGAGCCAAGCTCTCTATGACGACTAGCTAATTTGGATTCACGTGGTAATTCTTTGCTCATAATAACCCCTTAATTTGAAATTAAATAATGATTAGGACCGAATTAGGAGCGTTCGGCGTTTAAATAACTGAGAACATATTCTATTGGACTGTTGTCCTCCATATCACAAAAAAATCAAATAACAGTTATCGAGAAATTAACAAATCTCAATAAGAAATTTATAATTTAGGAATTATTTTTTGCGAAGTGAGCGCTATACCAAGAGTGCAAGAGCAGCGTTAGAATGACAATTGCACCGCCAATCAAAGCATTACTTGATGGCACTTCACTGAGTACAAGCCAAGCGATTAGTGAGCCTAGAACCGTCTCTAAAGGCATGATCATCCCAACTTCTGCCGCCGGCATGTAACGCGGGGCAATAACAATCATACTAAAAGAAACTGAGAGAATAACGCCGCTGGTGAGTATATATATCATCGCTTCTGCTGGCAAATACAGTGTTTCTGCAGCCAGAGATGCAATCATAGCTGCCACAACACCGCCAACAATATTAGTAGGAATCATATTGATGGCCTTGTACTTCCTGGTTAACGTAAATGTCACACCCATTAGCATAGAAGTAAGAAGGGCAAACAGATCACCCTTAAGGTTCGAACCACCAAAATTGCCACTCATGACGATATAAATACCAATAAAAACCAGAACCATTGAAGCAATAGTAACCAAGCTTGCTTTTTCTTTTAGCATTATCCAGGCAACTATTGCAATCATCACCGGAGCAGTACTGATTATCACAAGAGTGTTTGCTATAGAGGTGTGCTGAATAGCAAAAACAAAAGTGGCTGTACAAACACCAGAAAGCAAACCTATCCAAAGACCCCCTTTGCCAATATTGCGACACATAGCTGGCGTCTTGGAGCCGTGCATTATTAGAAGAATAAAACCGACACCAATAGCGTAAGAAAAGCCGCGCCAAAAAACCAAAGTCCAGCCATCGTTGGCATCCGCCATGCGAATCAAAATCGAATCAGGGCTTAATATAACCACTGCTAATACGGTAATCAAGATTCCTTTTAAATGGTCTGACATTGGTGTGTAAAGTCTTTATTAATTGTCGCAAATCATACAGTGATAACAAGCTGGCGGACAAAAAAAAATCCCTCGACATTGCGAGGGATTTTTCACCTTAATTGACTTCGAATATCTTAGTTAGCACTATATAACACGTCGTTCTTTTCTGTCAAAACACGTAACTTTGAAAAATGACGAAGAGCAAAGTAAGAGCCAAAAATAACACCAGACCACATCATGTCGCCAGCAATCGTATGTTGGAAAAACGGAATTGCCATTGTGTAACAAAGCACCAAACCAGCAAATGTTTTCTCATACATCGGTGAGAAAGCCCATACTGCAAGGTTGGTTGCAACAAAGAACACCGTTGAACTCGCAAGAGCTGCGCCAGCAATTCTAAAAACACCCAATTTCTTTTGCAAAAATCCTCTAAAGACCACGGGGAATAACAATGCCAAGTAGACAACTATCATTGATTTTGAAGCAAACCAGTCAGGCGAAAGATAGCCAAAAGCAAAGTAGTCGGTTAGCAGCATTGCCGCAACAACTGCAACAATCGCCATGTATCTCTTCATAAAAATAAAACCGGCAAACAATGCAATCGCAGCCATTGGTGTAAAGTTTGGTGGATGTGGTAGTAATCGACCAGCAACGCCTAAGGCAATTAACACCGCCAAAATAACTAAATAGGTAAACCCTGAATTTAACTTATGTTCTTGTGTATGCATAACAACTCCCCTTTAATGTTTAGATAGATTAATATTACTCTAGAACGCAGTAAGAATCAAGCGGATGATAGTGTCAGTATCAAGGATAACATCTTGTGCGCCAACCATTGACATCTCACCATTAACGAATAGCGCCCAGTAAGTATTACCCACCGCTTCAACACCACCTAGAGAAACAATCATAGGACCCCAATCAGTGTCTTTAATGCCCATAATGATCACTTGGTTAATCGCTTCAATTGCATTCAAACCCTTGGCGGCTTGAGTAACTGATGTAAGAGTGATTTGGTCTTGTGCAACAATCTCTAAAGTAAACTGAACAGTGTCTTCTGACGCGAAAGTTGGCTGAATTGAAAATAGGCCGACCAATAAAATTGCCAATAGGCGCATTTTAAGTTTCATTTTTTCTCCTTGTGAAATAAATCGCATTGTCACCAACAACGATTTGCTGATTTCGGAAATTTTATATGAATAATTCCAGCGTGTAATCTTTCAGAAATGATTTATTTGAATCTTTAATATTGGTTTTTTTGTTATTTGAGTATTTAGTCAATTAAAAAGGAGACTTCTTACTGCCTAGGCCTGGTAAGCCGCCACCCATTTTTGAAAAATCAGGCATACCACCTTCGCCTTGCATCTGACCCATTTGCTCCATCATTTTTTTCATCTTGCCACCACCCATCTTCTTCATGCCTTTCTGCATCTTTTCGAACTGCTTTAGTAGCTTGTTAACCTGTTGAACACTAGTGCCGGAGCCGTTAGCAATGCGCTTTTTACGAGAGCCTTTAATGAGATTAATGTGGGTTCTTTCTTTGACCGTCATTGAATTAATAATAGCCACCATGAAAGTGCTTTCACTGTCACCAATCACCTGATTTTTGACACTTTGAGGTAGGTTACCCATGCCTGGCAACTTATCTATTAAAGCGCTCATACCACCCATCTGTTGCATTTGAAGGAGTTGGTCGCGCATGTCACCAAGATCAAAACGACCTTTGATGATTTTTTGCGCACTTTTCATCGCCTTCTTCTGATCAACCTTGCGAGAGATCTCTTCAACCAGTGAGAGAACATCACCCATACCGAGTAATCGTGAAACGATTCGATCTGGATGGAACGGCTCTAGCGCATCGGTTTTTTCACCAACGCCAAGAAACTTAATTGGTTTGCCGGTAATGTGCCTAACCGAAAGTGCCGCACCACCGCGGGCATCACCGTCGGTCTTGGTAAGGATAACACCCGTTAAAGGTAGTGCATCGGCAAAGGCTTTGGCTGTATGAGCGGCATCTTGACCCGTCATCGAGTCCACAACAAACAGGGTTTCAATTGGATTGACTGTTTTCTGCAAGGCCTGAATCTCAGCCATCATCTGCTCGTCAACGTGCAAACGACCTGCGGTATCTACCAACAACACATCGTGGAATTGTCTTTGCGCGTGTTTTTTCGCCTCAGCAACAATTTTCTCTGGCTTGTCACTAATACTGGACGGGAAAAAATCAACGTCAACTTGTTCAGCAAGAATTTTTAATTGCTCAATCGCGGCCGGTCGATAAACGTCAGCACTAACCACCAATACTTTTTTCTTTTCACGCTCTTTTAAAAAGCGCGCTAATTTGGCAATCGAGGTTGTTTTACCCGCACCTTGTAGGCCGGCTACCATCACCACTGCAGGGGCTTGAGTCGCTAAGTTGAGAGATTCGTTCTCACCGCCAATAATCTGAGTGAGTTCCGTTTCAACCAATTTAATAAAAGCCTGAGATGGGTTTAAGCCTTCGCCAACTTTAAAGCCAAGTGCTTTTGTTTGCACTTTCTCAATAAAGATCTTGATGACTTCAAGGGCAACATCAGCCTCTAACAACGAGCGCCTCACTTCACGAATTGCGTCCTTAATATTGGCTTCAGAAAGCTTATTTTTACCCTGTAAAGCCTTGAAACTATTGGAGAGCCGATCGCTTAAATTATCAAACATTATGTTCTTATTGGACAAAATATCGTATTATATAGCTTTTGCATTATTGATAGTAATTGATGCCCCTTTTGACCATCATTCCATTTGTTGCATACCTACTTGTGGCGCTGCTTCTAACCCGCTATTTCACACAAGAAAGTGAGACACATCAACACAAAACATTGGTTAATATTCTACTGTTATTGGCTTGCGCTTCGCACGCCTATTTGTTGGGTGACTTATTGCAAGCCGAGGGCGTCTTCTTTGGTCTTGCTAGCAGTGTTTCATTTGTTGCCTGGGTAGTTGCTGCGCTATTATTTGCGACATCGCTCAGAAAACCAATTCATGCGCTCGGTATTATTGTTTACCCACTTGCGGCAATCGCCTTGCTTTTCTCGCTGGCTTTCCCTGACACGCAAAACAAACTACTTGAAGTCTCTATAGCGGTGCACGTTTTCCTTTCAATTAGTGCCTATGCCCTTTTGGCGATTGCCGTTTGTCAATCGGTACTGTTAAACATTCAAGAGAAACTTCTACACGAACACCAAATTAATAGCTTTATTAACAAATTGCCACCGCTACAAACAATGGAAGATTTTTTATTCCAAACCTTAAAAATGGGCTGCTTTTTACTAACCTTATCGCTCGCTTCCGGCTTTCTATTTATCGATGATTTCTTCACTCAAGCGCTCACTGCAAAAACACTTTTGTCGCTCATTGCATGGGCAGTTTTTGTTGGCTTAGTGATTGGTCACAAAATATTCGGCTGGCGCGGAAAAATCGCCACATTAGCCACACAAATCGGCTTTGCAGTGCTTGTTTTGGCCTACTTTGGGACTAAGTTTGTTTTAGAGCGATTACTCGCTTAAAGTAATAAATGTTAGCTTGAGCTAACAACCAACTCACAGGTGTTAGTCGATGTGAAGGACTGCTAGAAACGCTTCTTGCGGAATATCCACTCGACCAATAGAACGCATCCGTTTTTTACCTTTCTTTTGTTTCTCTAGTAGTTTGCGTTTTCTCGAGATATCACCACCGTAACATTTAGCTGTTACGTTTTTTCGCAACGCTTTAACGTTGGTTCGCGAGATGATTTTTGAGCCAATACAAGCCTGAATAGCAACATCAAACATTTGCCTGGGAATAAGCTCTTTCATTTTCACAGCAATCTCACGACCCTTATACACCGAATTATCACGATGAATAATTAACGCCAAGGCGTCGACCGGCTCATCATTAATGAGGATGTCCAAACGAATTAAATCGGAGGGTTGATAGCGTTCAAAATGATAATCCATTGACGCAAAACCGCGCGAAACAGACTTTAAGCGATCAAAGAAGTCAAGCACCACTTCATTCAGTGGCAACTCATAAACAATAGAAACTTGACGACCCATGTACTGAATGTTCTTTTGCACACCACGTTTGTCTACACAAAGACTAATCACTGGCCCAACATATTCATTCGTCACCAAAATATTGGCGGTAATAATTGGTTCTCTAAATTCTGCAATACCTTGAATGTTTGGCAGTTTGGATGGGCTATCTACTCGATGGATGTTACCTTTAGTGTCAACAATTTCATAAATCACTGTTGGTGCTGTGGTAATTAGATCTAAGTCGTATTCGCGCTCCAAACGCTCCTGCACAATCTCCATGTGTAGCAAGCCCAAAAAGCCAATACGAAAACCAAAACCCAGCGCATCGGAATTCTCAGGCTCATACTGCAGCGCAGCATCATTGAGTCGCAACTTTGCTAACGCATCTCTAAATTTTTCATAATCCTCGCCAGAAGTTGGAAAAAGACCTGCAAATACTCGTGGCTGTACCGGCTTAAAACCCTCAAGCGCCTCGGTAGCCGGATTTTTACTACTGGTAATGGTATCACCCACAGGGGCGCCATCAATGTTTTTAATATTGGCAATCAAGAAGCCCACTTCACCGGCTTTAAGGCTTTCTGTTTTGGTTCGTTTCGGGGTAAAAACACCAACTTCATCCACCGAGTGCTCATTACCGTTGGAAAATATTTTGATTTTAGTTTTAGAGCGAATTTCACCATCAATAACGCGAATCAGGGACACCACACCCAAATAATTATCAAACCAAGAATCAATAATTAATGCCTTGATTGGTGCGTCAATTATGCCAACTGGTGCGGGGATTTTTTCAACAATTTGTTCTAGAATATCCTCAATACCAATACCGGACTTGGCGCTTGCATGAACGGCGTCATGAGCCTCAACACCAATAACATCTTCAATTTCATCAACCACCCTTTCAGGCTCAGCAGCTGGAAGGTCAATTTTGTTAAGCACCGCAACAACTTCAAGACCCTGATCAAGAGCTGTGTAACAGTTTGCTACTGTTTGCGCCTCCACACCTTGAGAAGCGTCAACAATGAGTAATGCACCTTCACAGGCTGATAACGAACGAGAGACTTCATAAGAAAAATCCACGTGTCCGGGGGTGTCAATAAAATTCAGTTGGTAGGTTTCACCATTTTTGGCATGATAATCCAACGTCACACTTTGTGATTTAATGGTTATGCCACGCTCTTTCTCAATATCCATCGAGTCCAAAACTTGGGACGACATCTCGCGATCACTTAAGCCGCCGCAATGCTGAATAAAGCGATCGGCAATCGTTGATTTACCGTGATCAATGTGAGCAATGATAGAAAAATTTCGGATATTTTGCATATCGATGATAAAATGAGTCTTTAAGATTAGCAACGAGACATTATACAGTCAATGAATAAAGTGAAGCCAATTACCTGTATCGCCACAAGCGATCTTGAGGTGCAAATTCCAGACAACCAAGGGCGCAATATTGTGCTTTATTTTTACCCAAAAGACGATACCCCAGGTTGTACCACCGAAGGTCAAGACTTTACTCGCCTTAACCAACAGTTTATTGACCACAATAGCGTTGTTTACGGCGTCTCCAGAGAGTCAATCGCCTCTCACAACAAGTTTATCTGTAAATACGATTTTAACTTTGATCTTATTTCCGACCCTGACGAAGTGCTTTGCAATCAATTTGCCGTTATTCAGTTGAAAAAGCTATACGGTAAAGAATACATGGGCATTGTTCGCTCAACGTTTATTGTCGACCCCGAGGGTAATACCCTTAAACATTGGAAAAATGTCAGGGTTAAAGGACACGCGGAAGAGGTACTGGAGACTATTAAAGCATTATGATAAACGTTGATTACGATGAAGTCGAAAAATTTGCCTCATTGGCTGCGCGCTGGTGGGATAAAAACTCTGAGTTCAAACCACTGCATGACATCAATCCACTGCGCTTGAACTACATTAAAGAACACTGTGGTGGTTCGCTTAAGGGAAAACGTATTCTTGATGTTGGCTGTGGTGGTGGCATTCTTGCAGAAGCGTTAGCTTTAGAGGGTGCCGAAGTTGTTGGTATAGACCTTGCCGAGGCGAGCCTTGAAGTGGCTAAATTACATTTACTGGAATCAGGCCTGGATGTCACTTACCAAATGATTCCTGTCGAAGAATTGGCAGAAAACGAGCCAGAGTCTTTTGATGTTGTTACCTGTCTAGAGATGCTAGAGCATGTTCCCGATCCAAGCTCGATTGTGAATGCTTGTTCAGCACTTGTAAAACCTCAGGGCGAGGTGTTTTTCTCAACCATTAATCGCAATCCAAAATCGTACCTCTTTGCTATTGTTGGTGCCGAGTACATTCTAAACTTGTTGCCGAAAGGTACGCATGATTACGAGAAGTTTATTAAGCCAAGCGAGATTGACGGCTGGGCCAGACATTGCGACTTATCGATTCAATCAATGATTGGCATGACCTACAACCCGATTACTAAAATCTACAAACTTGAGGATGACGTCAGTGTTAATTACCTAAGTCACTATGTAAAAAGTTAAAAGAAGCCCTCGCAAGGTCTTTTTTTAAAAAAAACCCCGAACTGTGCCGGGGCTTTTTTTTTGACCCAAAGGTCTGAGTCGATCTTACAAAACGTTCTCAATCGATACTTCAATCGCGTGCATCATAGAGCGTCCAAACGAACGCATTGTTAATATCACGTATGAATCATCGCCATCTCTGTAGATGATTGTGCCGATATGTTCCATAATCGTTCTTGAAACACTACCCAACGTAAAGACACTAGGCTCTAGGTCGATTGGGCAAATGCGTTCAAGTATGTCACGACTACGCTCACCACTCACACGAATCATAGCCCAAGTATCAGACTGATCTGTGTAATAGGCTGACGGAGCATTAAAGCGCTCAGCAATATTAGCCTCCGCATCATCACCTTCGTAAGCATAATAAGCCATTACTTGGTTTTTTTGCAAACGCCATAGCGTAACTGAAGCATCCGAAGACTGTGTCGACTGACCCATTGCAGGGAGTGACAAACCGCAAGACTTGTTCATTGCAGCTTCGATTTCTTCAGCCTCGCCATTTGGCATGGCAATCATTACTAACGATTGATCAACTACCTCAGAGACAGTTACACCATCGAACTCATGTTCGGCACCACCAAGTGGTGACTCTTTTACAATTGTATAATCAGACACAGGCTTCTCCTGAAGTTTTGTCAAAGGGAATATTGTTAAACACGTAGACACTCCCCTTCTGGATCATACATATGCGGGGATACAATTTCAACCTCAATATCCTGACCTCTTACTAAGTCAACTGCACGGACCGTCTCACCTTTACGGCTGTGTCCGCCTTTAATATAACCCAAACCAATGTAGTGCCCAAATATTGGTGAATAGATCGATGAGGAAATCCAACCTTGATCGGTAAACGTATCTGGTTTATCACGCAAGTTAACCAAGTGTGCGCCAGCCATTGAATGACCTGCATCCAATAAAGCGCTCTTATTAACTGGCTTGAAACCAACCATTTGCATACGATCATTACGTTGCATGCCTTCACGCAAGCCAAGTGTGTAACCGATAAAGTCTTTCTTACCAGAGACCATACCACCCATTCCAAGGTCGTAAGCACTTGTCTGGCCGTTAAGCTCAGGACCCGCCGCGTGACCTTTTTCAATACGCATCGCACCCAGTGCTTCCGTACCGTAAGGAATTGCATTAAACTCTTTACCCGCCTCCATCAACACACGGATCAACGAATCGCCATAGCGTGTAGGAACAGCGATTTCATAAGCAAGCTCACCCGAGAACGAGATTCTGAAAAGTCTTGCAGGAATGCCGCCACAAATCGAGATTTCACCAGCACCCATATAAGGGAATGCTTCGTTTGAAATGTCGTGCTCAGGATCAACAAGTTTCTGTAACAATTTACGAGAATTTGGTCCCGCAACTGCGTACTGTGCATACTGCTCAGTAACAGAAATCATATGAACGTCTAAATCAGGCCATAGGCACTGATGACAGAATTGCATATGGCGATAAACATTAACCGCATTAGCAGTAGTCGTTGTCATCACGAAATGGTTCTCGCCAAGTCTCGCCGTCGTGCCGTCGTCCATCGCAATGCCGTCTTCACGAAGCATAAGACCGTAGCGTGTTTTACCGACTGGTACTTTAGCAAAAGCATTGACATAAAGTCTGTTTAAGAACTCAGAAACATCGGTTCCTTTAAGGTCAATCTTGCCAAGCGTTGTTACGTCACAGATACCCACAGATTCACGTGTTTGCCTAACTTCACGATCCACTGAGTCGCGCCAGAAAGTTTCACCTGGCTGAGGGAACCACTGCGAACGGTACCACATGCCAACTTCAACAAAAATAGCATTTTGCTCTTCAGACCACTTATGAGTGGGTGTGTAACGCGTTGGATAAAACTCCATACCACGTCTTCTACCCGCAAACGCACCCATAGCAACTGGGTTGTATGGCGGACGGAAAATCGTTGTACCTGTATCTTCAATCGATTTGTCCATGTTATCGGCCATGATGCCAATCGCAAGAACGTTCGCTGTTTTACCTTGGTCTGTTGCCATACCAAGCGTTGTATAACGCTTAACGTGTTCAACAGATTTAAAGCCTTCCTGATTGGCAAGCTTAATGTCTTTAGCTGTTACGTCGTTCTGATAGTCAACCCAAGCGCGGTTTTTGCCACTTGGAACACCCCATTTCGCGGTAACGTTGTAGGCAACTGAAGCTGTCGTCGCTGGCTTAGAATCACCGGCTTTAAAGCCAAGATCTAGTGCAACAGCAGAGCCTTCGTTATGGCCTTCAACAATCGCGTCAGCAAGCACCATTGTACCTTTAGCACGACCCGCAACCGACATACCAACTGGCACTGAAGAATCTGGCAAGAATGTTGCAAGTTCTTCATTCCACTTAGGAATACCACGATGGTGACAAGTTAAATGAAGGTTTGGATTCCAGCCACCAGAAACGGCTAGCGTATCTGTATTGATCGTTTTACCATTTGAAAGAGTAATAGACTTAATCGCACGTCGACCTTTAGTGTCAGTTACATCCGTACCCATAAAGATCTCAGCACCCTCGATTGACATTACAGGGTCAATTGAGCGTGAATCTATCACGGCTACAACATTAACACCTTTATCAGTCAAGTCTTTCGCTGTCTGCCAACCGTCATCGTTGTTCGTGTAGATACTAATACTCTGGCCAGTAGCAACCGCAAATCTGTTTAGATAAGTTCTAACGGCACCTGCCATCATAATGCCCGGGCGATCATTGTTGCCAAAGGCAATTGCTCTTTCCGTTGCGCCCGCACAAAGAATTGTGCGTTTTGTGTAAATGCGCCAGTTAACTTGGCGTGGTTTGCTGCTATCAGCTCTTGCCTCGTCGGCTCTATTTTCGATCGCACCATAAATACCGTGATCGTAAGCGCCGAAGATAGTTGTGTCAACCATCAATGTAACGTTGTCCATCACAGCCAGTTTTGCAACCGCTTGCTTAGCCCACTCGCTACCTTTGATGCCGTCAATTTCGTTGGTTTCCGAATTTAATCGGCCACCCATAACAAAATCTTCGTCAGCAAGAATAACTCTAGCGCCAGATTCAGCGGCTGTTAGTGCAGCAGACAAGCCAGAAGCACCCGCACCAATGATTAGGATATCGCAGTAGCGGAAACCTTTATCGTAAGTGTCTGGATCTTCAAGCATTGAAAGCTTGCCCAATCCAGCAGAATGACGAATTACTGGCTCATAAAATTTTTCCCAAAAGGCTTTTGGCCACATGAAGGTCTTATAGTAAAAACCTGCACTTAGGAATGGCGAGAAGAAATCAGTAATCGCCATAAAGTCGAAGTCTAGAGGGCCCCTATGGTTTTGACTGTTGGCTTCTAAGCCGTTATATAATTGTGTAATCGTTGCACGTGTATTTGGCTCTTTATAAGCACCGTGACCGATTTCCATGATGGCATTTGGCTCTTCTGAACCCGCCGTTACGATACCACGCGGACGGTGGTATTTAAACGAGCGTCCTACTAAATGCTTGTTATTTGCAAGTAATGCAGAAGCAAGCGTGTCACCTTCATAACCTCTTAAAATTTGGCCATTGAAAGTAAAGCTTACAGATTTAGTTTGGTCAATTAGACCGCCATCGATTCTGTTAATTTGACTCATTTTGATCGACCCTGTGCTCTTGAGACGTCTTGAGCAAGCTCAACA
>Ga0206681_10000234_pt1 | contig 33008 bp, 26 predicted proteins | sample M150012015metaG_FD_161048 | JGI IMG/M metagenome (GOLD analysis project Ga0206681, IMG submission 161048) | Ammonia-oxidizing marine archaeal communities from Monterey Bay, California, United States - M1 500m 12015 | ecosystem: Environmental > Aquatic > Marine > Intertidal zone | place: USA... | reverse complement strand
CCTGGAGTGAGTCAATGAGTCAAGGAGGGTACTACCTTAACTCTGTTGCAGATGAAGTCTACCTTCATCCCGCGGGCGGAATGTCTCTTCTAGGACTTCGTGCTCAATCGATGTTTTTCCCAGGATTACTCGACAAACTAGGTATTGACGTTACTGTTCTTCGAGGCCCAAACAATAAATATAAATCTGCTGTAGAGCCTCTTCTTCGCAAAAATTTCAGCGAGGCTAATAAAGAACAATTAGAAGCTCTTTTGGGAGAGTTTTGGGAAACAATAAGCTCAGATATAGCTAAAAGTAGAAACATTCCTGTTTCTCAACTTAATGCAGTAGCAGAGAACATTTCGGTACGCCTACCTGCTGATGCCGTAGAACATGGTTTAATAGACGCAACTCTCTACGAGGACGAGTTAGATGATCTTTTAGAAAGTCGTTTAGATAGTGTAGAACTAGAAACGATATCATTTGGAGAATACACATTGTCAGAGCGTCTGTTCGGAATGGATATGTCAGATGAAGCTTTTGCAGATTTAATTGTGACACTTACTGATGATAATGACAATGACGATTCAGATCAAGAAGAAGCTCCTTTAGGTGGTGAAATAGCTGTTGTATATGCTGTAGGTGGTATTGAGTCAGGTGATGGAGATGCGACTACTATAGGTTCGGTAACAACAGCAGCTGCTATTCGTTCTGCTCGCTTGGCACCTGATGTGAAAGCAGTGGTTCTAAGGGTTAATTCTCCAGGAGGTAGTGCCCTAGCTAGTGATGTTATTTGGAGAGAAACGGTTTTGCTAAAAGAAGCTGGGAAGAAGCTGATTGTCAGTATGGGTGACCTTGCTGCATCTGGTGGATACTATATAAGTTGTGCTGCCGATAGGATTTTTGCCAATCCGACTACCATAACAGGATCAATAGGAGTGTTTGGAGTTATCCCAAATGTAGGAGGTATGTACGAAAAACATTTAGGTATAGCATTCGACGAGATTGCAACGCATAGCCACGCGGGGAAACCCGACGGTGTTTTTGCTATGTCTGATTTTGAAATAGAGGCCTACAATGAAATTATTTCAGACATCTATTATGGTTTTACGTCTAAGGTAGCTGAAGGCAGGGGGATGAGTGCTGAGCAAGTTGAGGAGGTGGCAAGAGGAAGGGTTTGGTCTGGAAACGATGCATTAGAAATCGGACTTGTTGATGAAATAGGTAATTTGGAAACGGCTCTTAATTACACTAAAGACCTTATAGGTTCTCCAGATGCGGAGCATATTTATCTACCAGAGATACGTGATCCGTTTGAAGTGTTTATTGAAGATTTAACTGGAGTAAGATCTAGTTTAGATGCTCTAGGGTTACTTGGAGAAGACAATTCTACTCTCCTCGATATACTTTCAGTTAAGCGTATGTTGGAGTCAGATGATATATACCAAACCCGTCTTCCTTTCACTCTTCACTTCAACGATTAAATCTTGATTTACTAAGTACATCTCATAGTGAAACCTGAAGATTACACAAACGAGGACCATCTTTCGGTTGTTTTTGTTCTTGAGGACATTAGAAGTGGAAATAATGTAGGTGCTTTTTTTCGAACTGGCGATGCTTTCTGTATATCTGGAGTTGAATTGTGCGGGATTACTTGCCATCCACCACATCGCGATATTCTTAAAACGGCCTTAGGAGCGAGCGATCACATTCCATGGCGCGCTCACGCATCTGCTTCAGACGCTATTTCTGCACTTCGAGTTGAAGGATATAAAATAGCAGTCATCGAGCAAGACTCTAGAAGCATATCTCTAGAAGAATGGAAACCTGAAAAAGGAGAGAAATGGGCTCTTGTTTTCGGAAACGAAGTCCGTGGAGTTAAACCCTCCACTTGTGACTCCGCCAACATACTTCTTGAAATTCCACAACTCGGCGTGAAGAATAGCATGAACGTAAGTGTATGTGCAGGTATAGTTCTTTGGCATGCGAGCCAGGGTATGCGCCTGTGAGAGATGTCGAAAACGGATTTCTTTGATCAAAAAAAAGGACCTAGCCGAAGCTAGATCCTAATTTTCAATTTTCTTGTCTATATTTTTTACGAGCGTGTGCTCGAATGTTTTACAGTCCTAACTCAGCCCGGAAATTAGCAAACTCAAGATCTGTTTGAGCTTTCCCTCGGAGGGTGCCATCTTTAGTTAGAGCAGCATTAACGTTTGCTTTAACTCCAGCAGCATCGTCTAAACGAGCACAGCAAATAGCGAGTAGGTAGCTCGATATTGCTGAGTCATCCCCTGCATTCATAAGTGTAGTCTTAGCACCGTTAGCATCTCCATTTAATAGCTTAGCTAGAGCTAGGTTTGCAGAAGCAGAACCGCTCATGTTAGAAATAGCGGATCCGTAGTTTCCTTGTGTAATAGCGACTAAGCCTTTGTTATAGCTTACCTCAGCTCCAGAACCAGCTTTTGCAAATAAAGCAGCAGCTTCATCTGTCTTACCTTTTTGTCGAGCGATAGCCCCAACGTTGTTTAGAACTGCAGCGTTGTTAGGTGAAAGTGAGCGAGCAGCATTGAAAGCTTCATCAGCTTGATTACGTCGTCCCATTTCCATTAGACACACACCAGCGTTGTTGTAACCACGGTGATCATTGCTGTAAGCTCCAGAGCAAGATGTGTAAACAGCTAATTTATCAGAAATATTGGGGAATAAAGTAGCTGAAAATAATAACTCCTCAACTGTAAGAGTAGCAGGCGAAGTCATAGCAAGTGCCGTTAACTCTTCATCTGTGTAGCCTTCAACAGTATAGTTCATGGCAATAGCAGAGCGACGGAGAGAAGGAAGAATTTGGTCTTCAATCTCAGAATAAGTTTTTGCTATGTTGCGAATTTCTTGTTCTCGCTTACTCTTGTCAGAGTACATCTCCAGTACGCGAAGAATGAGATCTTTGTCTTCAATATTAGAAGCAATCATGAGGCGCTTGAAACCATCCCAGTCTTCTCCTTTAGCCATGAGCGTGTAAAAACCTTCAGCAGTTTCAATCTTCTTTCTCTTTAGCTCATTCATTAGAGCTTTATGTGCAGACTCTGCACGATCAGCAGCGAGGTCCTCATTAAGAGTAATCTCCCCTTCTGGAGAAGCGTATGCCTCGATAGTGGCGCCTGAAAGATTCACGCTGTCAGCCGTAGCTGCTAAAGCGAATAGTTCTTTCATAGCTCCCCAACCTTCTTCACGCAACTCAGTGCGATTTACTTTAGAACTGTTGTAATCGTAGTTCAGATCATTGCCTAATGTGTAAGACATAGTGCGCTGGAAGCGGTCTGGAGTCATTGCGAACTTGTCATCTGGTTGAACTAGATGAGGTGTTGTGATCACACCTTTGCAAATAATGTATGGCTCAAAGTCTACAACCTTATCTCCCTTGAGTCCGCGCAAGCGAAGTTCTAAGTGACAGGCATCTTCCATAGCAGCATCGTAAGAAATGCTCGCATTGTAAGTGAAAGATTTTCCAGCTTCGAAAGGAACTACAGTGTAGTTTCCTGCGGCTTCTTCACCTTGGAAGCCTTCAGTAGCAAATGCAGCTTCACCTCCATCCCAAACAAGGACAGGTGTAGCTTCGAGTCTCACTTTCTTTGCGAAGTATTTCGCTGGGAAGTTACCTGTAATCTCCACTTCGACGATGTCTCCGCGAAGGATTAAGGTTCCTGGATTTACATTTAAATTGAGTGTTTCAATGGCCTTCTCCATTGATCCTAGTCCAGCACAGCCGGCGAGGAAAATCATTGTAGCAATAGCTACAAAAGATGCTTGAGTACGTAGCATTCGAAAAAATTGATTCATGAATCTAAAAATATATAGGGCGAAATTAGGGTAAAAGGTGCGTGTTTTTTAATTGTAAATGTTAACTAGTCACCACTCCCATGTTAGAAAACTTGCGTATTCGAGAATCGATGCGTTTATCTGCATCCATTGGCATTAACTTCTTCAAATTATCAGTGATTTCATTTTTCAAAGTAGCATACATCTCTTCTCGGTTATTATGAGCACCACCTAAAGGTTCAGGGATAATCCCGTCTATTAGTTTGTTGCCAAGCATATCATCTCCAGTGAGTTTTAAAGCTTCGGCAGCTTCTTTTTTGTGATCCCAAGATTTCCAAAGAATAGAAGAACAAGATTCAGGTGAAATAACACTATACCATGTATTTTCAAGCATCATCACCCTGTCACCGATACCTATCCCTAAAGCTCCTCCAGAAGCTCCTTCGCCAATGATGATACAAATAATAGGAACTCTCAACTGAGTCATTTCCATTAGATTTCTTGCTATAGCTTCACCCTGGCCCCTCTCCTCAGCTTCTAATCCAGGATAAGCTCCAGGAGTGTCTATTAAAGTCACCACTGGGATGTTGAATTTCTCAGCTAATTTCATTAGCCTGAGAGCTTTTCTGTATCCTTCAGGGTTCGCCATGCCGAAGTTGCGGTATTGACGCATTTTTGTGTTTATGCCTTTTTGTTGGCCAATAAGCATAACAGGTCTACCGTTAATTTCCCCAAGTCCCCCAACCATAGCCTTGTCGTCCTTAACGTTTCTATCCCCATGAAGTTCCATAAACTCGCCGTCGGTAATGGCGAGCATGTAATCAAGAGCATACGGTCTGTCGGGATGGCGACTTACAAGAACACGCTGCCATGCTGTAAGTTTACCGTAAATCTCCTTAGTCACCTCAACAATTTTATCTTCAAGTTCCACAATAGTAGTGGTCATATCAAGTTCGTTTTTTGACTCAATATCTTTCGCCTGAACTAACTGCTCACGCAGGGTTTTAATAGGCTCTTCGAATTCAAGATAATTCATTTTGCAAATATGCGCTAAACCTGATTAAACTGCACTTCTACACTCCTAAATATTCTAACATTGAGCGTATTGCGCTACCCCTATGACTCATAGAGTTCTTTTCTTCTGCACTCATTTCAGAAAAGGTTCTATCTTCTCCATTTGGGATAAAGACAGGATCATATCCAAATCCAGCTGTGCCTGACTGTATCGGAGCTATATGGCCACTACAAACCCCCTCTAACCCAACTTCCTGACCATTTATAATTAGGTGGATGGCAGTCCTAAATCGAGCACCCCGTTCCGACGTTTCTAAAGCTCCAACTTTTTCAAGTTTATCCATCAAGTAGTTCATATTCTGCTGCGCGTCTTTCTCAGGACCGCCATAACGAGCTGTGAAAACTCCGGGAGCGCCATTTAGAGCTTCAACTTCTAAACCTGTGTCATCAGCAAAACAATCATAGCCGTATTTTTCTTTTACGTAGTCTGCCTTTTGCTTAGCGTTACCTTCCAAAGTATTTGTGGTTTCAGGGATATCTTCTGTGCATCCAATATCTATTAATGACTTCACTTCGTACAGATCTTTCAATAATTCTCGAACCTCAGCAGTTTTATTTTCATTGGCCGTAGCAAAAACAATTACTGGTTTCATGTTTCCTTTCTTTTAAGTTTACCTCGATTAGATCTTATAACCTTTCCGTACACGATTTTTTTAGGTGCGTGATATTCGGATAAATTTCCCAGTAGCGAAATCTCCATTAAAAGTTCGTTTTCGATTTTCTCAGTAAGTTCCAAAGTATCTAAAAGTAGGGTGACTTTCTCTCCAAGATATTCATCAGGCATACCTTTTATCATATAATCACAGCCAAGTGGTTTAATAACCTCTCGAATCTCCTGCTCTACAACTTCAGGCATAACTTTAATTCCACCTGAATTAATTATTGAACTTCTGCGCCCAAGCCAAACAAATCTCTTTGAGTCTAAAAGTTCAACGATATCATCTGTAACTAAGCCTGTCACCCCTCTAGAAGGAGCATCAATAACGAGTTCTCCGTATTCCGAAATACTAAAGCATACTCCCGGCATAGCCTCAAATGGACTTTTAGAACTTTCACGTTGTAGTTTTCTAATGGCAATATGAGTTATCGTCTCTGTCATTCCGAACCCCTCATAAAAGTCAATCCTCTTTGGTAATCTCTCGATTAGATCTTCTGAAACAACACCTCCCCCTAAAAGCACCTTCTTAACTGGGGGGAAATCAGGTAGTAGCGAGTAGCATTGGTATGGGGTTAAGGCAATGAAATCAGCGGGTGTTTTAAAATTGGGCTTTGCTGTAGGCTCGACAATTTCCAAGGCTAACCCTCCAACTATTGCTCTCACTAACATCATATGTCCAGCTATAAAATTTACAGGTAGAGAAAGTACCACTCTATCTCCTGGTTTTAGGTTGAAGTACTCTAAAGTCTCTTTTGCACTAGCTATTACTGCATCCCGAGAATGAGTAATTTCACGAGGAGGACCACTTGATCCAGAGGTTTTGTATGAAAGGGGTGCATTTGGATGTGCAAACCAATTTTCAATCGCTGTTGAGATTTCTTGTGTCCATTTTAATTCTTTGTGGAGGGGACTGGAGAATAGTTTCCCATAAGAAATTATAACAGTAGATGCAATGTTGTTCTTGTATAGACTTCCGGTACCCAACCCTTGAGCCATGCTTTTTAAATTTGGCCTAGATTTCAACAATTCATAAGTCCACTCAGCGATTTCTGCCAACCCTACGTTCGATTCTAAAGCGGAGGTCGTCCACCAACCAATTGAAAGACTTTCAGCTAGGGTTATCCAAGATTCCGCAGATTTAAAACCTCCTAAAAGGCTAGGTTTTAATACTAAATATGCAGGTCGTATTTTCTCAAGTAGAGCTCTTTTTTCTGATTCAGAGCGGATTTGTATTAATTCTTCATCAAGAGCTATAGGGACAGGGGAGGATGCGCAAAGCTCCGCCATTTCTTCTGTTAAACCTGGTGAAATGGGTTGCTCAATACTGTGCAGGTCTAGCCCAGCCTTGTGTAGGATTTCCAGTTTTTCAAGCGCTGTTAGGCCATCGGGTGTTTGATTGCTAAAGGCTCCATTCGCATCAATTCTTAAAGTGAAGTCGCGGGAAGGACAACGGCGCCGGATTTCTTGGAGTAGATCTAATTCTTCATAGAAGGGTAGGGTGCCTACTTTAATCTTTATGGTTTTATATCCTTTCGCAACTAAGGCGTCCACCTGCTCTAACATCCCTTCAGCATCTTCCATCCAAACCAATCCATTAACAGGTATGCCTTCTATCCATGTAGGTGCGCCTTCACGTTTAAGATCTATTAAAGCTGTTTCTACTGCAAATTTCACGGCAGGTAGAGAATGGGGGATGGATTCTGGATTTAACGTGTCGAGCTTTGTCAGTTGCTCTAAAGCTTCTCTTGCATCTTTTTCAGACTCTAGGCTAAGGCCAGGAATTAAACTGCATTCTCCTTTTCCTCTTCGACCTCCATCATCTTCTATTGATAAAAAAAAGCTTGGTTTACTTTTTAATGTATCGCGAGAAGTGCGCGCAGGTTTTTTGAATTCTAACGGGTGTGATGTGAATTCAATAGTTGCCATCGTTATGCTGTAACGGTTAAGAACATAAAAAGAGCGACTACAAAAGCTGTTAGAGCGATTTTTTTAAGTTCTGGATCTAATCGTTCTGGCTTCGTAGTCTTCATCACAAAAACCAAGTGCTTGAGTTGAATAAGAGCGATTAAGACATACCACATGCCGCCCTTCCATACATGTAGATCGTTCATTCCGAATAAAAAAGGCAGCATTGCGCCCCAACTCACCAATATTAATGCAGCGTGATAAAGTTTGGCATTCTTAAACCCCAATTTCACTACCACTGTATTCTTGCCAGATTTAGCATCGTTTTCGTGATCGCGTAAATTGTTAAGGTTTAGAACTGCAACAGACATAAGACCTGAAAATGTAGCAGGTAAAAGCCAGAATAAATTCAACCCTCCGGATAGGAGGTAGGCAACACCTAAAACCCCTATGTACCCGAAAAATATTAATACGACAACATCTCCCAGGCCTTTATAACCATAAGCCCCACTTCCCATAGTATATCGTATTGCAGCATAAATGGAGCTACACCCTAGCGTGATAAAGAATAATGTGATGGCTGACTTAGTCATGTCAAAATCTAGGGCGAAAAATACTGTAGCACTCCCGACAATAAAAGCTATTAAGGAAGTGGCTACAAGCGCCCTTTTCATTTCCTTTTCGGAGATTTCACCAGAAGCCATAGCACGGTCTGATCTATCTGGCCCGTCCGTGCCTTTTTTGAAATCGCCATAATCGTTAGCGAAATTTGCAAGAACTTGTAAATAAATTACCGTAAGAAGAGTTAGGCTTAAAACAGTGTAAAACTTTGCGTCAGGAAGTTTGTCGAGTGAGAAGTCAGAAGGAGAAAGTGAGATAGCTGCTCCTATAAGCACACACGTAATAGCAAGAGGAAGAGTCCTAGGTCTTCCAGCTTTTACCCAAGCTTTAAGTGATGCCATTTTGTTTTCCTTTAAGGGAATTTAGGGAATTGCTGGAAATTAGGATCGCGCTTTTCCAAAAATGCATTTTTACCTTCTTGTGCCTCTTCCATTAGATAGTACATGAGGGTCGCGTCACCAGCAAAATCCATCAGACCGCGTTGACCGTCAAGCTCTGCGTTAAGCCCGCGCTTAATCATGCGAATAGCAAGAGGAGAGCGCTTCATAATAGTACGGCACCACTCGACAGTAGTTTCTTCCAGGTTAGCAAGAGGCACAACCTTATTTACCATACCCATTTTCTCAGCCTCGGCTGCTGTGTATTGTTCACAAAGGAACCAGATCTCCCTTGCCTTCTTTTGGCCTACCATATCAGCTAAGTAGCTAGAACCAAACCCAGCGTCGAAGCTACCCACTTTTGGCCCGGTTTGACCAAATTTCGCATGGTCCGCTGCGATTGTTAAATCACAGACAACGTGAAGAACATGTCCTCCTCCAATTGCGTAACCATTTACCATAGCTATTACAGGTTTAGGCAGGGATCTGATACGTTTTTGCAAATCGAGGACGTTAAGTCTAGGGACTCCGTCTTTAGAGATGTAGCCACCGACACCTTTTACGTTTTGGTCTCCGCCGCTGCAAAAAGCAACATCACCCTCACCAGTTAAGACTACTACCCCCACATCAGCCCTTTCACGAGCGATATCCATAGCATCGATCATCTCAATATTCGTCTCAGGGCGGAATGCGTTTAGTACCTTAGGTCGGCAAATTGTAATCTTAGCGATGCCCTCAAAGAATTCAAAGCGAATATCCTCGTATTCTTTGATAGAAGTCCAATTGTAACTGCTCATATAATTTTAAAATCTCTTTGTTTAACCTTTTAACGCCATTAAAAACTCTTTGTAAATATCAGAACTTAACTCTGGATTAGTTGCGATTTCGAGGATGGCTGTTCCATTGTTTTTCTCTAAATCGATTAAGCCTTGTTGAGTACTTTTAGAATCAATACCACAAAAGTAATCAACGCCACAGAAGCTAGCTGCAGCTTTTATGCTTGTTTTAGGTTTTGTCTCAAAATGAGATTCTAGACACCCCACTTGAGCAGGTCCTTCAAGCCATCTAAAAATTCCGCCACCGCCGTTATTTATAACGATTATACGTAAGTTGTCCGGCACTTGTTGAACTGTTGCAAGCCCATTAATGTCGTATAAAAAGGCAACATCTCCAGTTACAAGTGTTACTCTCTCACTTGTTGAGAGCGCATGACCTACGGCAGTGGAAGTACAGCCGTCAATACCTGCTACTCCTCTATTAGCATGGAAACGAATGTTTTTCTTAAAATCAAATAGTAGAGCATACCTAGCAGAAGTACTGTTTGCGAAATGCATAGTCGCTTTATGGGTGTTTTGAAATGACTTAAAGATTGTTTTGTAAGCGGCTAAATCGCACCAACTTGTTTTGCTTGAGAAATCTTCCTGGATTTTTTGTAGACGAGATTTTTCAATATTCCAAGCTTCTAGGTAGTTCTTATCTTGTTTGATATTTTTTGAAAACTCAGTTAGCCAATTTAGAGGTTCTGAATCAATTGACTTCTCAAGAGTATTGAAAGAGTCATGGCCAGTGCCCTTAGAATCACCGACATGTATATGTGGGATGTTTAGCCCTGTAACCCAGTTCCTTAGAGACTTACTCAAAGTGGGGTTGCCTATAGTGATGATTGAGTTTGGGGTAAGTTGAGAGTCAATATTCCACATTTCTCCTGCTATGAATGCGTCTCCGGAAGTAATTAACGAGTGACCTTTAATCCCGGAAAAACTCTCAGAAATTCCAGCAACATAGTCAAAATTATGGTCCGTCCAATCAGCTAAGATTCTGGGGCCAGCAATTACTAAAGCTCGGTTAGTGTGAGCTTGAAATATCTCAGGTAATTCTTGAAAATTAAAACTACTAACTTGCTTGCTAGAGTGAATCCCAGGAATCTCTATTTCAAGAGCCTCTGCTTTACCGTACAATGGCTCTTCTAAATGAACATTTATATGAACGGGTCCGCCGGTTAAAGCAATGTCGTAAATATTACTTGCCTTTTCGGAAACTGATCTTATATCTTTTATATCTGAAGCACTTCCGTTAAAGCTATAATCTTCTATAGTAAATTTTGTGAACAGTTCTGTTTGGTCTATTGACTGACCGTGACCTTTATTTAAACTACTTAAAGGCCTGTCAGCGGTGATGCTTATTAATGGTGTTTTCTGATGGAAAGCTTCGGCTATGGCTGGACCGTGATTTATGGCTGCAGTACCTGAAGTGCATATTACTGCAGCTGGATTACCTGTTTCCAGAGCAAGCCCGAGAGCCACATAAGCGGCTGCTCTCTCATCGATTACGATGTGAGTTTTTATAGAAGTATCTTCTGTAAAAGCAATCGTGAGCGGAGCATTTCTAGATCCAGGGCTGATTACCACATCAGAGAGTCCTTTTTTTGACAAGGTGGCCACTAAGGCCGAAGCGCATAGGTGATCAGTTGAAGATCTTTCTTGTCTTAAAGGCATTAAGCGAAGGTAGCTTCTATTGCTTTAATTTTTGCCTCAGTTTCCATCCACTCGTCTAGGGGAATTGATCCTTCAACGATTCCACCTCCGGCATAAATCTGTATTCCCCCAACCATCCATTGGGCTGCTCGTAAGTTGACATAGTAAGCACTTCCCGATGCTGTTTCAACCCCCAAGTAGCCAGAGTAATAAGCCCTTGAAAACTGTTCATTTGATTCGATAAAATCACAGGCGGTTTTCAATGGCCTTCCACCTACAGCTGGTGTGGGGTGAAGGGTGCTGGCTAGTTTTTGTATATCTCCTTTTATGGAGCATCTAAATCGGGTCTCAAGGTGCAATAGATTTCCGTATCGTCGATCTGCACGAGGTTCTATACTCATCTCAGATGCTCCGTAATCCTCTAAAATAGATTTAATATAGTCTGTAACTTGAGATTGCTCATGTCTTTCTTTGGTCGTCCAATCATTGGTAGAATTACCATTTACAATTATTCGCGTTCCTGCTAACGAAACTGTTTCCACTCTGTTGTCACTTGATGCGACAAGTAATTCGGGTGAAGCTCCACACCAAACTCCACAACTTGGATGATCAATCAAATAAACAAATGCATCCTGGTGTTTCTTACATTTCAACTTAAATGTGACTTCAGGTGTAGAGTCTGAAATGATTGACTTGATTCTTGCGACCACAACTTTTTCTAAAGTGCCATCTGAGATTTGAGAAATCGCTTTTGTCACGGAATTCAAATGAGAAGCTTTGTCTGTAGAGAAATTATCAAAGGGTTTAGTTACCGTAATTGTCCCAGGTACAGGAGCTTCAGAATTAATGACATGCCCTTTTATTTCTATCAAAGGGTATTTGTCAGAGCTGATAAAAGGAGTAAACCTGAAGCAAGAAGTTCCACCTTGTGAAGGTTCAAGAGTATACACTTCATCACTTCCTGGGGGACTCCACCATACACGAGCAACAATCATAAAGTGACAATCATTACGGTGAGTCTTGAAGTGCAGATTAATTCCCCCTCTTTATCCTTCAATTCTATAGACCAAACATGTACTCTTCCCCCTTTCTTAACTATCCTAGCTTCACCAAAAACCCATCCTGATCGAATGCTCTTAAGGTGATTTGCATTTACCTCTAACCCGACAGCAGCTTTCCCCTGTTTTTCCACTAATAAATGAGAACCTATAGAACCGAGGGTTTCAGCGAGAACGACGCTTGCTCCACCATGTAGCATCCCATATGGTTGGTGAGTTCTAGAATCAACAGGCATCTTTCCTTTCACGATTCCCTCTTCAACAGAAGTTATTTCAATACCAAGAACTTCGCCTATAGTTCCTTTGCCGAAGTCTTTATTGAAATCTTGTTCGTTAATCATTGATGTAATCCTTGTAAATTTGTATCTCTAAAATATTACGCAAATCTAATTAGCAAATGTCTGAAAAAGCTAACAGAATACTTGTTGTTGAAGATGATTCATCTCTTCAAAAGATGTTAGTAATGAATCTTAAAGCTGAAGGCTATCATGTCGTGGCTGTTGATGATGGTGTAGAGGCGATTGAAGTAGTTAGAAGTCAGCGAATTGATGCGGTAATTTTAGATGTGATGCTTCCTGTAATGGATGGGTTTCAAGTATGTTCAACCATAAGAGTGGAGGGGCACAAAATGCCCATTCTTTTTCTTACAGCTAAGAATTCTGGCCCAGAAAGACTTGAAGGACTTCTTTTAGGAGCTGATGATTATCTGGGTAAACCGTTTAGTGTTGATGAATTGCTTCTAAGGATGGCAAGATTAATAGAACAATCTAAGCGATCATCAGATTACGGTGCTGTAGGAGTTGCTCTCGATTTAGATGTTTTAAAAATTGGGAAAGGTGAGATAAGGTTTGATCAGTATTCAATAGTAACTCATGATGGGCAGATAAAGAAAATCTCTAAAAGAGAGATAATGCTACTTAGGCTTTTAACTTCTAAAAATGGAGAGGTGGTCAGCAGAGAAGAGATTTTAGAAACTATTTGGGGGTATTCAGTTTATCCCAACACGCGCACAATTGATAATTATCTTCTTTCTTTTAGGAAATATTTTGAGCCCAACCCCAAATCACCTCTTTATTTTCACTCTGTAAGGGGCGTAGGCTATAGGTTTTATAGCAAAATCGAAAAATAAAATTATTTTTTTATAAAAAAGGCAACCCCTTGGAAATTGTCACGTCTAATAGGTAACATGGTCAATGACTATGTTGGTTTCAATTTTCTTGCAGGTATAGAAAAGACCCAGAGGTGGGTCTTTTCTTCTTTTACAAACTATTGAACTTGTAGGAACATTACTAAAGGGTCACGTAAACAACCGCTTTGGTTTCGAAAAACTCTTCGTTGAAGTATTGAGAAATTGGAATAATTTCAGTAGTCCTTGTGACCTCATCTAACTCAGCTTGTAGGTCACCTCCTTTTAAATATAGAATCCCGTTGGGCCAAGGGTTAAGACTTCTTTTATGAATTTTATTTTCCACCCAAGGAATAAACTTTGAAAGTCTTGCCACAGCACGGCTTACAACAAAATCAAATTTACCAGGGATGTCAGCAGCTCTTGAGTGAATAGCCTCGACGTTTTTCAAATCCAGCTCCTGCACCAACGCATGAACTACTTTTATTTTCTTTCCGGTACTATCACATAAAACAAAGTTCACTTCTGGCATCAAGATGGCTAATGGAATCCCCGGCAAACCGCCACCAGTTCCGACATCTAAAATTCTTGAGCCAGGAGCAAATTTCATTGCTTTGTAAATTGCAAGGCTGTGAAGAACATGTCGCTCTTGAAATTCGTCCATGTCTTTTCTGGACACTAAATTTATTTTATTATTCCATTCTGGAAAACTATGCGCAAGAATTTTAAATTGTTTTCGTTGAGTATCACTAAGATTAGGGAAGTAGCCTAAAACAATTTCTGTCATATTTATCTCTTTATAGATGTTTTTTTGAACCTTCCATTACGCTGGCAAGTATGTCTCGTGCACGAAAAAGTTGTGCTTTTACTGTGCCAAGTGGTAAGTCTAGTTCAAGCGCTATTTCATCGTAGCTATATTCCTCAAAATATCTCAGTTCTACAAGTCTTCGATAGCGGGGTTTAAGTTCTGATACAACTAATCTCATCTTTTCAACTCTTTGTTTCTTTTCAAGAGTTTCGATAGGGTCTGGAGCTTCGTCCTTTACAGTAAATTGAATATTATCTCCTTCTTCAGTTTCTATGCCTCTGTCAAGTGACAGTGCTTTTATCCTCTTCTTACGAATAAAATCAATACAGTGATTTGATGCAATTTTAAACAGCCATGTAGAGAAAGCAAATGCAGGGGTGTATTGCTTAAGTCTCTGAAAAGCTTTCCCAAACGTTTCAATAGTCAAATCGTCAGCGTCATCATCATTGAAAACCATCTTGCGACATAGATGAAAAATAGAATCCCTATACCTCTCCATAAGCTCAGCATAGGCTTTCTGGTCGCTATCTTCAGTAGCTCTTAGAATAAGCGCATAGTCATGCTTTGCTTTCTCGGAGAGATTTGGGTTTATTTCCATTGTTTAGGTTTCGAAATCATAACCTGCAATGAAAGAACTTGCCTAATTAACCCCATGAAAGGTTCAAACAAAAGCATGAACGCATTTCTACCGGGACGACCAGCTCTAAGCAGGAATGTTCGAAAGATAAGACCTCTAATCATTGCATTTAACCCCAGTATACCAATTGCTATCCAAACATTACTGTGCATAAACTCAATAATTACCCCTATATAGATCATTAAGTCGGCGATCACTGGTAAGCTTAACAAGACAAGAGTTGATTTCCTGTAGTTTGTGCTTGCGGATAAGTGCCGCTTCATTTGGCTCATCCACTTTCTCCATGTGTTAGGCCAAACAGAATTACTCTGCCCCTCCTTCCTTACTACAGTCCCCACACTTACTCCACTTTCCACCATGTCCTGAACAAATAAATCATCATCACCTGAGGCAATGTGTAAGTGACTCTCAAATCCACCCACACTTTCCCAGCTAGATTTTAAAAAAGCAAGGTTGCGACCAACACCCATATAGGGATAGCCAGATTCGGCCATTCCGATATAGTTGAGAGCTATTCTCTCAGCTTCAAAACTTTGTAATTTCCCTAAAAACCCTCTGCCTTTAAACGGCAAGCTTACACCAAGTTTAAGTTGGTATTTATCTCCCAAGCTCTCAACCATTAAGGCCGCCCAATCATTGCTTTGTGGAATACAATCTGCATCAGTACACAAAATAATATTGTGCTTTGCTTCTTTAATACCTGTAGCAAGCGGCCTCTTTTTCCCAATTCCTCCACTCTTTAAATGAATCACCCTAATTGATTTGTTTTTATCTCGAAAGGCATTTAGTTTTTCTGAGGTTTCATCGGTGCTACCGTCGTTGATGATAAGTATTTCCGGAGGGGAAGGGGTTTGGTCTAAAAGAGAATTAATTAATGCATCAACATGCTGAGCCTCATTGTGCATACACACAATAATACTGAAGTTTACGTTGTGTATATTTTTTATCGGAGTAGAAGAAAGGGGCTTGCGCCTTGCACTAAAGTACATAGCCCAAACCCCTCTAGTTATAAGTCCAAATAGCGCAAGTATAGTAGCAAATCCTATCATCTGCGCTTTATTTGGTTAATGAGTTATTGTGATTCGTCGCGTAATGATTTCTGAATCAGCGCCCACAAATGTTATGAGATACATCCCCTCAGACCAAGAGCTAACGTCAAGAGTTTTTCTCGTCTCAGCTACAAGGTTAAAATTCATTATTGTGCGGCCTTCAAGGTCAGTAATGACAATATGTCCCTCCATTGTAGGGAACTCAATCGTTAAGCTTTCATTCGCAGGATTTGGGTAAACAAGACCTTCTATGTTAGAAAAAGCATCAATTCCATTGGGTTCGTCATCTGTACAGAATTGGTCGGTTTCAGATTCGCCAAATTCTCCATTGCTGTATGAAATAATTGCTCCGTCATCATTTAAAATCTCCCAGTGTCCAAGTCCGTATTCACAGCACAGACCATCTCCGTAAGAATCCATGATTTTAAAAATATAGCAACCTTCTTCCAAGCATAGATCCTCGATAATTATTTCGCCATCTAATCCATCGTCATATGGTCCGCCGGAGTAAAGTACAGTCCCGAGTTCCAGAACCTCCCAAGTGATTTCTGAACCGTAATCATCTAAGGTTATCGCAAGCGTTAAGTCCAGGGTCTCTCCTGAGAAAGTAGAGAATGATATTTCAGAATTGTTGTTAAGTAGATTCTCATCAGCTATACCGTTGGGGTTGCTTACTTCTGCTGTTACAGTGTTTTCTCCTCCTATAGCATCGAAAGTAGGGATTGAAATAGTCTCAGACTCATATTGTGAAAGGTTTCCAGTCCAATTAACTTGCTGAGCACTAGTCCCGTTGACGTTGTATATAATAGTAGCCGATGTCAGGGTTTCAGTTCCTGTATTCATAAGAATCATATCAAGAGAAATACTTGCAGCTCCACAAAGAAGTCCATCAGGAGCTCCTTCGATAGAAATACCCGCATCGTTAGCATAAGAAACAGCTCCGTCAGGAAAACCGTCCCAAGCCATTATGCCAGATCCTGTAGGATCTAGGTATTCAGCAGCTCCTAGAGTGTAGCTTTCATTAAGTCGCCCGTAGAAGTCATTTTGGCCGTTGTTTACGTTTCCTGAGCACGCTGCAGCACCTCCATAAAGCTGACCTATGATGCGGTGGTTGTTGTCAAAAAGAGGAGCTCCAGAAGATCCTGGTTCCGTAACTCCAAGCTCCCACTGGTCTATCATCCAAACAGCTGCTCCACCTGCTGAAGCGAAATAAGGACTATCTTCTTCGAAGCAAATCTTTTTGACATCACCCGATGGATGGTGGATCCCTGTTGCATTTAGAGGTGTGTCTCCAGAAGCGTCCCACCCCGCATACTGTACGTTAAATGATGCAGGCGGAGTTTCACTTAGCTCGAGAAGTGCGTAGTCAGAAGCTCCGTTGCTTACTAGCATAGTCCCACCACTGACTGATTGGTTAGTAGGCCCGGTGTTTCCGTCGCAAGTTGCGCTCTCATGGTTGAAGTAGTAAAGCCATGCTGCAGGATTTCCTAAGCAATGGTTAGCTGTAAGGAAGTATGGAGTGCCGTCGTTTAAAGTGTTATTTATTAGAGCACCGGTGCAAGCCGCGAAGCCACCTTGAACGATGAGTGCCACTGAGCGCTTCTCGGTTGCCCAAAGTGCGCCTTCAGGGCAGTTAACATTAATGTTACAAGCTCCTGAATTTCCGAATGGCCCACGCTCAACAGCAGCTTGACTACCTGGGTATAGTAGTAAGCTGCGGTATCCGTAAACAATTTGGTCTATGAGGATGGGTGCTGTTGTCCCCATCGAAATCGGTTGATGTAATTCAACGATAACTTCTGATCCTTCAACCACTCCAGTTGCTAACCCTCCCCAGTCTTTCTTAGATCTGTGGTCAAATTTTCCGATGAATTCGTGGCTATTTTTAGACCAAACAAACAAATAAGCACCCTTTTCTAATCCGAACTCGGCAAATCTCACTGACACAGAAGTTGCATCTGGGCAAGAGATCTCTAAGCGCCATACTTGTTCGTCTCCCTCTATAGTCCAGTATCCGCTATTTATTGGCGAGAAATTAACTTCGTTTTCTACACCAAATCTCCAAGGCACCTCTTTAATCTGGTCAGTAACAGCATCTTCTTGAGCTAAAACATCTCTCGAGATTGCAGGCATTACGACTCTGGTTTCAGACAAGATGTCTTGGTTAACAAGGAATGATGGAGATCCACCGTAGTTGATTTGGCCTATGGCCGAGAAAGAACAAGTGGCAATAATTAACAGTACTGCAACTGTGGAGTAAATGTTTTGCATGTTGGTTTCAATAACAGGTTTAATAACTATAGATAATATCTGAGGTCCAATTTTTTAAAAGTAAAACGGTAATTCCATGAGGAGTACCACGAAAGCTGCTTATGTCGAATTTTAAATCTTCATTTATTAGCGATCTACACTGGTCGACCGTGCTTAAGTGGATTATTTGTATGGGCTGCTTGGGTGGAAGGCTCTTCATTAAAAAGCCATTTTGTTTAATCTCGAATTTATGATCTCCACATCCACCTGAATATTGAACATTTGCAATCAATGTGTCACCCTTAATCTTTACGTCTTTAAATGTGAACGATGTTGACAGAAACTCTTGTGAATCCTCAGTTACATCAACAACTTCTTCTACTTTACATCCCAAAGTAAATAGCAAGGATGTTACTATTAGAATGTAAAATATTTTTTTCATGTTGCAATCTACTAATGCTTTTCTTATTGCTACCCTTTAACTTCTAAAAGATTTTTTATTGTAAAGAACTCATCTCGAAGTCTAGCTGCTTCCATGAAGTCTAATTCTTTAGCAGCTTTATCCATCGAGCGCTTAGCTATTTCTGCTTGTTTATTTAACTGCTCAATAGACATGGTTAGAAGTACTGGGTCTGAAGTTTGTTTCGGAAGTGTAGGTTTTGGTTCCGCTGCAAGGTTTGCCCTGCCTACTGATCGTTTAATTTGCTTTGGACTTAAACCGTTCAGCTCATTGTATTCTTCTTGCTTAATCCTTCTTCTTGAAGTTTCGTCAATCGTAATCTGCATGCTTTTCGTCACTTTATCAGCGTACATAATTACGCGGCCATTTACATTACGAGCGGCACGACCTGCAGTTTGGGTTAAAGAACGAACGCTACGCAAAAACCCTTCTTTATCAGCATCCATTATTGCTACGAGAGAAACTTCAGGTAAATCCAAACCCTCACGAAGAAGGTTAACTCCCACTAAAACATCGAAAGCGCCGTCCCTTAGATCCTGTAAAATAGCCACCCTATCAAGAGTTTTAACTTCGGAGTGTATGTAGCGAGTAGAAATGTTAATTTTTTCAAGATATTTAGACAGCTCTTCAGCCATACGCTTTGTTAAAGTTGTCACCAAAACTCGATTGTTCATATCGATAACTTTGCGAATTTCTTCAACTAAATCATCCACTTGATTTGTGCATGGTCTGACTTCTATAGGTGGGTCTAAAAGACCGGTTGGTCTTATAACCTGCTCAACAATTATTCCTTCAGCTCTTTCTAATTCCAAATCGGCTGGTGTTGCACTCACGTAAATGGCTTGGTTAAGCATTTCAGTAAATTCTTCTGCTGTAAGCGGCCTATTATCTAAAGCTGAGGGTAGGCGAAAACCGTGTTCTACTAAGTTTACCTTCCTCGATCGATCTCCGCCATACATTGCCCCAACTTGTGGTAGTGTTACGTGACTTTCATCTACAACAAGTAAAAAGTCATCGTCGAAATAGTCTAGTAGACAAAAGGGACGTTCTCCAGGATTGCGTTTGTCAAAATACCGGGAGTAATTCTCAATGCCGGAACAATAGCCCAGTTCTTTAATCATCTCAAGGTCGTAGAGGGTTCGTTCTTCTAATCTTTTGGCTTCAGAAAGAAGCATGTTGTCAGTCAAATACTTCTTCTGCTTTTCTAAATCTTGTTGAATAGACCACACAGACGAATCAGTATTGTCCTTACTACTCACAAATAAATTTGCAGGATAAACCAGGAACTTTTCGAAACCATGAAGTCTCGTGCCAGATTCGGGATCTATAGTATGCAATGTCTCAATCTCATCACCCCAAAAAGAAATCCTAAGAGCATGATCAGCATATGCAAGGAAAACATCAACGGTATCTCCCTGAACCCTAAATGTTCCTCTTGTTAACTCGAGTTGAGATCTGCTGTATAAACTCGAAACTAACTTATGTAAGAGAGCGTTTCTAGTGATTTTCATACCAGCTTTCAGAGTAATTACACTCTTGTGAAATTCAACAGGGTTTCCAATCCCGTAAATGCAACTTATACTGGCAACAACTATAACATCCCTTCTACCACTCAGTAAAGCAGATGTCGTACTCAATCTCAGTTTCTCAAGCTCCTCATTAATCTGTAGGTCTTTCTCAATATATGTGTTAGAAGCAGGCAGAAAGGCTTCAGGTTGGTAGTAGTCATAATAACTAACGAAATACTCGACTTGGTTATTTGGGAAAAAACCTTTAAACTCGCTATAAAGCTGGGCTGCAAGGGTTTTGTTGTGTGATAACACTAAAGTTGGTCGCTTAGTCTGAGCGATCATATTCGCAATCGTGAAAGTCTTCCCAGATCCAGTAACTCCAAGTAAAACCTGATGTTTAGTGCCATCATTCACCCCGCTGACTAATTGTTTTATCGCCTCGCCTTGATCTCCTTGAGGTGTGTAATCGCTAATTAATTCGAAGTCTGGCATATTTTCAAAGATATGTCTCTAGAAACTAGTTTAGACCAAAAAAAGGCTCGCGTGAACGAGCCTTTTTAATATTTCAAAATGTGTAGTGATTACTCAGATACGACATCAAACTTAACGGTTGCAAAAGTGTCTTTGTAGACTTTTATTTTTGCTTCGTAGCTTCCTAGTTCTTTAATAGCATCGTTAGATAAAATTATCTGCTTTCGTTCAATATCGAATCCAGCAGCTTGAATTGCTTCAGCTAATTGGATGCTGTTTACTGAACCAAAGATTTTACCAGTCTCACCAGCTTTAGCACCAATCTTAACAGTTAGTTTGTTAAGGTTTTCAACTATGCTATTAGCAGCTTCGAGTGCTTTAGCAGCTTTGTGAGATTGTTGTCTAACATCTTCAGCAACAACTTTTCTAGCTGATTCAGTTGCACAAATTGCCTTTCCTTGTGGAATTAGGAAATTACGTGCGAATCCAGTTTTGACAGAAACGATGTCATTTTTGTTACCGACTTTATCGATATCTTCTTTAAGGATAATGTGCATGACGTTTAGTTCTTAATGGAGGTTGTCAGCTACGTAAGGCATCAATGCAAGGTGACGGGCTTTTTTAATTGCCTGAGACGCTTTGCGTTGGTACTTTAAGCTTGTTCCGGTTAAACGACGTGGTAAAATTTTACCTTGAGGGTTACAAAGCATTAGAAGGAAATCTGCATCCTTGTAATCAATGTACTTAAATCCTTTTTTGCGGAATCGACAGTAACGATCTGCTTTAGTGTCGATTTCGATAGATTTCAGGTAGCGTACTTTTTTATCTGCCATGATTTCAGTTCTTTAAGCTTTTTCTTCAGTCGAAACCTCCTTCTTCGCTGGAGCTTCTTCTTTGCGGTTAGACTTGTCGCGGCGAGATTGCGCGTACGTAATGTGATGCTTATCCATAGCAGTAGTGAGGAATCTAAGGATTCTCTCATCGCGACGGAATTCAGTTTCGAAGGGTAAGACAGCAGTTCCTTCAGCTTCCCACTCAATCAGATGATAGAAGCCTGATGTCTTCTTCTGAATTGGGTAAGCGAGTTTCTTTAGTCCCCATGCGTCCTCATGGACGATTTTACCACCATTGCTGGCGATACTTGCACGGTACTTCTTTACTGTTTCCGCCACCTGCTCAGCAGATAACACGGGAGTCATAATGAAAACAGTTTCGTAACGATTCATTCTTTTATTCATTTAAAATGGGGCGCAAAAGTACGATATGTATAAAGGAAACGCAAGGGTTTTAATGCAAATCATTTAGGTCCTTTGCAAAGGTCATATAAAGAATGTGTAAAACTCACTTTGCACAATCATAAAATGCCCCCGATATTCGCAGTATGAGTGAGAACAATTATTTAGTCTCCGCAAGGAAATATAGACCGCAGGATTGGGATTCTGTAGTGGGGCAATCAGGGATTACTCAAACTCTTCAAAAAGCCATTTCCTCAGGCTCCATTGCTCAAGCTTATTTATTCTGTGGACCCCGAGGAGTTGGTAAAACAACTAGCGCTCGAATTTTTGCAAGAGCAATTAATGGTTTTGAACCGGATGATGACGCTATGGCTTTCAATGTTTTCGAACTTGACGCTGCATCTAATAATAAGGTTGAGGATATTAGAAGTATTGTTGAGCAAGTTAGAATACCACCTCAACACGGAGTATATAAAGTGTATATCATCGATGAGGTTCATATGCTCAGTCAGGCTGCATTTAATGCTTTTCTTAAAACTTTAGAAGAGCCTCCTCCTCACGCTGTGTTTATTCTTGCTACAACAGAAAAGCACAAGATCTTACCTACGATTCTATCTCGTTGTCAGATTTTTGATTTCCATAGAATTACTGTTCCTGATATTGTTTCTAGTCTTCAGGAAATTGCTATCAAGGAAGGGGTAAAAACGACACCTGAGGCATTGCATATTATTGCTGCTAAAGCTGACGGAGCTCTACGAGATGCCCTAAGTATGTTTGATCAACTAATTGCGTTTGCAGGTAAAGAGCTTACATATGATATCGTTACTGAGCAGTTGCATGTACTTGATCACGATACTTATTTTGAAATAGTTGACTTTGCATTAAATGCAAATATTCCTGATTCTTTGTTGTTGTTTGATAGTGTCTTAGCTCGTGGGTTTGATGCTCACCATTTTCTGTCAGGGTTAGGTAATCACTTGCGTAGCTTGATGGTATGTCGTGATCCTCGAACACTTAAATTGATGGAGACAACCTTAGAAGTGAAAACTAAGTTCTCTGAACAAGCTTCTATAGCAGACTTACATTTTATAGTTGATGCTCTTTCAATAACGAATGAAGCTGACACGCAATATAGGACGAGCCAGCACCAGCGACTTTTAGTTGAGCTTGCAGTCATGAAGATTTGCTCATTAAAGAGCTCATCAGAAAATCCTCTACCATCGGTGGAGAAAAAAAAAAGCTTTAACGAATTAATCCCACCTGATTTAACGGGTGAGGTTGAGGAAAAGGAAAAGCCTAAGCCTGTAGCTACACCAGAGGTTTCAAGCGTAATACCGACTACTCCTGCTCCAGAACCTGCAAAACCTCAAGAGATTTCTCCGGTCCCTGTAGCAAAGAAAGTTGTGTCGGGAATATTGCGTGGTGGTGGAGTGAAGTTGGCTGGGAAATCAAAGAGTCTCTCAGAAACGGCAAACTCAGATATTGATAATAAAGAAAATGAGGTGGATGAGTCTTGGAAGGAGGAGGTTACCATAGAAAAGATTAAGGCGGCATGGGATCTGTTTATTGATATTCATAAGAAGGCGAAGAGGGTTAGCTTAGTTTCTACATTAACAATGTGTGAGCTTGAGTTGAAGGGCAATGTGGTAATTTTTAATGTATTAAATGCTCTTCAGGAAGTGCAGCTTAATGATGAGCGGACTGATTTGCTTTTTCATTTGCGAAAAATTGTAAAGAATTCTCTAATTGAACTATCGATTAAGGTAATTCCTTCAGAAGATGGTGATGATACACCTAAGATTTATTTGACTGATAAAGAAAGGTATTTGGAAATGGTTAAAAAAAATCCAAGTCTTGATGATTTGCGTAAAAGATTGGATTTGGATTTAGGCTAATTAAACGAGTAATAATGCGAGTTGATAAATTTTTATGGGCCATTAGGGTGATGAAAACCCGATCAAAAGTAGCCGCACATTGCAAAGAAGGAAAGGTTAGTTTAGATGGTGATAAATTAAAGCCTTCAAAAATCTTAAATGTTGGAGATGTTATTGTCGTGAGAAAAGGGGCGGTGTCATTTTCTTTCAAAGTTGTATCATTTCCTAAGAGTCGTGTAGGTGCAGCTTTAGTTTCAGAATATGCAAAAAACATTACTCCTCAAGATCAGTTGGATAAACTTGAAATGATAAGGCTCTCAAATAGGGATAAGCCTAACGGTGTAGGGCGTCCTACGAAGCGTGAGAGAAGAAGTTGGGATAAAGTTTTTGAAGAGTGATGGTGGAGGTGAGAAGGGTTGATAGCGAGGTGTTGAGAAGTGTGAGGCATAAGGTGCTTTGGCCTCATTTAGCAAATTCTAAACAAGCTATTATTGATATAGATAATAGCAAAGGTGCCATTCATTTAGCAGCCTTTTACAAAGGCGATGTTGTCGGAGTCGCTTCGTTGTTTAATCAACAATGCGAGCGATTTCCAGAGCTTTTTAATAATTTAAAAGTTTGCAGATTGAGAGCTATGGGAGTGCTTGATAATATGAGAGGGGGAGGAGTTGGAACTTTAATTATTCAAAAGGCAGTTGAGGAGATGAAGGGTGACTGTGTAGATGTGATTTGGTGTGATGCAAGGGAAGTTGCTTGGGATTTTTATGAGATTCAGGGCTTTAAATTCGGATGTCAAATAAATGGTGAAGAATTAGAAGCATACCAAATCCCGAATGTTGGCTTGCATAAAATCATGTTTAAGAGTTTGTAAAAGGAAAAACGAATGTATTTTTACGCCATTAATTTCTGAGACTATGCCGCAAATTTCAAATGTAGGTTTGGCTATGCCAAGCAGTCCGATTCGTAAGTTGATGCCATTTGCTAACGCTGCAAAAAAAGCAGGGAAACGAGTTATTCATTTGAATATTGGTCAACCTGATGTGTCGTCTCCAGATGTTGCTGTAAGAGCCCTAAAGGATGATGCGAGAACTGTTATTGAATATAGTCCTAGCGAAGGATATGAGTCTTACAGAGATGCACTTTCTATATATTATAAGAATGCTGGTATTAATGTAGAGGTGGATGATTTAATTGTCACAACTGGCGGTTCTGAAGCTCTCATTTTCGGATTGCTTTCATGCATGGATCCGGGAGATGAGATTATTATTCCAGAGCCGTTTTATGCCAACTACAATGGTTTTGCTAAAATGGTAGGTGTAAACATTGTTCCTGTAACTGCTTATATCGTTGATGGTTTTGCACTACCTCCAATTGAGGATTTTGAAGAAAAGATTACATCTAAAACGAAAGCTATATTAATTTGTAACCCAGGAAACCCCACGGGGAAGGTTTATAACTCCGAAGCCTTAGATGCACTCGCTAAACTTGTCATCAAACACGATTTGTATCTTTTATCAGATGAGGTATATAGAGAGTTTTGCTATGATGGATCTCAACCAAAATCAGTTTTAGAACTTGAGGGTCTAGCTCAGAATGCCATAATGATTGATTCTGTTTCTAAGCGATTCAGTATGTGTGGCGCTCGTGTGGGAGCTTTAGTTACAAAGAACGCTGCGTTGCGTCAGATAATAATGAAGTTTGCTATGGCTCGTTTATCTCCTCCGACTTTAGGCCAAATAGCTTCAGAAGCGGCTCTCAATGCTCCAGCTTCATATTTCGAGGATGTTCGCTCTTGTTACGTTAATAGGAGAGACGTTTTAGTAGAAGGTCTCAACAACATTCCAGGAGTTATGTGTCCTATGCCTGGTGGTGCTTTTTATGCTGTATGTAAACTTCCTATTGACAACAGTGATAAATTCTGTCAGTGGATTTTAGAAAAATTTGACCTAAATGGCGATACGGTTATGATGGCACCTGCTTCAGGATTCTATTCAACGGAGGGAGCCGGGCATAATGAAGTTAGGATAGCCTATGTTTTAGATTTACCACTATTAGAGCGAGCTATTGTTTGTCTCAAAGCTGCTCTTGAACTTTACCCGGGTCGCACAACTTAGATTACCATGAAGTATCCTCAGAGTTTTATATTGCTGTTTACTGCACTACTTATATCCTTAATAAATATTAGTGGTTTTCATGCGCAAGGGGATACAACTTGGGTTTCAACTTATACCTGGGAAGCCCAAAATAACCCAGAGACAAACTACGATAGTCCAGGCAGAAGGTGGTTCCAATTCCCCGAGTCTGATAATGATGTTGAGTACAGAAAGGTGCTCATGTATCATAAATTGAAATGTTTCGATCAAGGAACTGCTGGAGGTTTAGGGTACGCTTGTGGTGAGTGGGATTATCTAACTTATAGTTATTTGTTTGATCATACAGGTGAGTTGGATTCAACCATGTATAACCATCCATATTACAAGATTAACAACCAAGAATTCGAAACAGACACTTTAATTTTTAGCCCTGAAAATGGAGCCCCTCACGACACTTACAATACTGAGTATTCAAGAGTTAACCTTGATATAGTAGGTGAGGTTACAACTACTATAAATTTAGAAACAGAGCAGGTTTCAGAATTAACTTCAGCAACAAATGCAAGGCGATTAACTTTTACGATTACAGCTCAAGAGTTGTCTATAATGGGAGTTGTGCCAGGTTTGCCGATTAAAAGAATTAGCTGGAATGTGGAATCATTTCAATCTGATTTATTAACTCTAAGAGTCAGTCAAGGTGAAGGTGAGTGGCAGCAGGTTTATGCCTATCCAGTCGAAATTACTGATCTTCTAGAGTTAGACTTGGATGGTGATGAATTGATTTGGGATAACGAATCTGACTTGCATTTTGACTTATTGCTAGACGGAGTTGTTGGGGTGTCGTCTGATGCGGTTTCGTCTCCTAGCTTTGTGGAGGCTTTTGATGCAGATGGTGGCTATGTGAGATTTGATGGTTTAGATAAAATCTCAATAAACCCTGATCTACTTACTGATTTAAATAACGAGGTTACTCTCGAGTGCCTTCTTAAAGGAGACGCGGATTATTTACCTGCAAACACAACCATTTTCGAAGCGGTTAATTTTTCTGGACAGCGCGAGATAAACGTACATATGCCATGGAGTAATTCTAGAATCTATTGGGATGCAGGATACGATGGTGGTTATGACAGAATAGATAAAGCTGCATTAGAGAATGATTACGAAGGAGTTTGGGTTCATTGGGCATTTGTGAAAAATGCTGCGACTGGTGTTATGAAGATGGTTAGGAACGGTGTGGTTTGGCATGAAGGAATGGACAAGGACAATACTTTTGGAAACATAGCAAAAATGTTTCTGGGATCAGGGAACAATGACGTCTATAGCTATAGAGGTGATGTTGAGAATTTTAGAATTTGGAGTACTGCTTTAGATGAGTCTACGATAAGTGAGTGGATGTTTAAGTCTGATATTGAAGGTCACCCATCTTCAGACGACCTTATAATAGATTTCGATTTTAACGGCGAAAATGGCACATCAGAAAATATGAATGGTGATTATTTCGGAAATGCGGGGAGATATGATTTCACTGCTTCGGAATTGTTTTTAGATGGATATGCGCCAGGTGGAGAGGACGTAGGTTATAGACCTGCATTTGTTTTAATACAAGGAGCTGAAGAATCATTTGAAGCTTCAGTTGAGTATGTGACGGTTGAAACGATTAAGCTTATTCCACCTGTAAGTCTAAGTTCATGGGAAGTACAGGGAAATGGTGTGGTGCTGCAAAACGTTGAATATGGTTGGCCAGCTGATCAGCTTGAAGTGGTGTATAACCAACTGGGGGATACCATTTCTGATTCAACTATTTCTGGCGAGATAATGGCAATTGAAAATTATCAACTTATGTATTTTGGAGAATCTTTCGAGGTGATTGATAGATATGAGTTAGGTAGATATATTACCCCTTATGGAATTAATCTATCTTTAGGTGATGAAGGGTGGACTTGGGTTTATGATGTGACTGATTATCTACCATTATTAAGAGATAGTGTTGAGTTAGAGTGTGGAAATTGGCAGGAGTTGTTAGATCTTAAATTCGCATTTATTGAAGGGACTCCGCCTCGAGATGTTAAAAGAGTAGAGGCGTTTTGGAATGGGACTTATTATCTCAATACTTGGGATGATCATGTTATGAGTCACGAATATTCTCCAGAACCAGGGGAAGAAATGTTCAGGCTAGTAACTAGGGCGAGTGGCCATGGGTTTGGTCAAGGAAATAATTGTGGTGAATTCTGCTATAATATTCACAGTGTTTTAGTTGACTCTACAGCGATATGGAGCTGGGAGATCATGCAGGAGTGTGCAGATAATCCTTTGTATCCTCAAGGTGGTACATGGATTTATGATAGGGCGGCTTGGTGTCCTGGCGCTCCAGTTGCGACACAGAGATTTGAGCTGACTCCGTATGTTAATGCTGACGACAACTTTGATGTGGAGTATGATATTACCCATGATCCATACGGTAATTACAGGATGGAAGGCCAAATAATTTCATACTCATCTCCCAACATGTCACACGATGTAGAATTGATGGATATCCTGGCGCCTAATAATAGAAAAACACTTTCAAGGTGGAATCCCGTATGTGAGGATCCGATAGTTGAGATTAGAAATAACGGATATGAGCCACTGGTCTCTTGCACCTTTACTTATGGTGTTTCTGGAGAAGATCCTTCAACGTATGTGTTCACACCTAATACTCCAATGGAGTTTTTAGAAACTATAAGTGTGAGTCTTCCTTACGATGCTCCGCTATATACAATTGGAGATGACGAAGATTTACTTCAGTTTGATGTTTCAGTCGAGTTGTCAAATGGATTGGATGAAGAGTTAACGAATGGCTCTGCTCACAGTTCGTTCCGCCGACCTCCGACTTGGGCATACAATGATCTTGATGATAATAGGATTATTGTATGGGTTAAAACGAATAACGTACCTAGTGAAACTTCAATAGTCTTAAATAATAGTGAGGGAGCAGTAGTTTGGTCAAGGGCATATTCAGAGGCAAATACAATTCACCGCGACACTATCGAGTTGAACGAAGGCTGCTATAGGTTTACGGTTAATGACTCGGGTGATGACGGGTTGAGTTTTTGGGCCAATAATGATGGAGGTGGATACGCCAGATTCAAAAAAGTGGCAGGCGGTAACTTTACAATGTTAGAAGATGATTTCGGAAAATCTATTTCCTACGCTTTTAGGTTCGAAACGAATTTGATCACAGAGCATGAGGAAATTCTGGTTGATTATGAAACCACTTCAGTAGATGTTTTCCCCAATCCCACTAACGGTATAATAAGAGCGAAGCTTACAGGTTTTAACTCAAATGTACATTGGGCTCTCATTAACACTTTAGGCCAAACAGTACTTTCAGGAGAGTTCAATCCTCGAACTTATAAGATATTGCTGATTGATATGCTCGGTCTTTCCGATGGAATGTACAGCTTATTTGTGTCAGGAGAAGAAGGGCAAATGGCTAGCTGGGTTGTCAAAAAGTAGAAATTATAATGTTATACCCCTAAAATTTAGGGGGTCGTTTAAAACTTTTATGCAAATTTAGGGTCTTACCCCTTTAATTTTTTGCATATGTTTGCATTTTTAAATATTATAAGAAAATGAGTTTAAATCGACAGCAGGTTATGCACGATGTTCTAGATCGCAAACCGAAACCACCAAAGCGCCCACACAATAAAATTTCTTCTTATTACGGAGAAAACGTTTTTAATAAATTCGTTATGGTATCTTATCTTCCAGATGAGGCGTACAAGGGTATTTTGAAAGCTATCAATGACGGTACTCCAGTTGAGAGGAAGGTCGCTGACCAAACTGCAACTGCGATGAAAGAGTGGGCGATTTCAAGGGGAGCTACGCACTATACGCATTGGTTCCAGCCTTTGACAGGGACAACCGCTGAAAAACACGATAGCTTTATTGCTCCAACAGGTGACGGAAGGGCTATTGAAAAATTCGATGGGTCATTGTTAGTACAACAAGAGCCTGATGCATCTTCTTTTCCCAATGGAGGAATAAGAAATACGTTTGAAGCTAGGGGTTATACTCTGTGGGATCCAACTTCTCCAGCTTTTGTTTGGGGTGAAACTTTGTGTATTCCGACGATATTTATTAGTTATACTGGTTTTGCATTAGATAATAAAACGCCTCTTCTTAAAGCTCTGTCTGCAATTGATGATGCTGCGACTTCTGTTTGTCAATATTTCGATAAAAATATTAATAAGGTAAATGCTTCACTTGGATGGGAGCAAGAGTACTTTTTAGTTGATAAAGCTCTTTTCGCAGCTAGACCTGATATTGCAATGACTGGCAGAGCGCTGTTCGGTGCTCAGCCTGCAAAAGGCCAACAGCTTGACGATCACTATTTCGGTTCTATTCCTCAGAGAATAAGTGCATTTATGAAAGATTTTGAGCTAGAGGCCCATAAGTTGGGAATACCGGTAACTACGCGACATAACGAGGTGGCACCTAATCAGTTTGAGCTTGCTCCAGTCTATGAAGAAGCAAACCTCGCGAACGATCATAACCTCCTTATTATGGAACTTTTAGAAGTCGTTTCACAACGTCATGATTTTAGAGTGTTGCTTCATGAAAAGCCTTTTGGAGGTTTAAATGGTTCAGGAAAACACAACAATTGGTCACTCAGTACTAACACTGGAGTTAACCTACTTCAGCCGGGAAAAAATCCCAAGTCTAATATGCGTTTCCTTACTTTTTTCGTGAACACTTTAGCAGCTCTGCATAAACATGCTGATATTCTTAGGGCTAGTTTTGCTGGGGTTGGAAATGATCACAGATTAGGTGCTCAAGAAGCTCCGCCAGCTATTGTTTCAGCTTTTATTGGGTCACAACTGACACAGTTGTTAGATGATTTAGAAGTTAATATCAAGCACGGTAAACTTATGCCTGCTGACAAGACGGCCTTGAAACTTGAGATCGGTAGGATACCGGAAGCTCTATTAGATAACACGGATAGAAATCGAACTTCTCCATTTGCTTTTACAGGTAATAAGTTTGAGCTTAGAGCTGTAGGTTCTTCAGTGAATTGTGCTCTTCCTATGACAGTCCTGAATACGATAATAGCAGAACAACTTCTGTTATTTAAAGTTTCTGTGGATGCTAGAATTAAAAAAGGCAATTCAAAAGACGAGGCTATTCTCAAAGAACTCCAAGTACTAATTGCCCAGAGTAAAGCTATTAGATTTGAGGGCAACGGTTATGGAGAGGAGTGGGTTAAAGAGGCTAAGAAAAGAGGTCTATCGAATCTTAAAAACACTCCTGAAGCACTAACAGTTTGGGGTAGAAAAGAAGTAATTGATTTGTTCGATAAAATGAACGTTTTACACCCTGCAGAAATGGCGGCTCGTCAAGAAGTTGAGTATGAGAAATATGTTATGAACAGGAAGATAGAGGCTAATGTTGCTATTGATATGGCACGTAACACAATTTTACCGGCGGCTATTTCTTACCAAAACTTTTTGCTTGAAAACATTATGGGATTAGAGGAAGTTTTCGGAAAGGACTCGAAGTCTATGTCTATTGCTCAACGAGATATTTTAAAAAGAACCTCTACTTTAGTAAACGACCTGTATGATTCTATTAAAAGATTACGTGAAAACAAGGAAAAAGTAAATGCTAGAAAATCTACTGAGAAAGTTGCCGAAGGGTACGGAGATATCATTTCTCCTTTAACTGAAGAACTTGGAGAAATTTGTACTAAGATGGAAGGACTTATAGATAACGAAATATGGCCACTTCCTAAATTTCAAGAATTATTGTTTACTCGCTGATAATCAGTAGTTAGGCAAGGTGTTGAAATATTTATATTTGGGTATTTTACAAAACACACCTAAAAATTGCGGCTTTTTCAGTACTTTCGAACTCTACTAAATTAAGTGAATAAAGGAATGCAACATTACCTGCAAGCAATCCTGACACGAGTTTTCGTGTCATGTGTATTTTTTATAGGAGCCCTAAGCGGCACCTTTGCTCAAGAACTTTATGAAGAAGCTGATATAGCTTTTAATCGCCGAGGCTATTTTGAAGCTTCAAGTGATTATGTAGCTGCGTACGCTAAAGTCAAGTCTGATGTAGATTTAAAGGCATATTGTGCCTTTCAGGCTGGTGAATGCATGCGGTTATTGCACAATCCACGTGGAGCAACAGAGTGGTATGATAAAGCTTTGGGGCTTAGATATGCAAAGATTAATCCTAAGATATATTTGCTTTATGGGGATGTCTTAAGAGATCAAGAGGATTTCTACGGCGCTATGGAATGGTATGATAAATATGGAAACAGTGGTGACAGATCAGTTGCTGATGCTAGAATTGAATCTGCTGATATTGCCGCTATAGCGATTGAAGAGCCACCAAGTAGATTTATTGTTGAACCTATGATAGTCGTGAATTCACCGTCATATGATTTCGCACCAGTTTACGCTTCAAAAAAGTCTAACGTGCTTGTTTTTGCATCTTCAAGAGAAAGTTCTGCTGGGACAGGCGAGGACCCAATAACTGGAGAAGCGTTTATGGATTTATTTACCACAACACAAGATAAAAAAGGTCGTTGGGGAGAGCCTGAGCCATTAGGGAATACTATTAGTACTAATGATAATGAAGGGGCTGCAGCATTTGGCAATAAATTTAAAACGATTTATTTTACAAGATGTGTAGACCAAGACGGTTCTAATTTAGCTTGTGACATCTACTTTGCTCCTGTAATGGGTAAAAGTTTTGGTGCGTCACAACCTTTGAATTTAATTGATAGAGAAAGTGATGACTCTACTCAGATAGGTCATCCAGCTATTTCAATTGATGGTGACTTTATGGTTTTTGCTACGGATTTACCTGGTGGATATGGTGGGAAAGATTTGTGGTTTTCAGCTTTTGATGATAAAAGTGAATTGTGGGGTGAGCCACAAAACTTAGGAGGAGAGATTAACTCTTCTGATGACGAAATGTTTCCTTCATTTAGAGCTGACGGGTCGCTTTATTTTTCTTCGGATAGACCAGGAGGATTAGGAGGATTTGATTTTTGCTTTGTTGAAGCAAGAGAGGGCGTTATGGCATTTTCAGAAGTGAAATACCTCCCTTATCCATTAAACTCTTCAGGTGATGAGGTTGGGATTATTTTTAAAAAGCAAACTAATTCGGGAATTTTCTCATCTAACCGTAAAGGAGGAAAAGGACAGGATGATCTTTATGAGTTCAGACTGCCGCCAATGGAGTTTTGTTTTAGAGCGTATGTGTATGACTTTGACACGGGATCTTCAGTTGGTGACGCAACTATTACCCTTGAAAGTTCTGAAGGAGAGGTTAATACATATACTTCAGATGTAGATGGAGCTGTAGAACTTTGTGAAGGAGAGATTGAAGAAGGTGTGTCTTATAATGTTGATGTGAAAAATGAAGGTTTCATCGGTACTGGTGATAGGTTCTCAAGTATAGGCTTAACAGAGTCTACGACGTTTGCAAGGGAGTATTTCTTAAAGGAAATTGTACTTGAGAAAGAGTACAATATGCCACTT
>Ga0206681_10000232_pt1 | contig 33051 bp, 29 predicted proteins | sample M150012015metaG_FD_161048 | JGI IMG/M metagenome (GOLD analysis project Ga0206681, IMG submission 161048) | Ammonia-oxidizing marine archaeal communities from Monterey Bay, California, United States - M1 500m 12015 | ecosystem: Environmental > Aquatic > Marine > Intertidal zone | place: USA... | reverse complement strand
GAGGGTTTCGCTACGTTAAAAATAAAAGTAGGGGCTGGTTCGTTTGCGGTGGACCTTGAGCGGGTGGCTGCCGTGCGCTCGGCGGTTGGGGGGCGCATGGCTTTGCGTCTTGACGCTAACGGCGCTTGGTGCCCCGATGAGGCTCTTCGCAACATAGAGAAATTGTTTCCTTTTTCCCTTGAGTTTATTGAAGAGCCCACCGCTGGGTTAGCGGGGTTAGCCAAGGTACGCAAAGGGGCTGTCTTTCCGATAGCGGTGGATGAAAGCGCCGGCGACTTAGCTGGCCTCCGTCGAGCCATCGACCTGGGCTCTGGCGATTTTTTCATTCTTAAACCTTCGGCCATTGGTGGCCTTGTGGTTGCCGAGCAAGCGGCCACCATGGCTGCTCAAGCGGGCCTCGGCGTGGTGGTCACCTCGCTGCTTGAAAGCTCGCACGGCATTAAGTTGGCGGCTCATTTTGCTTCGGCCCGGGGCCTTAGCGACCCGGCTCCTGGCCTGGCCACCGCCGAACTCCTTACCCAGGACCTCGGCTGCCCGTCACCAATTAGTAACGGGCATCTATCGCTGACTTAAGGCATGGAGTCTTTTAACGCTGATTTCATGGATTGTCGACCGGTTTCTTCGCCAAACACCACTTCAGATTCTCGAGCGGCCGAAGCAAAAATGCCTTTCGACATGAGCGAACGTTCAGCGGCTCGGCGCTGCCAGTAAATAGCGGCCCGCACCCGGTGCGCTCCTTCGTGCAGAGGCTCAGCGGTAACGGCCATTTCAACCAAGTGGCAAGCCAACTTGAGTTCGCCGGCTTCGGCCAATTCTTGTGCTCGATCGGTAAGCGCTTCGATTGATCCAGACAACTTGACCATTTCAGCGGCCAGTTTGGCTTCTGACGCAGGTTTCAGGTTGGCGGCGTTGCCATCCCACCATCCACCGAATTGGCGGTAGACGTTACGCACCACAAACTCTGGTTCGTCGTATTGGGGCGCTATCCAAGGGCGGTCTTGTAAGTGTTCGGGCAGGGTGACTTGGTGGATAATCGTATCGATGGTGGCTCCCTGGTTCATTAAGTCCAGGGTGGCCCCTGAGAGGTACTCCAACGATTCGGCGATATCTCCCAGCACGGTTTCTACTCGGGCTCGCCCCACAATGGGTAGTCCGTGGGCGGGGTAAACCTTTTCGGCTCCCATGGACAACATTTTTCGCATAGCTTCGGCCCATTCAATGGGGTAGCGCTGTACTTTTTGCGGGTTTCCGGCGTTGGGGAAAATCCAGGTCACAAAGTCCCCGGCGTAGACTGCTTTGTCGGCGGGGTCCCATACCCAGGTGTGATCATCGGTTTCGCCTCTTGCGTGGTGTAATTCCAGTTGGCGGCCACCAATTGACAGGTCTAATTTGTCTCGGTAGGTGAGTTCTGGTTCGGCGACGTCGTCGGGGACAAATTTTCTTTCTTTCACCCCGCCCACTCCGAAGTTCACTTGGGTCCGTACGCCGCCGAATTGTCGCCGGTTGATAATTTGGTTCCAGCCGCTGGTTTGGCGGTAACGCTCGAGCCGTGGGGCGACTGCTTCGTGCGCAACCACGGTGGGTTTTTGGTCGCTGCGTTGGGCGGCGTCGGCCATAAAAGCGCCGCTGCCTCCCACGTGGTCCATGTGCCCGTGGGTGTAGATGAGGCTATGCAGGGGTTCGTTTGTCCAACCACGCAAGGCGGCTACTACGGCGGTGCCCGACTGCACGCCGCTGGCGTCGATACAAATCAGGCCTTCATCGGTTTTGCGTACCCAGCAGTGAGAGAAAGATTCCACTACTGCCAAACCGTCGTCTATTTCGACGAGTTCTTCGGTGACCCGGTTGTGGGGCGGTTCAGCGCTTCCTGAATCAATTATTCGATTGGAGAGTTCAACGGGGTCTACGGCGGTCATGTGGTTCCTTTAGGTCAGGTGTTGGCGAACCAGTTCTTCGGCTCGTTCTAGGTTTTCGAAAAAAAAGAAATGCGAACCTTCAATGGCCTGGGCGGTGGTGCCAAGTTGCTGGGCTTGTTCTTCAAACCATGCTGGGCTGAGGTCACTGTGCGTTCCGTGCAACACGGTGGTTGAGGTGGTGATGCTGGCCAGTTGGTCAAAGGTTTCTTTGGGCCCGTGGTTGCGGTGTGAGTCAAAAATTAAGGCTTCGGTTTCGGGGTCGCAAGCCAACTCAATTTGGCCGTCGGGGCGGTCAACGAAGCCCCATCGGGCGTAGGCCTCAAGAACCTTTGGGTCTAAAACGTTGAGGGGGCGACGTGCCCCGTAAGAGGCCACCACGGTGGCTCGGTCTTCCCACACGGCACGACGTTTACGGGCCCCAATAGCCAGAGGGTGGGTACCGGTGCCGTAGTCAAAGTGTTGGGCTTCTCGGTCGGGCCCTGAAATCGCTATGGCTTCGATGAGTAACATTTTTTCTACTCGTTGCGGTGCGGCGGCCGCTATTTCGATCGCTACTCCCCCGCCGAGCGAAACACCCAGTAGCGAAAAGCTGTTAAGACCTAATTGGTCGGCAATTGCTAAAACGTCTTGGGCCATAGCGTCGTTGCCCAACAATGCTTCTTCGGTTACTTTTTCGCTTGCTCCTTGACCTCGCAGGTCTACACCGATTATCCGAAACTGGTCGCGTATGCGTTGGGCTATGGGGTGGTAGACGCCGGCACAAAAACCATTGGGATGCAGCATGATGAGCGGTTGGCCAGAGCCACCCCAGTCCAGCCAAGCGTGTGTCAAACCCGCATGAGAAATTTGACCCTCTGCCGGTTCATGCGCCGTCATGGTTTATCCTTTTTCATCATGATGCAGTTTGGTCTCCCCGTTCTTCGATTGACCACCCGGGGCATTTTCGTTTTGGGTCTTTTGTCTGGTTTGGTTTCGTGCGGGTCTTTGGCAGACCCACCTGCTTCGGTTCTACCGGTTCAACAAATGGTCGTTGAAGTGGTCGCTGAGTTTCCTCATGATGATGAAGCATTTACTCAAGGGTTGCAGTTTGTCAACGGGCAGCTTTTTGAAAGCACTGGTTTGGTGGGGCATTCTCAGATTCGTGAAATGGATTTCTCCGTGGGGCAAGCGCTCCGGTGGGGAGACCTTGACCTCACCTGGTTTGGTGAAGGGTTTACTGCCCTACCCGATGGCCGCTTAGTCCAGTTGACGTGGAAAGCCGGGCGGGCTGCAGTGTGGGACATTGAGCCTTTTTCTTTGGCCACTACTTGGGCTTATGGCGGGCAGGGGTGGGGCATTTGTCTGTTGAACCCCACCACTTTGATCATGTCCGATGGGTCATCGGCTTTGACCTTGCGATCACCTGAAGATTTTCGGCGCCTGGGCCAAGTTGAGGTAACCCTTGACGGCCAACCGGTGGACCGGCTCAACGAGTTGGAATGTGTTGATGGGACGGTGTGGGCCAATGTTTGGCAGACCGATCTTTTGTTGGGCATAGACCCTGCTACCGGAGCGGTCACCCACGAAGTAGATGCATCGATGTTGCCGGTGGATCGTTCTTCGCTGGGATCTGATGATGTGCTCAACGGCGTTGCTTTTCATGCCGAATCTGGGCATTTTTTTCTTACCGGAAAACGTTGGCCGACTCTTTTTGAGGTGATCTTTGTGCCAGCCGATGGGGTTCCGGTTATTCAGTCTTAAGCGAACTTGGTGGCGATTTCTTTTTCTGACCAAAAGCCGGGGTCTGGCAACTCGGGAGCCACTTTGGCGTAGTGGGTGAGTCGAGCCACGGCGTCGTTGTTGAACATTTCTATGGCATCAAAGAAACCGGTGCCGCCGACCGCCCGGAGGGCACGATCGCCTTCACTTTTTGCTCGAGGGAGGTGCGAGGTGAGGATCAGTAGTCGGGGGGTTTCTTCGCCTGCGGTGGCCAGTACGTGGGCTCGGCCCAGAGTTTTCCAGAGCACATCGGCGCGGCGCATGCCGGGCCGGGCGCTGGTGAAGGTGCCGGATACTTCGACGTACCAAGGAAGGCCATCGGCTTGATCGGTAACCAGGAAGGGAAAAGTTACGCCGAGTTTTCGCAAGGTGGCGTTTTCTTTGACTATTTCGAATCCGGCAGATTCCAATACATGGGCTGCGATGTCGGCGGCTTTTTTTCCGCTTTGGTGGGCTTGGCCTAAAACGTGTTCTGCGGTTTCTAAAGCAGTTTCGTTGGTAAATAGGTCAGCTTGGCTTCCCGATTGGGCGAGGTCTCGTCGACGCCAGGCGGTAAGTTTTCCGTCTCGGAGGCGTTGTTGCTCTTCGGCCACTCGCTGGTTGGCCAACGCTACGTATTCTTGTTCGAGGTCGTAACCCACTGGCCGGCGCCCAGAACGTATGGCCGCTACCAGGGTGGTTCCTGAGCCCATGAAGGGGTCGAGCACCACGTCGTCTTTGTAGGTGTAGAGGTCAATAAGTCGGCGAGGGAGTTCTACGGGAAACGGGGCCGGGTGCCCTACTCGGCTGGCCAACTCGGCATCTATGCGCCACAGGTCGAGGGTGGCTTCCATAAATTCGTCGGTGGTGATGGTGCTTTCGCTGGGTAGTTCTTCTTTTTGGCGTCGGGGGCCGGGGCGGGCTCGGTCAAAGCGTCCTTTGCTGGCGATGATGACTCGTTCGGTCATGTCGCGCAGCACGGGATTGGCGGCTTTTCGAAATGACCCCCAGGCGACGGACCCGGTAGCTCCGTCGGCTTTTTGCCATACCACTTCGCCGCGGAGCAGCAAGCCCAGGTCGTCTTGGAGAATACCGATGATGTCGGCGGAGAGACTGCGGTAGGGCTTGCGCCCCAGGTTGGCCACGTTTACGGCGATGCGTCCGCCGGGTTCGAGCACTCGTGTGCACTCGGCAAAGACTTCGCGCAACATGTTGAGGTAGTCCAAGTAGGAGGTGGGGATGCGGCCTTCGTTTTCTTGGCCGGTCACCGCGAGTTCGTATTCTTTGCCGACGAAGTAGGGCGGTGAGGTAACCACCAAGGCCACCGAGTTATCGGGCAGGTGGTGCATGTTGCGGGCGTCGCCGTGGAGGCATCCGTTGCCGAGGTCGGGTACGGAGTTGACGGTTTCGTCGTCCGTGAGCACCGGCGGGGTGAAGCGCTCGTAGAACGCAGATGCGTCGTGGCTTTCTCGGCGTCCTACACCAAATGCTTTGGTTGCGGTGCCTTTGCTGGGCTTTTTCTGATGATCACTCACCGTGACACTATACGCGCTTAGAGCGCGCAACGCAATCTCTTGTTCAGCATTGTCACACCCCTCAGGCAAAATGGGTTCATGCTTTGCGGCCTGCTCCGGACGCCTTTAATACTCTTACCTAAAGGCACCCATGGTCAACCCGCCACCGTTCATTTCAACCCTTGCCCACCTAGACGGGCTCTACCTCATCGGCGGCACCCTCCCCGCACCAACGCTTTCTCCCCTTTTCGATTTAGCTTGCCTCGATTCCTGGCAGGCACCCCCCGACTGGTGGATTGTCGGAATCGTCACCCCAGTTCTTTGCCACGGCACCACCAAAGGCTTACTCCATCTGGTGGACCGCCTAGGAAAAACCTTCACCCTGTGCTCAACAAAAGACCACCAAAAACAGCTCTACCAAGCAGTTGGCCCACTAAATGATCTCTGCCGAAAATGCTTGGGTCTTGCGCCGCAACTCCTCGAGCCGGGGTCAGTTGAATGAGGCAGCAAAAAGTTCCTGCAAACGCCCTCGAGCTTGATCCCCCGTGGTGGCCCAATCATAGATTGACCCACCCACCGCATCATTTTCGGTCAAGGAAAGCACAAAGGCCTCAAGGTCATCCACGCTGGCCAACGGTTCACCCGGGTCAGGTAAATCGGTGCCGTCTGCTGCCCCGATGCCCCCAATGCCGTGCACCGCCGCCGCTGGGTCACCAAGATGACTACGCAATAACCGAATGCTCTCCCCACTGTAATAAAGCGGGTCTGCGTGCTCTTCAGTGCGAAACGACCAATAACTCATAGGCATCCACACGTCATAAAACGGAGCAATTTCTTCCCAAGGGAACCCCGGCCAAAACTTTTGATTAATTTCATCGGTCAATACCGGAGGCATAACGATGCCCCCCAACGGATCTGACCCCACATGAGCCCGCAGGTCGGCACTTAATTTAATTAAACGCAGCGACCGCACCTCAGAAGAAATCTCATCGCTATTCCATTCAATATCTACCGCAAGACCATCAAAACGCTGGCCCAAGACGGAAAAATCCGACAACGCCGTTAGTCGCTTGAGGTCTTCATCGTCGGCTGACCATTTCGGCAGATACCAAGCCACTACCTCTAGATCGACTTGGTGGCTTGCCAACAAAAACTCCGCCAGCAACCAAGGGTCGGTGGTCGGCCAAGCAGCCCGAGCATCAGAACGAGCAGCCTGCAAAAAAACCGTGCTCACCCCAAAAGCCTTCATCTCTTTAGGGTCTTCCGAGGTAACCGTAGGGCTCTGCACATAAACCGGGTCCAAATCATACGAGTCAACCCATGCCCCCAGCCCGTTGTACACCGATACCGAACGAGGCACCGAAGCATCCATTACCAGTACCGGCGAGACCGCAGAAATTGGCACTACCGAAACCTGCGGAATAATCATTTCTTGTTTACCCGAAGTAAACACAGCCACCAAAGAAAACCCCGCAACAAGAAGGCCAAACACCCCAAACGAAGAGAGCACCCGCAAGTTCATACGCCCACCGTACTTTCTTCAAACGAATCAAAGACCGCAGCGCCACCACCGGCCGGCTTTTGCCCGGTAACGTCGCCCCTTGTGAGCGAAGAAAAAACCCCTTCCCCGGAAACCCCGCAAGGAGAAAAAGCCTTAGGACGTCGGCGCCTTCTGGTCGGACTTGGCTTTGGGGCAGCCAACTTAGCCCTCCTCCGGCGACTCTCTCCTAACCAAGCCTCCCCCGACACTCCCCCAGGCACGCCTTCATCCGCTCAGCCAGTTTCCTCAACCGTCCCTCCTACCCCCACATCGCCATTAACCATTTCTGCACCGCCGGTCTTTGACCCCGCAGCAGTCGTTGACCCGGTTGGCCATATTTTTGACACCGTCATAACCGCCGGAAGAGTCATTGACCCTGCCAGTGGCTTTGATGCCCCGGCCGAAGTGGGCATTGATGGTGGGGTCATTACCTACCTTGGGCCAAAGCCCCTCACCGGGCAGCAAACATTGAATGCCAGCAACATGGTCGTTTCGCCAGGGTTTATTGACCTGCTCTCTTACCCACCAAATGGCTACGGGGAATGGTTTAAAATTTCTGACGGGGTTACCAGCAACCTTTGTTTGCACGGCATCGATAACCCCATGCTTGATTTTCTCGACAAAGTAAGCGACGTTAACCCTCCAGTGAACTACGGCGGGGCCACCGATCAGGCTCGCCACCGGGCCCTGACCGGCGCCGGCATTGAATACCTCAGCAAAGTTGACGATGTTTCCATTCAAGACATTGTGGCGTTGGCCGAAAAGGATCTCCAAAATGGTGCACTGGGCATTCACGAACAACCCGAATACGTACTGGGAGTCACCTACGACGAAATGCTAGCCCACGGCGAGTTAGCCGCTCGTTTCAACATCCCACTCTGCCCTCACCTGCGAACTGGCGAAACCAGCGACCCAAAGCTGCAAGAAGCAGCCGTTGAAGAGGTGATCAACATTGCTCGACAAACCGGTTGCGCAGTTCATATTGATCACCTCAACTCAACCGGCGGGGCGGGGCGCATGGCCGAAGCAATCGCCCAAATTGAAGTCGGTCGCCAAGAAGGCCTGGCCATTACCGCCTGCATCTACCCGTATACCTCTTGGGCCACCGGGGCCGGCACCGAACGCTTTACCAACTTTCAAGAAAAATTCGGCATCACCTACAACGACCTGCAGGTAGCGGGCACCAACCAACGGGTAACCGCAGGGCAATGGCCAGAGATTCGAGAAAAAAGCCTCCTCACCATTGCCTTCGCCATGGACGAAGAAGACATCACCACTGCGCTAAAAGCCCCTTGGATAATGATCGGCTCCGATGCCATCTTGGGCCCCAACCACAACAACCATCCCCGTTCTGCTGGTTGCTTCAGCCGCGTTTTAGGGGTCTATGTGCGCCAACAAGAGGTCATAACTTTGATTGATGCCCTGTCTCGCATGACCATCCAACCAGCCCAACTGTTAGAAAAATCCAGCACCGACCTCGGTCGGCGAGGGCGTCTTCAAGCCGGAGCAGTTGCCGATATTACTATTTTTTCTCCAGAAACAATAACTGATAACGCCACGGTGGCCGACCCTGGTAAAGAATCCACCGGCATTCACCATGTCTTAGTAAATGGTCAAATCGTTCGACGCAACGGGGTTAATGACCAAAGTGTTCGCCCCGGGGTGCCGCTGCTTCGAGATCAAACATGACACCGGCGACCCCGCCCCTTGAACGCCAAATCGCTTGGCGGCTGACCCAACTGCTTGCCCTTGGGGCCTTTGCCCTGTTGGCCTTTTCTTTTTTTGATGCCGCACCTACCACCAGAGAAGGCGCAGAAAATCAGGGAGCAACGACCACCAGCACCACCTCGCTGGTTGAAGAAACACCTGAGACTCGGTCTTTTACTTTGGTGGCCAGTGGCGAACTTTTAGTACACGAATACGTGGCCGATGCCGCCCGATCAACCGACGGCACCCAATGGGATTTTACTCCCATGTTTTCTCGAGTGGCCCCGGTGCTCCAGTCAGCCGACCTGGCACTCTGCCACCTCGAGACCCCACTTTCGGCCGACAATTCAGACCTGTCTTACTACCCCGGGTTTAGCGTGCCTTTTGAACTCGCCCAAGCCATAAGCCAAGCCGGCTATGACGGGTGTTCGGTCGCATCAAACCATAGTCTGGATGCCGGTACCTCCGGAGCAGCCAGCACCTTGAACCACCTAGAAAATGCCGTCATCGGAGCGGCGGGAATGGCTACCTCGCCTGAACAAGCCGGGCCAGCCTTTTACCAAGCCAACGGGGTAACGGTGGCCCACCTTTCCGTTACCGACCTGCTTAACGGGGCTACTTTGCCCACCGACCCCGCTTGGTTAGTGGCTTCGCTTGACCCTGATTTGGTCATGGCCTCGGCAGAAAATGCTCGAGCCGATGGGGCGGAGTTTGTGGTGGTCAGCATCCACTGGGGAGACGAATACGTCAGCGCTCTTACCGACCGTCAAAACCAGGTAACGGCCACTCTTTTGGCCTCAGACAGTATTGATCTGATCATCGGCCATGGGGCGCACGTCCCCCAACCGGTCATTATCCAAAACGGCAAATACGCCGTGGTGGGTATGGGAAATTTTCTTTCTAACCAGCCCGGCGACCAACGACGACGCTGCAACGAATGCCCGCCAGCCACCCAAGACGGGGTCATGGTGTGGCTTGATATTGCAGAAAACAACGACGGCCACCTGGTAGTTGCTGAGGCCAGCTACTACCCCACATGGGTTGACCGCTCTACCTACGAGATCGCTTTGCTGGGCATTGACGAGCCGTCGAGCGCCGACAACACCGTCTTGCTTGAGGCGGCACAACGCACGGCCGCGGTGTTCGAACCAGCCATTGAGCGGCGAACCGCCCTCCCCTAAGCGCTTTGCGATACCCTGACTGTGTTACAACCGTGACCTTTGGCCCGCAAAACCGCCAGCTAGAGCGCACTTAAGGGAGCATCCCATGACCACCGCTAACCGTGTCCACAACTTCTGCGCCGGACCCTGCACTTTGCCGGTTTCTGTGTTGGAAGAAGTCCGTGACGAAATGTTGAACTTTGGCGGCACTGGCATGTCGATCATCGAAAGCAGCCACCGGGCCCCTGCTTATGACGCTGTACACATGGAAGCACTGGCTGATTTTCGCTCTCTGGCTCAGGTGCCAGAAGATTTCAGTATTTTGTTTCTGCAAGGCGGCGCTTCGCTGCAATTTGCTCAAGTGCCGTTGAACCTTTTAGCACCTCAAGAAAGTGCCGCCTACTTGACCACCGGCACCTGGGGTAAAAAAGCTTTCGCCGACGCTCAATTAGTAAGCGAGGCCTACCAAGCATGGACGGGGGCCGACGAAGGATTCGCCCGCATGCCCTCTATCGCCGACTTTGACCTGCGCCCCGACACTCGCTACCTGCACATCACCACCAACGAAACAATCGGCGGCATTCGTTTTCCCGAATACCCCACCGTGGATGTGCCTTTAGTGGCCGACATGAGTTCCGACTTCTTGAGCCGCCCTATTGACTGGGACCGTTTCGATCTGGTTTATGGCGGCGCCCAGAAAAACCTTGGCCCGGCCGGTTTGGCCATAGTGGTAGTACGTAAAGAACTTTTAGGGCGCAGCGAACGCACTCTTAACTCTTACATGGATTACCGCACCCACGACAAAGCCGATTCCATGGCCAACACGCCGCCCATGTTTGCTATCTACGTGATGGGCAAAGTGTTGAAATGGATGCAAGCAGCAGGCGGACTCGAAGAGTTTGAGCGGCGATCGGCCGCTCGAGCCGATTTGCTTTACGGCACCATTGAACAAAGCGAAGGCTGGTACCGGTCACCGGTTGATGCCGCCAGTCGGTCTCATATGAACATTGTCTTTCGTTTGCCTAGCGAAGACTTAGAAAAACAGTTTGTGGCCGAAGCAGCGGCTTCTGGCATGGTGAACCTGAAAGGCCACCGCGACGTAGGCGGCATTCGGGCCAGCGTCTACAACGCTTTGGGCCAACAAAGCGTTGTTGCCTTAACCGATTTTATGACTGAGTTTCAAGCCACCAACGCTTAGCCCAAAGCGGCCATCATGCGGTCGCGCACTACCTCAATGGCTTTAAATGGTCGAATCATTACCTTGAATTCGGTAATGAGACTTTGGTCATCGCAGGTGATCATGTCGATTCCGTTGACTTGCAGTTCACCCATTTGAGTTTCAAATTCCAAAACGGCATGATGCCCGTCAAGTATTTTTTTGGTGTAATGAAAACTCGTTTTGGCGACTGAGCTTTCTTCAGATGCCTCAGGCTGCGCACCGCCCGGAAAAACCATGGCCGCCGCCTCGAGGTACATCATGGTTAGTACTCGGCCTTCTTGGGGTTTAAATAAGACTGGCGACCAAAATACTACGTCAGGGTGCAAGAGGTCTTCTAGCGACGTTGCCCCTTTTTCTGAAAGGTACTGATGCCAATCGGTCACCGTTTTGTGGATGGGGTCAGTGTCTGCCATGAGGTAAGTCTGGCCTATTGCTCCTTTTGATTTCTTATCGGGTCAGTCAGATTTTTTATTTCTTGCCCCATGCGTTACCTTGGCTTTTAGCCGTAGCAAAGGATCACCATGCACGAATCTCAAGAAACCACCATTTTGGCCGACTGGACAAGCGCTGTTGAAGTCCGTTGGCAAGACCAAAAGCCCTGGGTTAAGCCCAGCGTTCTTGATGAAATATTAGGTTGGGAACTCAAACCCGAAGGCCTCTGCCAAGGTTCTTCTTGTATCCCCGTGCCAGATGCAGCATCTTTGATGACCGACGATGGCCTCGATCTGCTCGCCGTTGCAGAAAAACTAAACCGACCTGCCTTGGTCGACGCCGAGAACCAGTGGGTCGTTATTGGCTCCCCCGCTGAAGAACGAGAAAATGCTTTAGTGGGTAGGCAGGTTCCTAACGTGACCTTGCGAGACCTTGACGGCGCTTCCCGAGAGTTAACCGAATGGTCGGGCACCCGGCGCCTTTTGGTGGCTTTTTCCAGTTGGTGAGGATGCGCATTTGACCTGCCCGGGTGGCAGGAACTTCACCAAACCTTGGCTGGGAACAATTTTACGGTCATCGCCGTTGCCCTCGATGAGAACATCGAAGCGGTCATTCCTTTAGCAGAAGGGATCACTTATCCGGTGTTAGTTGACACGGAACATCAGTTAGCTGAGCTCTATGCCATTACTAATGTGCCCACTGTTTTGTGGATAGATGAACACGATCGGATCGTTCGACCCAACGCCACCGAATTTGGTTGCGACATGTTTATTGATTTCACTGGCATTTCCTGCGCTGATCACATGGAACAAGTAAGTGACTGGATTCTCAACGGGAACTTGCCTGCTGACGCCAGCCACCAAGTAACCGAGCTAAGCGAAAACGAAGTACTGGCTCATCTTCATTTTCGCCTCGCCGTCCACGCCCAAAGAAACCAGCAAGACGAAACGGCGCAAAAATACTTTGCCCAAGCCGCCGAGCTCGCTCCATTTGATTTCACCATTGTCCGCGCTGCTATGCCCCTTACCGGGGTTGACCCTTTCGGGCCTGCTTTTTTTGAGCTTTACCAGCGCTTTGCCGACGCCGGGCTCCCCACCCACGGCATTGAACGCCTCAAACAAGAAAACTAAATTTCAAGCACGGTGATCGTGCCGGCCGCCCCATCAACTTCGATAAGCGCTCCCTCGGGGATGCGTTTGGTGGCATCGGTGGCGCTCACCACACAGGGCAAACCGAGTTCTCGAGAAACAATAATGGCGTGACTCATTTGGCCACCTACATCGACCACCACCGCTTCTACGGGTACAAAAAGCGGGGTCCAGCTGGGGTCGGTAAGCGGAGCAAGTCCTTCGGAACCCAAAAAAAGTAGCGTCGGTTTCTTCCACCGTTACCCCTGGCGTGCGCGCTGCAAGAACACGCGACACCGACAAGTTCACGTAGTTGTAGCCGCCAAACACCCTCATATGCACGTCAGCATTTTCTCGGTTCTCTCGTTTACTCAGAACCCCGGTTTCTTCTAACGCCTCTACTGCCGGGTCGTTGCTTATGAGTGTTGATATTGAAGCGCTAAAGGGGAACACCACTTCGGGATAAACCTCCCCCACATTGCCTCGGGTATACACCGGAAACCGTTTACTGGGGCCCCATGCACATAAAGCCCCAAACCGAAGTCCACCAAGGTCAGCGACGTTCCTTTACTATTTTTCAAGTTTAAGAACTTTCACTAATTGACTGAGGCTTTTTTGTTGACCCTTGACGGGAGAAACCATGCCTACTCAATAGCGGCCAGCAGGTCGGCCACTAAACCGTTGGGCACCCAGTAGTCCTCGAGTGACCTGTAGGGGATGGTGATAGATACCGTGTTTGACCCCGACCCGCCGACTGAGTAGGGGGCGAAGGAAAGCACCAAGCCGCCTTGGGTGAGGTTGTAGAGGGTGAAGTTGATGGTGTCTGGCGAGGCACCGGTAAAGCGACGTTCGTCAACCCAAGGCTCGGACTCAAGCCGGGTGATGGCTTCGGCCGATACTGCTTCCACCCAGTCGGTTTCGGGGTCAAACAGGTCAACGATGCTTAGCGGTTCGCCGGTGAACAGGTCGAAGGTTTCGGTACGGATGGTTGCTGATTCTCCTGCTGCTCCGGACACCAACTGACTGACCGTGTTGCGCATGCTGAGCAATTCGTCGTTGGAAAGCAGAATTTCGTATTCGTGTTCAAGCCAGACGCATCGGCCGGTTACTCCTTCTCGGCAGGCGTAACCGTTGTCTTCGACGGAACTAATGGCGTCGTCAAGAAACTCGTTCACTGCCCCTTGGGTGAGGCCCAGCAGTCGCCCATTTACCTGGGGGGCTTCTCGGGGGCCTTCGATGCGGGGCCAGGTGATAGCGATTTCGATTTTTCCTGTGGTGCCAGTGGGCTCTCCGGTGGGCCCATAAGCGTCCACCCCAGCGCTGATAACGCAGTTGACTTCTTCCATGGTGATAGCGGGGCCCACTTGGCCTTCTACTTCGTCTTCTCTTTCTCGGGGAATAAGTAGCATCTGCCCGACCCGAAGTTTGTTGGGGTCGCTTAAGGCGTTGGCCCGCATGAACGCATCAACGGTGCTGTCGAAACGTTCAGCGATTTTCCCAAGCGAATCGCCGGCTTCTACCATGACTGTTTCAGGGCCTTCGTCGGGGAGCACTATTTCGGGCGGACGAGCGCTGGCTACACAAGCTTCTGCTGCTTCTCGGGCTTCAGGAAGCTCAATTTTTTCCCACCCAGGGACTTCAAGCGGCGGCACGGTTGGCGAAGCTTGCGAGCCAGCAAAGAGGTCACCCACCGTGGTGGTGGGTGGAGCGGGAGTTTCTTCACCGCCACAGGCAGAAGCCAGCAGGACAAAAGTCAAAGCAATTATCAGCGTACGTTTCACGGCCTAGATACTGCCACAAGCCGCCCCACTCTTGGGGGCACTAACCCTTACTCATCCCCTCCATTAAAAAAGAGCGCCCCCAAGGTAAAACATGGGGCCAGACCCCATGTTTCACCTTGGGGAGACTAGGTTTCAGTTATGGAGACACGACGGTTGGGACGTACCGGGCACCACAGCAGTTTGGCGGTGTTGGGCGGGGCGGCTTTCGCTCTTGACACGCCAGAAACTGCGGAGCCATTATTTCAAGAAGCCCTGGCCTGCGGCCTCAACCATTTAGATATCGCTCCGGGCTACCGCAATGCCGAACGGGCCATTGGGCCGCATTTACCGGCGGTACGGGATCAACTTTTTGTGGCAGCTAAAACAGCCGAAACCGAACGAGATTGGGCTCTGTCTCGATTGGAAAAAACGCTGACCCGTTTACAGGTTGACCACCTTGACCTTTACCAAGCCCATGGGGTGACCTCGCTGGAAGAACTCGACCGCCGGGACGAAGCGTTTCAGGTGATTCTTGAAGCCCGCGACCAAGGGCTTACTCGTTTTGTGGGCATCACCGGCCATGATCTAGGCACCCCCAAAGCCCAGCAAGCGGCGGTAGAACGCTACGACCTTGACACGGTGATGTTTCCGCTTAATGCTCACCTGTGGGCCAACCCCACCTACCGGGCCGATGCCGAGTCTTTGCTTGAGACCTGCGCCCAACGAGACGTGGGGGTCATGATTATCAAAGCCACCGCTTGGCGCCCTTGGGGCGACCGTAAACCCGACGCTTTGAGTTGGTACGAACCTCATCGCACGCCAGAAGGCATTCAAAATAGTGTGAACTTTGCTTTGTCGGTACCGGGGGTGCATGCTTTTTGTACCCCAAGCGACCCCACGGCCGCCCAACAGTCTTTTGCCGCCGCCCAAGCATTTACTCCGCTAAGTCAAGACCGTCTTAATCAAACAACCCCCGCCGACACCAGCGGCGATATTTTTCCTCTCGCCGATTTAGCGGTGTCAGCATGGAGTTAATGCCTCTAGGATGACTCTCCCTCTTTAATAAAGAATGGATTCGACCCATGACCACTATTGACTGGCCTGCCTTACGTGCTGCCGCAGCCCAAGCCGCCCAACAGGCTTACGCCCCTTATTCGGAGTTTGCGGTCGGGGCCGCTGGCCTGGTCGACGATGGGCGTCTGGTAACCGGCTGCAATGTAGAAAACGCTTCCTACGGACTGACCTTGTGTGCCGAATGCGGTCTGGTCTCTGATTTGCATCGCACGGGTGGCGGGCAGTTGGTTGCTGCGGTAGCCACCAACCCCGCTGGCCAACCCTTGGCTCCTTGTGGGCGTTGCCGCCAACTGCTGCTCGAAGCGGGAGGCGAAGAACTCATGGTGGATGGCCCGGGCGGACCCAAAAATATTTTGGAACTCCTCGCCGACCCTTTCATCCCTCAAGATTTAAACACTTCAAACAATTCGTAGGCGGAAACCATGGACGTAGTCGACATCATCATTGCTAAACGGGACGGGCATCGTTTAAGCGACCAGCAAATTGAGTGGTTTATTAGCAACTACGCCCAAGGCGAAACCATTGCCGACGAACAAGCGGCGGCTCTCGCTATGGCTATTTATTTTCAAGGCATGGAACCCGACGAGCTCAGCGTGTGGACTCGGGCCATGATCAACTCTGGGGCCTCTTTACAACTCGGCGACTTAGGCCGACCCACCGTAGACAAGCACTCCACTGGCGGGGTGGGCGACAAAGTTTCGTTAATCCTGGTGCCACTAGTCGCCGCTTGCGGGGCCGCCGTACCCCAGTTATCTGGCCGAGGCTTAGGCCACACCGGGGGCACGCTCGACAAAATGGAAGCCATTAGCGGTTGGCGGGCTTCGCTTTCTCTTGAAGAAATGGTCACCCAACTGCGTGAAGTCGGCGGCATCATTGCCGGGGCCACCAGCGACCTCAACCCGGTTGACCGGCGCCTTTACGCTTTGCGCGACGTCACGGGCACGGTGAGTTCTATTCCGCTCATCGCCAGTTCTATCATGTCGAAAAAAATTGCTGAAGGTACCGGCGCTTTGGTACTGGACGTCAAGGTGGGTGCCGGGGCTTTTCTGCCCGAGGTTGAACGGGGCCGCCAAGTGGCTGAAGCCATGGTGGCCCTCGGCGAAGATCACGGGGTGCGTACCGTGGCTTTGCTCACCGATATGGAAACCGTATTGGGTCGAGCGGCCGGCAACGCGCTAGAAGTCACCGAATCCTTGGAGATACTGGCCGGCGGCGGCCCAGCCGACGTTATTGAAATCACCGTGGCGTTGGCTCAAGAAATGCTGGCCTTGGTGGGCATTGATACCGACCCGGCTGAGGTGCTGGCCTCTGGTGCAGCATTAGAAGTATTTGAGCAAATGGTGGCCGCTCAGGGAGGCGACTTGAGTACTGGTTTGCCGGTCGCTGAATTTCAACAGCAAGTAGTCGCTCAAGAGTCGGGTTATTTGAGCCGTTTAGATTGCCGCAGCGTCGGGGTAGCCACTTGGCGTCTGGGGGCCGGGCGAGCTCGTAAAGAAGACCCAGTGAGCCCCACCGCTGGCGTCATGTGTTTAGCTAAGCCTGGCGACAAAGTAGAAGCCGGCCAACCCTTGTTAGAACTTCACAGCGACGATGCTGACCGTTTTGACCCGGCACTCGCTGCTTTGGAGGGAGCCCTCAGCATCAGCGAAAATGCTCCAGCGGTTCGTCCCCTCATTGTGGACCGCATCGCCAAAGAAGGCTAACTACTTGCCTATAGGGTGCCAGACCGTTTTCATCTCTAAGAAATCGGCAATGGCGTAAGGGCTTTCCGCTACCGGGTCGCCCCACACGGTGCGTTTCACGTTGACTGCTGCTGCTTCCAAAACCTCAGGGTCGAGGTCTTCGGGGGCCCCGGTGAGATCCACGGCGTTGATGTCGAGGTGGCCCATCATCCACGGCAACAGTTCATTTTTTTGACCGGTCAACAAGTTGACCACTCCCCCCGGCAGGTCAGAAGTGGCCAGCACTTCAGCCAAGGTGATAGCCGCCAGAGAGGCCGGGCCTTCAATAACTGCGACGGCGGTGTTGCCGCTCACAATGATGGGAGCCAAACGAGAAACCAAACCCAGCAAAGCAGGCTGATCGGGAGCCATAACCCCCACTACCCCGGTGGGTTCTGGGAAAGTGAAGTTGAAATACGGGCCAGAAACCGGGTTCACGGTGCCCAACACGTGGTGGGTTTTGTCGGCCCACCCGGCATACCAAACCCAGCGGTCAATAGCTTGATCAACTTGTTTGTCGGCTGCCTTGGGGGTCACGCCAATCTGGCGCAGCACAGCCACAAACTCGGGGCGGCGAGCTTCCATCATTTCAGCGGCCCGATAAAGAATTTGCCCCCGGTTATAAGCGGTACGGCCCGCCCATGACCCTTGAGCACTACGGGCGGCCCGTACTGCTTCACGCAGATCTTTACGCGAAGCCTGCGAAGCGTTGGCCAACAGGGCGCCCTTGGCGTCACGCACGGCAAAGGTGCGGCCGGACTCCGAGCGAGGAAATGCCCCACCAATAAAGAGTTTGAATGTTTTGTCTACCGGAAGATGCTCGTTCATGACCGACCTCCGGTATCGGTGCGTACATAGGCTGAAAGCCCCTGCATGCCACCTTCTCGACCGAAGCCGCTTTCTTTGTAACCGCCAAAGGGGCTGGCGGGATCAAACTGGTTGTAGGTGTTGGCCCACACCACCCCGGCATTGAGGCGGTCGGCCATCCAAAGAATTTTGGAACCTTTTTCGGTCCAAACGCCGGCCGACAAACCAAACGGGGTGTTGTTGGCTTTTTGTAGCGCTTCGTCAGCGGTGCGGAAGGTTTGCACCGACAGCACCGGGCCAAAGATCTCTTCTTGAGCTATACGGTGACTTTGTTGCACCCCAGTGAAAATTGTTGGGGCGAACCAGAAGCCTTTTTTGTTCAAGGTGCAATCTGGTTGATAGATTTCGGCGCCTTCGTTTACCCCGGCGTCAACCAGGTCGGCGATGCGCCCCAGTTGGGCCGCCGAGTTAATGGCACCCACATCAGTATTTTTGTCCAGCGGATTACCGACCCGCAGCAAGTCAACGCGACGTTTAAGTTTTTCAATAAACATTTCAGCTATGGACTCTTGGACCAGCAAACGTGAACCGGCGCAACACACGTGCCCCTGGTTGAAAAAGATGCCCTTGACGACGCCTTCTACCGCTTGGTCAATAGCGGCATCGTCGAACACGATGTGCGCTGCTTTGCCACCCAGTTCCAAAGTAAGCGGCAAGCGGCGAGCAGCGGCCGCTCGTTGAATCATCTTGCCTACCCCGGTTGACCCGGTGAAAGCCAGTTTGTCTACATCTGGGTGGTCTACCAAAGCTTGGCCGGTGGCACCGGCCCCGGTCACAATGTTTACTACCCCGGGAGGCAAGTCAACGTCTTGGAGCACCTCAGCCAACAGCAAAGCGGTGAGTGGGGTAGTTTCGGCGGGTTTGAAAACCACCGTGTTACCGGTGGCTAAAGCGGGAGCCAACTTCCAGGCGGCCATCATCATGGGGAAGTTCCAGGGGGTTATTTGACCCACCACCCCGTGCGAGGTGACCTTTCGCCCGGGAAAAGCGTAGTCCAATTTGTCGGCCCAACCGGCATGATAAAAGAAATGCGCCGCCGCTTGGGGCAAATCAAAATCACGGCTTTCGGTGATGGGTTTTCCGCCGTCGAGGGTTTCCAATACCGCAAACTCGCGAGCCCGTTCTTGTAGTTGGCGGGCAATCCGGTAGAGGTAGCGGGCTCGCTGTTTACCCGGCATGTCACGCCAATAGGTTTCATAAGCGTGACGAGCGGCCTTGACCGCTTTGTTTACATCTGCTTTTGAGGCCTCGGCCACGTCAGCCAAGTGCGCTTCGGTGGCCGGGTTGATGGTGGCGAAGGTTTTGCCGCCCCGAGCTTTTACGAACTCACCGTTAACGAACAAACCGTATTGTTTGGCAATGTTGACCACGGCGGTTGATTCCAGCGCCGGAGCGTAGTCGAGGTCAAATTTTTCTGTGGTCATGATTAATCCACCGTCACGTAGTCGGGGCCGGAGTATCGGCCGGTATCAAGTTTGCCCAGTTGCTGCAGCACATCATTAAGCAGGCTGGAAGCTCCTAAACGAAAAAGGTCAGGGGTGAGCCAATCGGTTCCTAAAGTTTCACCAATAACCACCAGATAATGCCAAGCCTGTTTGGCTGTACGAATACCACCCGCTGCTTTGAGCCCAATGATTTCGCCGGTTGCTTCGGCGTGGTCACGAATCGCTTCGGCCATGCACAGCACCACCGGCAAGGTAGAAGCTTTGGGGATTTTACCGGTGGAGGTTTTAATAAAGTCGGCACCGGCGGCCATTGACAACATAGAAGCGCGGCGAATCTGGTCGTAACCGCCGAGTTCTCCGGTTTCTAAAATCACCTTTAGGTGAGCGTCACCGCAGGCTTCTTTAGCGGCCGCTACTTCGTCCATAACTAAGTTGTAGTCACCAGTAAGGAACGCTGACCGGTTTAATACGATGTCGATTTCGTGGGCACCGCGAGCCACGGCATCAGAAATATCATCAAGGCGAACGCTTAGCCGAGAGAGCCCGCTGGGGAACGCCCCAGCCACGCTGGCTACCTTGACTCCGGTACCTGCGGTAGCCGCTACGGCGTAATCCACCATTTCGGGGTACACACAAACCGCCGCTACCGGCGGTACAGCCAAGTTTGTTGGGTCGGGTCGAATGGCTTTTTGACACAAGGAAGCCACCTTGCCCGGGGTATCGGCCCCTTCTAAGGTGGTTAAGTCCATACAGCGAATACTCAGGTGCAGGGCCGCTCGTTTGCTGGTCGTTTTAATTGACCGGGTGGTGAGAGACTTTGCTCGGGCTTCTAGAGCCACCTGGTCAACCGAGGTCGCCAAAGACAGAGGTTTATCGGTTGTACACGCCATGGTTAACAGTCTGGCCTTTCATCCGGAGATTCACCACTTAATAAGCCACTGGCCGCCGACAAAAGAGCCGACAAGGCTTGGTCGGCGCTTGCTTCGGCTGATTTAGCCTTACCAGCGGCGACGGGTTCAATCACCTCGCCATAGATTTTCAACAACGGTTCGGTACCACTGGGGCGTATAACCAAACGGGCCCCCTCCATGGTCAAAGCCAAAGCGTTGGTGGGGGCCAAACCATTGACCCCGGTGGCATAATCTACAAGCTCGGTTATCGGTCGGTTAGCTAAAGTTATTGGTGGCCCACTCCGTACCGTTTGCAGTAAACCAGCCATTATTTCCTCACCTTCGTGGCCAGAAAAGCGCCGGGTTACTTGGCCGGTGCGGTGCACCCCGTGGCGTTCCCACAAAGCATGCAGCAAGTCGACCACGGTGCGGCCATGGTCAGCTGCCTGGCTGGCCATTTCGGCAAATACCAAAGCGGCAGTAATCCCGTCTTTGTCTCGCACTTGGTCACCGATGGCGAAACCTAAGGCTTCTTCGTAGCCAAAAACAAAACGCAGGTCGGGGTTGGCTAACCCGGGGCGCACGATCCATTTGAACCCGGTCAAAGTTTCGGCGTAATGCACTCCATGGTGGGCAGCGATAGCGGCCAGCAGACGAGACGACACCACGGTGGTCGCCACCAAACGGTCTGCTCCTTGGCCTTTGCTTAACACGTGGTCGGCCAGCAATGCCCCTATTTCGTTGCCGGTAAATACTCGCCATCCAGAATCTTGCGGCACCCCAGCAATAAGCCGATCAGCATCGGGGTCGTTGGCCAACAACAAGTCGGCCTGTTCATCTTGGGCTAAAGCTAAGGCCAAGTCTAAGGTGCCGGGCACTTCGGGGTTGGGGAACTCCACGGTAGAAAAGTCGGGGTCGGGGTCGGCTTGTTGGGCCACCACCATCGGGGCCGCAAAACCGGCCGACGCAAAAGCAGCTTCTAGGGTTACTCGGCCTACCCCGTGGACGGGGGTGTAGACCACCGAAAGATCCTTGGCTGAATGAGACGCCACTCCCCCAGCGGCGTAAGCCACGTAGGCCGCACTAAGCGCACCGGAGTCTTGGGTAATCAACGCATGGCCTTCGTTAGCTAAAGCGATGCCTGGAGCCAGAGCATCGAGGTGGGCTGAGATTTCAGCATCAATCGGCGTATTTATTTGCGCCCCGTCGGCCCAATACACTTTGTATCCGTTGTCTTGGCAAGGGTTATGGCTGGCCGTGACCATGATGCCGGCTTCGGCCTTGAGGTGCCGCACCGAAAAAGCCACCACCGGGGTGGGGAGCGCTTCGGGCAGTAAACAACTACGAATGCCTAGCGCAGCAAGCACTCGGGCCGAATCTAAAGCGAACACTTCGCTTTTGTGTCGAGCGTCGTAGCCGATAACTACCAGTGGGTCGGCGTGTTCTTCTAACAAACGCTGGCCGATAGCCGCTGCGGTCATGCGCACCAGTACCCGGTTCATACCTTGTGGTCCGGCCGCTAAAGGGCCGCGTAAACCAGCAGTGCCAAAAGCCAGACGCCCGTTAAAGCGTTGTTCGAGATCCTCTTCGGGGCCCGCTAAGAGCACCTGAATCTCGTCTTGGGTTTGCGGGTCGGGGTCGGCCGCCAACCATTGCTGGGCCAAATCCCGCAGTGAACCTGTCACAGGCGCTCCAAAACTCCTCGGAGTAAAGCCACAATGCGTGGCCCGGCTTCCGCGGCGGCGTGCAGCACGTCTTCGTGGTCTACCAATTCGTCGCTGGTGCCAGCGGCGGCGTTGGTGACCAACGAAATGCCCAGAACCTCGGCACCTAAGTGGCGAGCGGCGATGGTTTCAAGCACCGTCGACATTCCCACCAGGTCAGCGCCCCAATTGCCAATCATGCGTACTTCGGCCGGGGTTTCAAAAGCGCCGCCCAGTAAACCGGCATAAATGCCTTCGGGCAGCGAGTCGTCTACTTGGCGAGCCAAGTCACGCAGGCGTTGCGAGTAAGCCTCGGTGAGGTCAACAAAACGAATCGGTAGATCGCCAGAAGGCGCTGGCCCGGCCATGGGCGAATCGCCGGTCAGGTTTAGTTGGTCAGATAACAACACCGGTTGCCCTACTGGCCATGCCGGGTTTAACCCGCCGGCGGCGTTGGTCAAAATAATGGTTTGGCAGCCGGCAGCGATGGCCGTGCGTACCCCGTGAACCACCGTGGTGACCGGGTGGCCTTCGTATAAATGGGCTCGCCCGCCCAACACCAGTACTGCTTTGTTTCCTACCGCCACCGAGCGAGCCAAGTTGCGGTGACCCAAAACGGTGGGTGCTGGAAAACCCGGTAAATCGGCTAAGGCCACGTCGGCCACAATGTCGCCCAAGCCATCGGCCACTTCGGCCCATCCAGAGCCCAACACGATGGCTACGTCGTGGCGTTCTACCCCGGTTCGTAGTGCGAGTTCGGCTGCTGCTTCAGCGGCCAGTTGATAGGGGTCGGTGGTTGATGTGTTCATGGGTGTTCCTTATAAAAACCGTCGCCGTTAGGGAACTCTGAGGGTACCGCAAAGACTGCCGGCTTAAACGTAAGTGCTGCCTTTGGGGGCGCCTTCGTCTTTTCGAATCTTTACGTTGACTAAGGCAGGTTTGCCCGAGGCGAAGGCGCGTTCAAGGGCGGGGCGTATTTCTTCGGGGCGTTCGCAGTATTCGCCGTGTCCGCCTAAGGCTTCAACCACTTTGTCGTAGCGAGTGTCGGCCAGGTCGACCGCTACTTTGCGGTCGGGGCCGTAAATTCCTACCTGGGGGCGCAGCATTTGCCCCCACGCCGAGTCGTTGCCCATAATGCCCACAATGGGCAGGTCGAAGCGGACCGCCGTATCGTATTCGAATCCGTTGAGGCCAAAAGCCCCGTCGCCGTACACAATGAGCACCCGACGATCAGGAAAAGTGTGTTGAGCGGCCAAAGCAAAGGGCATACCCACACCCAAGGTGCCTAAGGGGCCGGGGTCCATCCAACAGTTTTCTCGCAGCACCGGCACCACTTTGGCTACTTGGGCCACGATGTCGCCACCGTCGCCAATAAGAATGGTGTCTTCGTCGATGAAGTCACGTATCTCGGCGGCAAAACGCAGGGGGTCTACCGGGCTTTCATCAGAAGTCAACTGGGTTTCAAAGGTGGCGGCGATCTCGGTTTCTCGGGCCCGCAAGGTGGCCGACCATTCGCTGAAATCGGGGGCGGCACCTTGGGCCTCAAGTTCGGCCAGCAAGAGGTCGAACGAAGCCCCGATATTCCCGACGACCGCTACCTGGGCCGACCGGTTTTGGCCAATCAGTCCGGCTTCCATTTCGAGTTGAATAATGGTGGCGTCGGCAGGTACTGAAGCGCCATAACGCAAACGAAAGTCCAGAGGTGACCCGGCCAGCAAAAACACGTCGCATTGGTTCATGGCTTCTTTGCGCACCCGGTTAAAAAACTGCCGATGGTCAGAGCGCATTTGGCCCCGCCCCATGCCGTTGAGAAATACCGGGATGCTGGTGGCTTCGGCAAAGCGGGTCAGGGCGGCGCTGCCTTGGCTCCACTTCACCCCGGTGCCACCCAGCACTATGGGCCGTTGGGCGGTGGCTAAAACTTGGGCGGCGGCCGCTACATCAACTGGGTCGGGCACAACTTGCGGCGGGGTGGTGCGCATTTGCGGAAAATACGTGCCCTCCATGTCGGCCGGGCCCATAAGCACATCCATGGGGATCTCTAAAAATGCTGGCCCGGGCACTCCGGTAACGGCGGCCCGTACTGCCATCTCGATGTATTCGGGGATACGCCCGGTTTCGTAGCAGGCATCGGCCCATTTGCTAATAGGGCGAATCATGGACACGTGGTCCATTTCTTGCAATGACCCGCGCCGCATGTTGTTGAATGGCCCTTGCCCGCCGATAACCAAAATGGGGCTGTTGGCCCGCCAAGCATTGGCGATGCCGGTTACCCCATCGGTAATACCCGGCCCGGCGGTGAGCACAGCACAGCCGATGCGGCCCGGGTTGAGCCGGCTGTAAGCGTCGGCGGCGTGTACGGCGGCTTGTTCATGGCGTACATCTATGACCTCAATGCCTTCATCGAGGGCGCCGTCATAGATGGGCATGATGTGCCCGCCGCTGAGGGTAAAGATCGCTCCTACCCCAGCATCGGCTAAAGCCTTCGCTGCCAACTTGCCGCCGTGGGTCATTGCCTGCACCTTTCGTCGTGTTGCTAACGAGGGTACGCAGTAGTTGGCCGCTTAAGCCAATTGGGTCAGCCTTCGTTGAGGGCGGTGACGATTTCTAATACCGCTTCCCGAGCGTCAGCGAAGTAAAGCAACGCATTGTCAGCCACAAACAGCGGGTTTGAGATGCCGGCAAAACCCGGGCTAAGCGAGCGTTTGATTACCACCACGGTGCGTGAGTCGTCGACGTCCAAAATGGGCATGCCGGCAATGGGCGAGTCGGGGTCGGTGCGTGCTGCCGGGTTAACCACATCGTTGGCGCCGATGACGATGGTTACGTCGGTGCGAGCAAAGGTGGGGTTGATTTGGTCCATGTCGAAGAGCAGTTCGTAGTCGATTTCTGCTTCGGCGAGGAGCACGTTCATGTGGCCGGGCATGCGTCCCGCTACCGGGTGAATACCGAACACCACTTCAACGCCTGAGGCTTCAAGCCTGACCATGAGGTCCCGCACGGCGTGTTGGGCTTGAGCTACTGCCATGCCGTAGCCGGGCACAATAACTACCCGTTCGGCGATTTCGAGCAGCATGGCTACTTCTTCACCGGAGGTTGCCGTTACTCCGTCGCCGTAGTCGTCGTCGCCCGAAGACGACCCGGTGGGCGCAGCGGTAAAGAGCACTTCGAGCAGCGAGCGGTTCATGGCTTTACACATGACTTGGGTGAGCACCAGGCCGCTGGCTCCCACCAGAGAACCGGCGATGATGAGCAGCGGATTGTCCAAAACAAACCCGGTAGTGGAGGCGGCTACCCCCGACAAAGCGTTGAGTAGGGCAATGACCACTGGCATGTCGGCCCCGCCAATGGGCACAGTGCCCAGTACGCCCAAAATGAAACCGGCGGCTACCAACGCCCATAGCCATCCTTGGTTTTCGGGTTGCATCACCAGCAACACGGCGAGCGGTACGGCTACCAGCAGCGAAGCGGCTCGTACCAGCGAAAGGCCAGGAAACCCCGACCATTCTAGCGAACCTTTTAACTTGCCAAAAGCAATCATGGAACCGGTGAGGGTGACCGCGCCAATAAATGCGGTGACGGCAGCCGCTATAGAAAGTTGGGTGTCTTCAAGGCCCAGATCAACTGCTTCGACGAACGAGGCGGCGGCCACCAACACCGAGGCTCCACCACCAAAACCGTTGAACAAAGCAACCAGTTCTGGCATGGAGGTCATCTTGACTTTGAGAGCAAGAAGCGCACCAATCACCGTGCCGATAACCAAGGCCAGAGCCAGCACCCAGTAACTCAAGATGGACTGATTTAAAAGAGTGACCAACACGGCCAGCAACATGCCCGAAGCGCCCAACAGGTTGCCTCGCGGCGCGGTGCGGGGGCGGCCTAAGCCTTTAAGCCCCACTATGAACAAAATGGCGGCTACTAGGTAGCCCAGATCAATTACATCGAGGCGACTCATGAGCGGTTCTTCTTTCGCCCGGCAAACATAGAGAGCATGCGGTTAGTTACCAAAAACCCGCCCACCACATTGATGGTGGCCAAGGTGACGGCCACAAAACCCAAGGTAGTGGTCAGCATTGTGTGGTCGGTGCCGGCTGAAACAAGGGCCCCGATAAGGGTGATGCCAGAAATAGCGTTTGACCCCGACATGAGCGGGGTATGCAAGGTGGCGGGCACCTTAGAAATAAGTTCCATGCCTAAGAACACGGCCAGAACAAACAGGGTGAGAGCAATAAGCAAGGTCATGAGGCCACCTCGGGGTTAGTTGCTGAGGCAAGGTTTTGTTGTACTCGTTCGTGCACTATTTCTCCACCGATGGCTACCAGCATGGGTTCGATCACATCGTCTTTTCGGTCGATGGTCAACGACCCTTCGTTGCTGAGCATGCGCACCAAATTGACCATATTGTTGGCAAACATGCGAGAGGCTGAGAGTGCCATACCGGAGGCCAAGTTGGTGGGGCCTAAAATGGTGACCCCTTGGTGTTCGACTTCTTGGTCGGCTTGGGTGTAACTGCAGTTGCCGCCGCGTTGGGCGGAGAGGTCTACTAGCAAAGACCCGGGTTTCATAGCTTCCACCATGGTTTCGGTGACCAAAATGGGGCTGCGCACACCGGGGATGGCCGCCGCCGTAAAGACAATATCTGCTGCTGCTAAATACGGGATGAGCCCGGCTTGGTTGCGAGCGTTTTGTTCTTCTGGGGTTTCTTGGCCTTCCGGGCCTTCGATTTCAATGGAGCGGGCCCCCAGCGAGCGGATTTGTTCAAGGGCTTCGGGGCGAATGTCGAAGCCTTCTACGGTGGCCCCCAGTCGACGAGCAATGGCCATGGCCTGCAGGCCGGCCACTCCGGCGCCCAGCACCACAATTTTTGCTGGTGGGATAGTGCCGGCCGCGGTGATGAGTAGCGGGAAGAGTTTGGGGTAGCGTTCAGCCGCCATGAGCACGGCTTGAAAACCCACCACGGTGGCCGTAGAAGACAGCACATCAACCGCTTGGGCTCGGGTGCTGCGCGGCACTAAATCCAGTGAAAGCACGGCGGCACCGGTGGCGGCTACTGCTTGGGCTGGGCGAGCGTCCCATACCGGGTCAAAAAGACCAATGACTAAGTGGTCGCTGGTGAGGGCAGTGAGTTCTTGGCCAGAGAGATCGCCTACGGTAAGCACCACGCCTTGGTCGCCGAGGGTGCTCGTCAAATCTGGAGTGACGGTGGCGCCGGCTTCTTGGTACTGATCGTCGTAAAACCCTGCGTTTTGTCCGGCTCCGGTTTGAACAAACACTTGATGACCGTCGGCCAGCAAGTTCTGTACTGCTTCTGGGGTGGAGGCCACGCGACGTTCTTCGGCCCCCGCTTCGTTAATAATGGCTATCCTCACAGTGAACCTTTCGCCCAGAGACTGGTTTTACCTCTCCCGAGGTTAACGGTGTTAGGCGAGGCAGCAACGGGCGTGTGACACTTCTGACTACGCTCTTTATCTATGAACGAACCTCTGTCTTCGCAAAGTGTGCGAACCCGTTTGGCTTTGTCAGCGTTTTTGCTACTTTTTGTGGAGTTGGCTTTGATTCGTTGGTTGGGGGCCAACGTTGTTTATTTGGCTTATTTTTCTAATTTTGTTTTGGTGGGGAGTTTTTTAGGTATTGGTTTAGGTTTTCTTTGGGCGGGACGATTTGATTTTCGATTGTTTCCGTGGTCGCCGTTGGTTTTAGCGGCTTTTGTTGTCTTTGTTCGTTTGGCTGATGTCAGCATCGAAGTTGGAGGGTCAAACCTTATTTTCTTTGCTGATCAACGACCGGTGGGTCCGCCTCGTTGGTTGATTCTTACCGTTATTTTTGTGGCCGTGGCGGTCATTGTGGCTTGCCTAGCTGATGGTTTAGCTCGGTATTTTTCGTTGCTGACGCCGTTGGATGCTTACCGGTGGGATCTCATCGGCTCTATTGCTGGCGTGGTGGGGTTTTCGGTGCTCTCATTTTTGGGAGCCCCGCCGGTGGTATGGGGGTTAGTTGCCGGTGGTTTGCTCTTAGCGCTCTTGCATGGTTCCGATTGGCGCACTACGGCGCTTCGGGTCGCTGCGGTGTTGCTGTTGGTGGGGATTCTGGGTGCCGAGTCAACGGGGGAAGACAAGGCGTGGTCCCCGTATTACGCCTTATCTTGGACAGCCAGCCCGTTTGGCGGAATCATCATGCACATCAACGATGTGGCCACCTGGGCACAAGCCCCGGCTGGCGACATGACCGGCTACGCCTTTGCTCACGACATGCGGGCGGCCGATACCCCGGGCGAGGTCCTGATTATTGGTGCGGGGTCTGGCAACGATGTGGCAGAAGCGTTGGCTCGCGGCGCTACCCGGGTTGATGCCGTAGAGATTGACCCAGAGATTTACCAAATTGCCCGAGACACCCACCCGGATAACCCATATGCCGACCCTCGGGTGTTTGTCCATATCGATGATGGCCGAGCTTTTTTAGAAGGCACCGACCGAAAGTGGGACATGATTTTACTAGCGCTGCCTGATTCATTGACGGTGGTTTTGGGTCAAGGGTCAGTGCGTTTGGAGAGCTACTTGTTTACCGAAGAAGCGGTGGCTGCTTATCACGATCATTTACGTGCTGACGGCACTTTTACTATGTACAACTTCATGCGTGAGGGGTGGCTGGTTGATCGTTACGCCGGCACTTTGGCCGCCGAGTTTGCGCAACCTCCTTGCGTGATTGACCCACAAGCGGATTTTCTTTCCGTGTTGCTCGTGGCGGACGACCCAGCTGCTTTGACCTGCCCGGCGGAGACTGCTTGGGTGCCGGCGGCGGATCAACCGGCTCCAGTTTCTGATGATCGGCCGTTTCCTTATTTACGTACGGCGCACATTCCCGGGTTTTATTTGTTGACCATTGGTTTAATGCTGGGCCTTTCGGCGTTGGCGGTGCGAGCGGTCGCTGGCCCGCTAAGTGGTATGCGACGCCAAGCGGACGTGTTCTTTATGGGTTTGGCTTTTTTGTTGTTGGAAACCAAAAATGTGGTGCAGTTCGCTTTGTTGTTTGGCACTACTTGGTTTGTTAATGCTTTAGTGTTTGTCAGTTTGTTGGGCTCGGTGTTGGCTGCCGTTGAGGTGACGCGCCGGGTGAAATTTAAAAACCCTCGACTTCTTTATGTCTTGCTGGCGGGGACGCTGGTTTTGAATTGGGTGGTCCCTGCTGGCTGGTTGCTGTCTTTAGGCCCAATGCTGCGTTTACTGGCGGGCGGCGGGGTGGCTTTTCTACCAGTGTTTGTGGCCAACCTTATTTTCGCTGACCGGTTCCGTGACGAAAAAGAACCAACCCTGGCCTTTGGCGCCAACTTGTTAGGGGCAGTGGTTGGTGGCTTATTGGAGTACGTCGCTTTGCTCACCGGTTACCGAGCCTTGTTGCTTATCGTCGCCGCAGCTTATGTTCTGGCTTTGCTGACCGGCCCCAAGAAGACTGCTTCCCTGACGGCTTAACCGCGGTTTTGACACCTGGCCCTCCCGGCCCTAGATTAATTTGAGAGGAGGCTCCTAATGGCAGAGTTTGTACCGCCCGGCCCTGGGTTTTGGCAACTAGATCGCTCGCATTTTACTGGCGGTACCACTCCGCTGATGCGCTGGCTGCTTTGTGATTCGGTGGAGTCGGCTTACTTTAAGCAATGGCTTCTTTTGGGTATTCCAGCGGAGACTTTGTCGGTGGCCTTTGTTGAAGGGTTTATGTACACCCGTCTTCGCCCTTTGGTACGCCCCGACCACCCGTCTTCAAAGCCCCCGCCTACTTGGCTACTTAAAGCGATCTGCCGGGTCCACCCCGAGTTTCGACGGCGTGCTCGGGCCGCCGAGAAAATGCTTACCCAAAGCCCATCTCCTGCGGTGATTGCCGAATGGCATGGCCGTATTCGCCCGGCTTTGGTAGAAAAGAATTTGGCTTTCCAAGATGCTGATCTCGCGGCCCTTAGCCAAGATGAGTTGAGCATTCATCTCGAAAACCTTCTCACTCATTTGCGCTGGACCTTCGAAGAACATTTTCGCTTGCATGGTTACGACTTAGGCCCCATTGGGCGACTTTTGTTGGCCGGCCAAGACTGGGGGCTAAAACGCGTTGATCTTTTGGCCGCCTTAGCCGGTGCCTCTCCATCTACTTTGGTGCCTTGGCAATCGTTGCTCCGTATCAAAGAATCTCTAGATAAAACTGGTGCTCAGCCGTCTTCCCTAGCCGAAGTGGCGCAAGCGTCTCCGGAGACAGCGAAAGAACTTCAAGACTATTTGCGCTTTCGTGGAGCAGTTTTATTCGCTGGTTACGACCTGGATTCGCCTACCTTGGGCGAGTCGCCTGGGGTGATTTTGGCCAGCATTTTGAATGTCTCCAAAAACTTGCCGTCTGCTACAGCAGTGGGTGAAGCAGCCGAAGCAAGCCTGAGGGCACAGTTGGCTACGCCGAACCATGCCGAGTTTGATCGGCTTTTAAGCGCTGCTCGAGAAGCCATGGATTTGCGTGATGACAACGGTCCTATTACTGCTGAATGGCCATGCGGTTTGCTGCGTTTGACCATGTTGGAATTCGGTCGGCGTTTAGTAATCGCCGGGTTGCTTCACGACGCCACACATATTTTTGAACTTGATCGCTCCGAGTTGCTGGCCGCCGCTGCGCACCAATCGCCGCTGCGTGCCGACCAAGTTGCCCAACGGGCAGCGCACCGGGCGCAACAAAAAACGTTACTGCCGCCGGCAACTTTGGGATCGCCAGAAACCCCTCCCCCTCTGGACGCATTACCCAAATCGTTAGCTACCGCGGTTTCTGTGGTGGAAACGGTTATCAGCGCCATGGGCATGGGCGATCATCAAGAAAACACAGAGCCTGGGCCTTCGCTGACTGGAACCGGCATCGGAAACAAAACCGTAACCGGGGTCGCCCGGGTAGCAGAAAGCGCCGAAGAGGCTTTCGATCGTTTGCTGCCCGGCGAGATTCTGGTGACCCGCACTACTTCTCCCGCCTACAATATGGTGCTTACTTTGGTCGGAGGACTCGTCACCACCGAAGGGGGCCCGATGAGTCATGCCGCAGTCCTTTCACGAGAACTCAGTATCTCGGCGGTCATTGGTGCCGCCGATGCACTGACTTCTATAAACGACGGTGACATCATTGAAATAAACCCTGCGACCGGCGAAGTCACTGTCACCGGTTGATTGCCCTTTTGGTTAAGCAATTTTTATTCATCCACGTCTTTGGGCATTGTCTCCGATAGCGTCGCTGGAGGTCTTTATTCCCTTTAGAACCGACGGCGGCAATGAACCACATCGACTATTATTTGTATCGCTGGCAACTTGATGCTTTGGTGAGTTGGCTGCGTTGTGGACGCAGCGGCATTGTCGAAGCGGTCACCGGGTCTGGTAAAACTAATGTGGCTTTAGCGGCCGCTGCCGATGCCCACCGTCGCGGTTTGTTTGTTTTGGTGGTGGTGCCGAGTCGAGTGCTGATGAACCAGTGGACTGCTCGTTTGCACGAGTTTTTGCCCCAATGCCGCATCGGTCGTTTGGGCGACACTTTTACTGACCAGGTCAAAGACTGCGACATTTTGGTCACCACCCGGCATTCGGCGAGCGCCAAAAAACCTTTGCCTCCTACTGATGCAGGGGGCTTGATTATTGCCGATGAATGCCACGGTTTCGGTGGCGCAACCTTGCGTAAGTCACTTATTCATGAATACCAGGAACGCCTGGGGCTCACCGCTACTTTGGAGCGTTCCGACGAAGCGGTGGAAAAAACTTTGATCCCATTTTTTGGTGGGGTGTGTTACCGCTACGGGTTTGGCCAAGCCATAAGCGACGGCGTGTGTGCGCAACCTCGGGTGGCTTTTGCGGCGGTGCCGTTGGCCGACGATGAACGCTCCGAGTACGACGCTATTGAAGCTTCGCTGGTCCAGGCCCGCCAAACCTTGCGGGACGTACCCAACATGCCGCAAGATTCTTTTGGCGATTTTTTGGCGGCCGTAAGTTACTTGGCAGAAAACGATGGCGGCCCGCATGGCAAGGCAGCCACTATTTACCTAGAGGCGTTTAGCAAGCGCCGAGAAATCGTGGCGACCAGCCGCACCAAATACGAGGTGCTCAGCAACTTCGCTCCCATTATTCAAGATTCAGCCGGCACGCTGCTCTTTACTCAAACTGTTAAAGCCGCCAACCACGCCATCAACCGGTTGGACCCGCTTTTGGGCATCGACATCATTACCGGAGCTACCAGTAGAGGTGACCGGGAACGTATTTTGGGGGCGCTTCGAGAGGGCACCTTGGATGCGGTGGCTGCACCTCGGGTGCTTGATGAAGGCATTGACGTGCCGGACGCCAACTTGGGCATTGTTATTAGCGCGAGCCGTACCCGGCGGCAGATGATTCAACGCATGGGCCGCATTTTGCGTCGCAAGCCGTTGGGTAGTGGCGCTCGTTTTGTCATTTTGTACGCCAGCGACACGTTGGAAGACCCTTCGGCCAACGAGCGTGACGGCTTCATGGAAGAGATGGAAGACATCAGCGAATCGTCGCATGTGTTTGGGGCGGGCCAACACGACAAGTTGGGCAAGTTTTTAGATTACACCGGGCCGAAAAAACTTACTGAGCCCAAAACGGTGGGTCCGATGTCTTCGTTGGATGATTTGCCGGCTCGTTTGGATGACATTGCTCGCTACGCATGGTTGAGCTTTTTGTCTTGGCCGGAGGTCACCGAGTCTCATGAAGAGATTTGGGCCACTAATTCTATTGGCGCTTACGAAGCCCCGTACCTTGATTTTAAGGTACAAGAATTGCCCGAGATCACTAAAGAGCGGGCTAAACGAACCAAAGACACTCGACTTTCCACCGGCGAAAACCCGGTCAGGCTGTTGAAACACCCCGATGGTTTTGTGCTGCAATGCACCGGGTGCGAAGCTTTGTCGGACGTCACCCCTTTCCGTTGGAAGGCTTTAGAAGCCACCGTGGAATGCAGTTGCTTGTGGTGATAATTTAGAAAGCACAAACAACTGCACTCCACCGGTGCCTCTAAGGCCTTCATACGGTACTCTCGCGGCGCGTTGACCATGTTGAAGGATCGCTACAAAATAATAAGGAAGTTCAATGAACACACCAAGAGATCTAACCAGCGAACCTCTCGTCGGGATTGAGCGCCTGCACTACGAACGGTCGGTTGTCACGCCATACACCACCGCGTTTGGTTGGCGAAGCCTGTTCAACGCTGTCTGGCCGATGGTCGGATGGGT
>Ga0206681_10000227_pt1 | contig 33173 bp, 32 predicted proteins | sample M150012015metaG_FD_161048 | JGI IMG/M metagenome (GOLD analysis project Ga0206681, IMG submission 161048) | Ammonia-oxidizing marine archaeal communities from Monterey Bay, California, United States - M1 500m 12015 | ecosystem: Environmental > Aquatic > Marine > Intertidal zone | place: USA... | reverse complement strand
TCTTCAACAATTGGTTCTTCAACAATTGGTTCTTCAACAATTGGTTCTTCAACAATTGGTTCTTCAACAATTGGTTCTTCAACAATTGGTTCTTCAACAATTGGTTCTTCAACAATTGGTTCTTCAATTAGTACAGATTTAGATGCTTTAGAATTATCAAATACAGAGCCAATAATTTCTAACTCTTCAGTTCCAGATGGCACCTTAATACTCAATGATCTACTTTGAGAAGTTGTTTCAGTTTCTTCAGAGACAGATTCATCACCATCAGCTAAAATAAAGAAAAGATCATCAGCACCATCATAAATAGAATCAAAAAACGTACGTTCGAATGTCACATCCAATGTTCCAGTTAAATCAACAACATCCACTGAAAAAATCAAAGACATGGATTCAGTATCAGATTCAATTCCAGTGACAGACATTCCTGTTGAAGTATATTGAACATCAAAAGAATTTCCATCAATATTTACAGGAATAGTTTCAGCATAAACAAGAGCTGTAGAAATAATAGTAAAGAATACCAATCCAAGTGAAAGTTTCATTAATGAATTTACATTTGGAAAATGCATTAATCGTTCAGATTGAAAACTAATCATATTTTTATTCTCTAACACAAATTTTAACCTCAAAAAAGGTCTTAAAAACAATGAGCCGATAATTAATCACGTATAAGTCAATTTTTTTGAGTATTTTTAAGATTCAAACAGAATAGATCTAAACTACACCACGTAAAATCTGAACGATTTTTTCACCGATGACATTTGCAGCTAAAGATTGAGCCTCCTTGGTTTGGGCACCAATGTGAGGAGTTAAAATAACATTATCAAGTTCTGCCAGTTTATTTCCAATAGCAGGTTCTTTTTCAAATACATCTAAAGCTGCACCACCTAATGTACCATTTTTAATTGCTTCATACAAGGCATCTTCATCAACCACACCACCTCTAGAAGTATTGATAATTTTTGCAGTTTTTTTCATGGTAGACATTTTTTGTGCATCTAAAAGATGGTAAGTAGAGTCTAAAAGTGGAACGTGAATCGAAACATAATCAGAACTTTGTAAAAGAGTATTCAAGTCAGCTTTCATCAAGCCAACTTCTTTTGCAAATTCTTCATCAATTGGCATCACATCATAACCAATAATATTCATATTAAGTGCACGAGCAAGTCGTCCTAATCTTTTTCCAATATTACCTAAACCAATAATCCCCAAATATTTTCCTCGTAGTTCTGTTCCCTTAAGTTCTTTTTTGAGCCATTTTCCATCTCTTATTGCTCTATCACCTCTACCAGTTTGTCTTGCAAGAGATAACATTAATCCTAAAACTAATTCTGCAACAGCATTCATTGCACCTTCTACAGCATTAATTACACGGATATTTTTGATTTTAGCTGCTTCTTGATCAACATTATCAAGTCCAACACCAACACGTGCAATAATTTTACAATTATCAGCTTTGTCAATCATTTCTTTTGTGATAGTGGTTCTACTTCTAACAATGATGATATTAAAACTGGAAATTTTTTCTAATATTTGTTCAGGAGTAATTTCAGGTTCATAAGAGATCTTTAGTCCATTATCGGTTAAGATCTTATTTAAAACAGGATCTACTTCATCGCAGATCAATACAGAATCATCAAATCCCATAAAATAATAAAATGAAATGCGGCATATAATTCATTAAAAAAATAAAAAAATAAAAAATAATTTATTTATTGTTCAGCTAAGATTCCAGCTACTACAGGAATTACTTCCCAGAGTGGAATTGCGCCATTGTCTTGTAACTCAGAAGCTACTTCATCAGTGTATAAGCCGTGAATGTTTATTGCAGGGTGGGCAATACTATTTGCTCCAGTTGGAGGAACAGCATCACTTGGATTGCCTAAAGCATATGCATAAGATGGTACTGGTGCTGGTAAAATTCCTGCATCGACTAAAACTGGGTTTAAGCCGAATGGATCACCTGCTACAAAGATTGTAGCTGCGCCAGTGTAAATTGCTGCATAATCATGGTTTACTGCTGCATAGACACCTGGTTCATCAAAGACCAAGTCAACAATCATGTTTTGTGAACCACCGAGTAACCATGTTTCAGTTGCTGCGGATTGTACTCTATTGCCTTGGACAACTCTATCCAAGATTTCTCCAACAATGTGGAAGAAAACTGGTTCGTTACCATGGTTTTCAACAAAGAGTCTCACGTGTTGATCATTTTCAACAAACAAGAGTTGTGATTGGTATTGCTTGTGTTCAAGTCCATTCCATGGTTGTGCAACAAAAATATTTTTGTTGGTATCACCATTTACAAGTAAGTTATGTGCCATGTTTGGTACATAACCAAATTGCATTCCATTAACAACAGTTGCTGTGTTATGATGTTGGAACATTGCTCCTGCATCATAAGTGCCTTCTGCTGTAAGGTACAATTGATTGTATTGTAATTGGAACTCTAATGCATCTGCATCATAGAACTGTCTGTCCAATTCACCGCTGCCGCTGGTTTTCTCGACCATTAATTTCTTGTATCCATTAGCTGGATCAACGATTGCAATTCCGTACATGCCGGAAAGAACGTGTTGGTCCATACCTGCTAAGTGAACACCAGAACAATGGTATTTGAAGACACCAGCTGATTCAGCAATGTAGCAGTACTGACTTGTTTCTCCCGGATTAACGGAATCAAAGTTTCCTGCTGACATTTGTGATGCGTGCATATCATTACCGTGACCGGTAACTTCATCTGCTGGAATTGATAGTGTCATTTGAACAACATCGCCTTGTGTAACTCTTAGTGTTGGTCCTGGGACTTGTCCACTAAAGGTCATAGCGCTGTATGTTTTTCCTCCCATAATTGGAAGTTCAACACTTTCACCAGTCAAATTAAACTCAACGACAGTGCGTCCAGTTTCTGCAAGTGCACCACAATCAGTTTCTGCGAATGCTTGAGGCATTACAAGCTGTAAACCACCCATTTGATGGATTTGTTCAAGTACGTTGACATCCATTTTGTTGATGTCTAGTGCTTGTCCAGCAACTTGGGTTTGTGTGTATGTGCTTCCGAATAAGGTTGCTCCCATTACAGCTACTGCTGCAATTGTGAAGAGCATACTAGTTCGCTTATTCATGCTGTTTGCACGAGTAATCGTATATAAATATCTCACCAAGATTTCACCACATAGTGTAGATCAAAATTAATTCTAAAATGTAAAGTCAGAAATATAGAATTTTGATATTAAGAGTTTGAAAAAGAATGAATATGAGTAGAAATTTAACAAAATAATTATGAAATTTAGATTAGATGAAGATTCACTGGGAAAAGTAAAAATTCCAGATGAAGCATATTATGGAGCATTTACAGGAAGAGCCATTAATCAATATCATGTTACAGGTAACAAAGCCCATAGTAATCTGATTAATGCATTTGTTATGATCAAAAGATCTGCAGCAATAGCAAATATGAAAACAAAGTCTATTGATACAAAACGTGGAAAAGCCATAGTTTCAGCATGTGATAAAATACTATCAGGAAAATTTACTGATCAATTTGTAGTGGATATGATTAACTCAGGTGCAGGAACTGCATTTAACATGAATTCTAATGAAGTGATATCAAATGTAGCATTAGAAGTTCTCCATAAAAAAAGAGGACAATACGAGGTTCTACATCCAAATGATCATGTAAATATGTCACAATCTAGTAATGACACATATCCAACTGCAATGCATGTTGCAATTTTGATGAATCTGAAAGAAACAATTCCAGCTATTGAAATTTTAATTAAATCATTATCTAAAAAAGCAAAAGAATTTTCATCGTTTAAGAAAATTGGGAGAACACATCTAATGGATGCATTACCAATTACATTAGGTAGTGAGTTTGCAGCTTATGCAACATCAATTACAAAAGCTAAAAACAACATCATTTTAGCACAAAAAGAATTACAAAATGTTGCACTTGGCGGTACTGCAGTAGGAAATGGAGCTAACACACCAAAAGGATATAGAAAAATTGCAATATCAGAACTTTCAAAAATTTCCAAACTAAAACTAAAGCCAGAACCAGATATGCAATTTAGTTTACAAAGTAAATTTCCAGTTGCAAATGTATCAGGTTCTTTACGAAACTTAGCATTAGAAATTGGAAAAATTGCAAATGATATCAGACTAATGGCATCAGGTCCTATTGCAGGGTTAGCAGAATTAGGAATTCCTGCAGTTCATGCAGGTTCATCAATTATGCCAGGAAAAGTAAATCCATCATTGGCAGAGTGTATGAACATGATTTGTTTCAATGTTATTGGAAACGATACAGCAGTATCATATGCAGCACAAGGAGGACAGTTTGAGCTAAATGTAATGTTACCAGGAATGCTAAAATGCGTATTAGAGTCTACAGATATGCTCAAAAATTTCTTGCCAATATTTTCTGCAAATCTAATAGATGGTCTTACAGCAAATAAACAAAAATTACAAGAGAATATTGAAAATAGTCCAGTAATAGTTACACTACTAACTCCAAAAATAGGATATTTGAAATCAGCTGAACTTTTCAAGGAGTCATTAAAAACTGGAAAAACAATCAGAGAGTTAGTTGTTGCAAAAAAACTAATGACTAACAAAGAAATTGATTCTCTATTTAGATAAGTTATGGCAAAAATTTTCGTAGAAGCTTATGGTTGTTCTGCAAGTTTTGCAGATTCAGAAATGATTTCAGGATTAATTGTTAATGGAGGTCATACGTTAGCAACAAACGCATCAGAATCAGATCTAAATCTCATAGTGACATGTTCGGTTAAAGATACAACTGCAAACAAAATGATGCACAGAATAAAATCATTGAAGAAAAAGCCACTAATAGTTGCAGGATGTCTACCAAAAGCAGAAAAAAGTAATGTTGAAAAATTTACAGAAAATGCTAGTTTACTTGGACCAAATTCATTAGGGAAAACATTAGAAGTAATTAATTCAACATTAAGAGGCAGAAAACAAATTGCATTAGAAGATGTAGATATTTCAAAAGTAGGATTACCAAAAGTTAGATTAAATCCAACTGTAGGAATTGTAGAAATTGCAAGTGGATGTATGAGTGAATGTACATTTTGTCAGACTAAATTATCTAAAGGGGATCTTTCTAGTTACAGACTAGGGGACATCGTAAGACAAGTTCAAACAGAAATTAAAGAAGGATGTAAAGAAGTATGGTTAACATCAACAGATAATGGATGTTATGGTTTTGACATAGGAACTGATTTACCAACATTAGTAAATACAGTTACAGAAATTCCAGAAAATTTTATGATTAGAGTTGGAATGATGAATCCAATGTATATGCCAAGAATTAAAAAAAATCTAATAGAATCATATGATAATGATAAAGTCTTTAAATTTTTACACCTCCCAGTACAAAGTGGAAGTGATAAAGTACTCAATGAGATGAAAAGAGGACATACGTCTGAGACATTTAAAGAAATTGTGAAAAAAGTAAAAGAAAGATTTGAAAAATTTACAATTTCAACAGATATCATAGTAGGGTTTCCATCAGAAACTGAAGAAGATTTTCAAAAGACCATTACATTACTAAATGAAACAAAACCAGATGTGGTAAATTTATCAAAATATAGTGCTAGACCAGGTACCGATGCTGCAAAATTAAAACAAATTGATGCAGCAGAAATTAAACGAAGAAGTAAAATAATTTTTGAACAGATCAACAAAATATCCATGGAAAGCAACAAAAAATGGATCGGTTGGAAAGGAAAAGTATTGTTTGATGAAAATACAGAAGAAGGAATTAAAGGAAGAAACTATGCTTACAAACCTATTTCAATAGATGAAGAGGTGAAAATTGGCCAATCACATATAGTTGAAATTACAAATGCCACGGTAAAAAGACTAACAGGTAAGATCGCAAGCTAAATTTTTTCGATCTATAATTTGATAAAAAAAACGTAAGAAGGTTTTTTATGTAAATCAGAGAAGAAGATTAGAAATGAGTTTTCAAGTAAAAGAACCAATTTTAGTAATAGGTTTGGGTGGTGTAGGCTCAAAATTAGCAAATGAAGCAAAAATTTCTCTTAATGTAGATTGTATGATAATTAGTAATGATAGTAAAGATTTTTCATCAGAAAATGAATCAATTCATGTATCCACAGATTCAATAATTAATCCATCAGTTCAATTAATCAGAGGTTCAACATACAAAGTATCTGAAAAGATAAAATCAAAAATTTCACAATATTCAACTATTGTATTAATGAGTAATTTGGCAGGTAAAGCAGGTGCTGCAATAGCACCAGTAGTTTCAGAAATATGTAAAGAAACAGACAAAGGATTAATCTCATTTGCAGTTATGCCATTCAAATATGAAAAAGAACGAATTTTTAATTCAGGAGTAGCACTAAAAAGAGTTAGAGAAAATTCCCAATGCACAATTGTATTAGATAATGATTCATTACTAGAAAGCAATCCAGATTTAACTCCTAAAACATGTTACAACATTGGAAACTCTGCAATAATGCACGTAATAAAAGCACTAGATTCTTCAGAGTTTTCTTCAGATACAAATATTCTAACTACAAGTAAAGATGGACAAGATATAGAAGAATCATTGAGAGATTCATTAAAAATGCTTTATGAAAATGCACCACCAAATGCAATAAAAAGTTCAATGTTGTATGTAGTAGGAGGAGAAAATATACCAGTAGGAGTAATAAATTCAATTAAAAATATCACCAGCGGAATTTCAAATGAAGTAAATTCACATATAGACATGTCATCATCAGATCAATCCAAAGTAGTAATGCTATCATCAGTTCAAGGAATGGCAAAATTTGATAATTATGATCCATTAGGAATGATTCCACAAGAAAATACACTTGATTGGTCTACACCAGATTGTAGTATAGATTGTAAATTAGACTTGTATCAATTAGAATAAAATAATTTTCCAAAAAATACAAAATAAAGAATTTTTAAAAAAGATTAACTTAATTAATTTTAATTCATTACACCAGCAGTATCTTTAGAATCAGATTCAACTATTGCTTTAATTTGAGAAGTATCAACACAGTTTTTTCTAAATCCAATAGTATGTTGTAAAATTCTAACCATGCCATATCGCCGATAACCCGAAATAGAATCATCATATTCCTTTTCATGTTTAGTCAAAATTACTGCTTTTACTTTTTTACCACAAGTTTTACAATAAACGTAGATCTCAACCATAATCATTTTTTATAGATATTCCATGAACTTAAAATTTAGCATATTAACAAATTAGTAACAAAATAACAAGAAAATGATGGAAAATAAAAAGATCCCATTACTCGCCATCATTAAAGTCTACAAATGATAGTATTTTCTCGTTATATTCCATATGTTGAAAAAATATTTAAAGTTGATCTAAATCTCAAATTAACCAAAAATTTAGACCACAAATGAGTAAATCACAATTAAATTTTAAAAATAAATAAATCTTAAATGAGAGAAAAACATTATAGATTAATGAAAAACATATTGACAAATAATCTTGAAAAAAAGATGTTTTGTTTAGTTATGGATTTGCCTGAATCCAATTCAAGCAAAAAAACAGAATCTAAAATGAAATCAAATCTTCCTGAAGATTACTATTCATTTTAGCAAAAATATTTTTATGAAATAATCAAAACATCTTGGAAATTTTAGATAAAATACAAAAAATTAATCAGATTTTGTTTTAGGTGCTTCTTCTTTAGCAGGTGCTTCTTCTTTAGCAGGTGCTTCTTCTTTAGCAGGTGCTTCTTCTTTAGCAGGTGCTTCTTCTTTAGCAGGTGCTTCTTCTTTAGCAGGTGCTTCTTCTTTAGCAGGTGCTTCTTCTTTAGTAACATCTACATTATCTTCAACTTTTTTGGTTTCTTTTTGAGGAGTTACGGTAGATTCAACATCGTCAGTAAATAGGGAAACAAGAACATAACCTTCGTCAGTTTTACTCATTCTAACTTTAATTTTTCTTGGAGGACTACGAACGCCTCTAGCCCAAATTTTATGTGCTAATTCTTCATCAATTTTAATAATTTCAACTTTCATATGATGTCGAGCAAATTCTTTAATCATATTGATAGCACGTACAGCTCGATGTTGTGATTGTGAAATCAATACTTTGCCTAAAGGAATTGTATAAACTCGTTCTAATTCTTGAGACAACTATCCAACCTCCACATCAGTTGATCTCCAAGCCCTACGTTTAGGATTTGTTCTGACATTTCTCTTAGTTTTGAGAATTATCCAAGCTGGTACTGCAGAAGTCTGCTTTGTTTTTTTAAGCAGACGAATTTTTCTTGGAGAGGACTTGCGTGCAGCCATAGTTTGTCAGGCACGAAGAGCTCTTTTTAAATGAATCTCAGGATTTTAGGGTATTTTTGACTTGTTTTAATATTCGAGCGGAAGCACCCCACACAATTTGGCCTTGATATTCAAAAGTACACATTTCATCTGTTGGATTATGATTTGGATCGGAGTCTTTTTTGATAGTATCCAACAATAAATTCAAAGGAATATGAAGAATTTTTTCAACTTCAGAGTTTGGAACTAGTGAAGGGAGTTCATTCAATATAGTCAGAAAAGGTAAAATCAAAAAACCAGAATTTAGCGTTACAACGGGATCTAATTGACCTATCACTTGATCCTTCGAAATTACAAGTCCAAGTTCCTCACGGGTTTCACGTAATGCCGTTTCTAAAAGATTGGAGTCATTAACGTCAAGTTTTCCACCAGGAAATGAAATCTCACCAGCATGAAGTTTCATACTTTTTGGTTTTTCAGTCATTATAATTTTTGGAGAATTACCATAAATTACAACAAGAACAGATGCCAATCCATAGTTTGTATTGGATTTAATTTCAGGAACTATTGGACTACTAAGAATGGATTTTAAATCATTAAACAACATATTGTTATTTCCTACAAGTACACGTAGGCTTTAGTATTCAAAGGTTTTAACCAAGTATAAAAAAAATTACAATATGACAATTAGATATGAAGCTAATCCTCCTAAGATTTTATCAGATGTAAATACAGAAGAATCAATAATAAAATTTGTAGAAAAAATAAAAATAATTTCAAAAAAATGTGATGCAATTCACATTACAGAAAATGTATTAGGGCATCAAAGAGTTTCACCGATTAAAGTTGGAGAAATTATTAAAAAAGAAATTCCAAATATTCCAATTACAGTTAGTCTAAGGGTTAGAGACAAAAATAAAGATGAAATCACAAAATTTGTAGATAGTTGTATTTCAATTGGAATTACAGGAATTTTAATACTTATGGGAGATCCAGCACAATCAGGAGCACCAGATTCAGGCCTAATTCCAAGTATGGTAGTTACCAATCTAAAAGAGAAAGGATATAATTCAAAAATTGAATTGTATCTTTCAATCTCAAATAAACCAAATTTTTCAAAAATTGGAAAAAAAATTAAAGCAAAACCAAATGGATTCATGACCCAAGTTGTTCAAAATATAAAACAAGTTCAAAATCTTTCAGATAGTTTAAAACAATTTTCAGTAATTCCAATTATCTTATTTCCATCTGAAAAAAATCAAAAATCAGCAGATTTTTTAGGATTAAATTTAACAGAATATAGAAAAGAATTTGATAAATTTGTAAAAGAAACCCATGAAATTACAGGGGACATACTAATTACATCACCTAATGATTTTAATGGATTAAATGAATATTTGAAAAGTAACTTTTAATCAAATTACAAAATATTTTGAATTTGGATGATGAATTACTATCGCAGCAGTAGATTGTTCAGGAATTATTTGACCAGATTCAGTTAGAGTCATTCCAGATTTTTCAGGTTGTAGAAGTTTCCAAACTAAATGATGTTGAGAAACATCAGGACAACTAGGAAATCCCCAACTATAGCGTAACCCTCCTTTGTCCAAATTTAATTCAGATTTAATTTTTTGATTTACCCATTGAGCTAAAGCTTCTGCAAGTTCAACAGCTAGTCCATGTAAATAATATGCATCAGTGTACTTATCTTCATCATTCCAAGTCTCTAAAACATCAGAGACCTTAGTTCCAACAGTTACAGATTGAAATGCTACAATATCATCATCTCCAAAATAATCAGTTAGGCACAAATGTTCAGGTCGAGTGGAACGTGGAAAATCAAATTCAACATCTTCACCAGCAGGGTTTTCAACTAATAATTTTTGACCATTATTATGACATTTAAAATAACCATATACAATCTCAGGTTCAATTAATTTATCACGAATTATTCGAATTTTCCATTCAGTTAATAATTGCTCATGTTCTTCTTCAGATTCAGCACCAGCTTTTCCTCGCAATCCCCAAGATAATTTGAATAATGATTTTTTATCAATCATAGTCCAAACTTCATTCATGTTAATTTGATCTAATTGTAAACGAATGGGTTCTCCAATTATTGAAGGAGTAGGCGCTTTAACAGGTTGAACATTACTTTTAGGAAGAGTAGAAGAATCAATTTTAATATTAGATTTTTCTTTCCAATTTTCTAATTTTTCTTTCCATTCAGACAAAAGTTTTGGTTTTTCATCAGAAATCAAAGTATCCATAGTTTTAAGACCTTCAAACATAGTATTACAATAAAATACACCAGGTTCATAAATTCCATCCTCCTTTGCAATTCGATTAATGTAATTACTGTTAATTGCAGCACCACCACAAAGAATTGGAATAGTCATGTTATTTTTTCTTGCATGCTCTACAAAAAATTTCATTTGTTTTGAAGTTGAAACTAACAATGCAGATAAACCAATAGCGTCAGGTTTTATTTCATCAATTTTTTCTAAGAATTTTTGGAGGGGAACTTGTTTTCCTAAATCATAAACAGAATAACCATTATTTTGGAAAATAGTTTTTACAAGATTTTTACCAATATCATGGACATCACCATATACAGTTCCTAAAACAAGTTTTCCTTTACTAGTTCCTTCTTCTTTTACTAGATATTTTTCAAGCTCACCAACTGATGCTTTCATACATTCAGCTGATTTAAGAACAAAAGGCAAAATCAATTCCCCAGATCCAAATTTATCACCCACCTCCTTCATAGCTGGAAGCAAGTCTTCATTGAGAGTCCGTATTGCACTAGAATGAGTAATATTCTTAGGAAGATCTAAAGATAGAAGTCCATCAGTGTTTTTGATTAGTTCAGTTTTTCCAAGTTTATCAGCAATTGCAGAAACAACATCATTTTGAATACCATTTTTAAGCCTATTTACAATTCTAAAATTTGCACGTTTTCCAGGTGGCCATGTAGGATCAACATCAACTTTTTTTGAAGTAGATGTATTTTTTGAACCTGTCTTTTCAAAATAAGAAATTAAATCAGATAGTGCATTAGAATGAGTGTTAAAAATTAAATCTTCAGCAAGTTTTTTTTCTTCTACATCAATTTCACCATAAGGAATAATTTCTTTGGCGTTAACTATAGCTGAATCAAGTCCAATTTGTACAGCATGGAATAAAAAAATAGAATTAAGAATTTTTCTAGCATAGGGCATTAATCCAAAACTAATATTGCTAAGACCCAAAGTAGTAAAACAATTAGGAAATTTTTCTTTAACAAGACGTATACCTTCCAAAGTATTTTTACCAGCATTAAGAAATTCATCTTCTCCAGTAGCCAAAGTAAACGTAAGAACATCAAAAATGAATTGCTCAATTTTTAATCCATAATTTTTTCCGGTTTCATAAAGTAATTCAGCTGTTTCAACTTTTTGTTGAGGAGTTTTAGCCATACCATTAGGTCCAATACACAAAGCTATTGCAGGTAAACCATATTTTGCCATTATAGGAGCTAATTTTTTAAATCTACTACCATCACCTTCTAAATTTATAGAATTAATTATCGGTCTACCAGGAATTTGTTTTACCGATGATTCAATAACTTCAGGATCTGTAGAATCAATTACTAATGGTGCATCAATTTCTAAACTTAATTTTTTTACCAAAGTTAACATAAATTCACGTTCATCAGAACGCTCAGTTGTAGCAACACACACATCAAGACAGTGTGCACCATCTTCAGCTTGAACTCTTGCCAAGTCAACTAAACCATCAAAATCATCAGCAAGAACCAGTTTTTTGGCTTTACGAGAACCTTGGGTGTTAATTCTTTCTCCAATAATTAGAGGTGCAGGAATTTGTTTTAGATCAACTGCTTTCAATGCAGAACTCACTCGAGGAATAGTCATACTCTAAAATCACATCAGTTTTTCTAGATACTTAACCATTGATAGAACTGGCTTTTTCATCAATTATTCGTCTTAAAGATTTGATATGATCAGGGTTTGTTCCACAACATCCACCAATAATTCTAACTTTGTCATATTGATCAATGAAGTCACCAAGAGCATTTGCCATTTTTTCAGGGGTCATTTTGTAAACTGCTTGCCCTCCTTGATTTTCAGGCATTCCAGCATTAGGAACAACCAAAAGATTATGTTCATTTTGTTCATTAAGCCATTGAACACTGGGGTTCATTTCAATTGGACCAGTAGAGCAATTCAATCCAAATACATCAATTCCCATATCAGAAACGGTAGTATATGCAGATTGTATATTGGTTCCAAGTAACATTTTTCCATATTGATCTAAAGTGGTATTAGAAATAATCGCAACTTTCTTACCAGTTTTAGACATTGCATTATGACATGCTTCAATTACTAATTTTACTTCTAAAATATCCTGACTGGTCTCTATGAGTAGCGCATCCACACCACCAAGAATTAATCCTTCAGATTGTAATTCAAAAGCTTCTCTAATTTCATCAAGAGGTTTTTGTCCTAAATCAGGATCATCAGAACTTGGCAAATAACCTGTTGGGCCCATAGAACCAATTACAAATCTTGATGTATCAGAATATTCAGCGCAAACTTCAGATGCAAGAAGTGCAATTTTTTTATTAAAATCAACTGTTTGATCACCAAAACCATATTCATCTAATTTTATTTTATTAGAACCAAAAGAATTTGTTTCAATACAATCAGAACCAGCATCTAAATAATTTCGATGAATTTGTTTTATCCAATCAGGATGAGTTAGTATCAAGCCATCATTGAATCCATCTTGATTATTTGGAAAATCTTCAGGAGATGGATCATATTTTTGAATTTCAGTACCCATAGCTCCATCAAAAAGTAAAATTCGATTTTTTAATGCATCTAGAAAAGATTCTTTTTCAGTCAATTAAATTTTAAAAAATACTTGTACAGTTTAACTCTTTTCAGACAAAAATAAAATTACAAAATAAACACCTATGTTGAAATTAGGTTGAATTGAAATTATTGTATATTTATGTCAAAATTGCAAGTTAACAACTTAGTTCGCAGTGCAACATTTTTTCAGCATGCAGGGATTTCAATAGTCTTTGTATTCATGCCAATAATTGCAAAAGGTGTAACTGATTCTATTTTTGAAATTGGGTTATTAGTAGCATCATTTAGCTTTGCTCAGATTTTATCAGAAATATATTTTGGAAGACATTCAGACAAGAAAGGAACTAGGCTCAAATTTATCAGAATTGGGTTTGTAGGATGTGCAATAGCATTTGGATTACATTACTTTGCTGATGATATAACAATATTTTTCCTAGTAAGAATTGCTGCAGGAATTGCAAGTGGAATAATGATTCCTGCAATGATTGCTTATACATATGAAGCAAATATTGATAAAAAAAGAGCAGCTACAGTAATTTCATTTCATGCATTAGGATGGTTAGCAGGAATTGCTGCTGCAGGAATTGCAAGTGATCTTAAATTAATTTTCTTAATTAGTGCAGCATCATTTATCGTAGGATTAATTTTTACAATAAAATTACCAAATCCGAAACAAAAAAAAGAAATAACTCCAGGAACTACAAAACAAGTAATTTTAAAAAATAAATTTCTCTTTTTATCATTATTACTAAGACATATTGGAGCTGCTGCAGTATGGACAATTCTCCCCATAATGATCATAGAAAAATTAGGAGGAGAATTATATCATATTTCAATAGTATATGTTGCAAATACACTGACAGCATTTATTTTGATGAACATAATGGCAAGTAAGATTCATCTTTCTAATGTAACTAAATTTAAAATTGGGATTGGATGTACAACATTTGTATTTGTAGGATTATCAATCGTAACTGAATGGTGGATGGCAATGCCATTTATGGCATTAGTTGGTGCTACATGGGCATTTTTGTTTATTGGAGGAAACTTTCATTTGATGGAAAACAATCCACGTTCAACATCAACAGGAATTTTTAGTTCAACGTTATCTATTGCAACAGTGATTGGACCAATTATTGCAGGAACTATTGCATTTACATTTAATTATATTTCAGTGATGTATTTTGCAATAGTAATTATTGTAATTGCGTTTATTGTTTCATTGAAAATAAAAAACTAAAAGAATTATCGCAATCCCCAACGAGACATTACTTTAGTTTCTAATCGTTTGAAAATTATTCCATCAACTAACAAACCTATGCCCATTATTACAACCATTATTCCAATTACTTGTGAAACATCATTTAGAGAACGTCCAGCATTTAATAAAAAGCCCAATCCCAAGAAGGAAAACAATATTTCAGCACCAATAACACCTCTCCATGCAAAAGCCCAGCCTTGTTTAAATCCAGAAATCATGTATGGAAATGCTGCAGGAATTAATACAGCAGTGATTAATTGTGTACCTTTAGCACCCATATTTCTTGCAGCCTCAATAAAATGAGGATCAATATTTTTGACTCCAGTATACGTGTTAATTGTAACTGCAAAAATGGCACCAATTGCAGTTACAAAAATAATTCCACCATCAGTTAAACCAAACCAAAGAATTGCTATTGGAACCCATGCTATTGAAGGAATTGATTGTAATCCTAAAACAAGAGAGCCAACAGTTTGATTAACCACTTCAATTCTAGCCATAAAGATTCCCAATACAACACCACCTGCAATTGCAATTGCCAATCCGATAGATAATCTCAACATACTTGTTGCAATTCCATAAAACAAACTACCATCAACTCCACCATAAAACAAGTCCTCAGCTACTTCGTAAGGTGATGGGAAAATATTATCAGGCCAAACACCAATCATTGCAATAATTTGCCAAACTGCAATTATTGCAATATAAAATCCAATTCTATGAATAGTGAAATTTTTTGCCATAACAATTACTCCAGATTTTTCTTTACCTCAGGTCTAAGTTCAAGTAAGATATCTTGTTGAAATTTAAGTAGAGATTCATCTTCAGCAGTCCGAGGTCTAGGAAAATTATTACTTAATTCTTTTTTAATTATTGACGGTCTATTACTAAAAACTACAACTTTAGTTCCAAGAACAGCTGCTTCTGCAACATTATGAGTAACAAACAAAATAGTTTTTTTTGTTTTTTCCCAAATCAATTGCATTTCAACTAATAATAAATCTCGAGTTTGTGCATCAAGAGCTGCAAAAGGTTCATCCATTAACAAAACATCAGGATCCATTACAAGAGCTCTAGCAATAGCTACACGTTGTTTCATACCAGTTGAAAGTTGATAAGTAAAAGAATCTGCAAATTTTGTCAATTGCATCATATCTAAATACCTATGAGAGATTTTTGCTCTTTCTTCTTTTGAAATTCCAGCCATTTTTAATCCAAATTCAACATTATCTTGAACTTTAAGCCATGGAAATAGGGCACCTTCTTGAAAAACCATAATTCTTTCAGGTCCAGTTTCAGTAACAGGATGACCGTCAAAGATAATTTGTCCTTCATCAGGTTTTTCCAAGCCTGCAACTATTCGTAAAAAGGTAGATTTTCCACAACCAGAAGGTCCAACTAAGCATACAAAATCACCAGATTCAATTTTTAAATTGACACCCCCTAATGCTGTGAGTTTATGAGAATCATGGCTAAAATATTTTACAATATTTTTTGCTTCCAGTTTTGTCATCTAAGTACCACCTTCAAAGTTAGAATTTGAATCAAGGTTGTAAAAAATTCCAGATAAATCATATCCATTTCTTCCAAGATATCCCAACACATTAGCTTTTTCAGCAAAGGAATAAACAGAATCTTTCACAGGATCAGAAGTTATTTTAAGATTAGATAAGGAAATATCAACCACATCATCAGACAAAGACTGTCCCAAATGTGATTTTAAAAAAGTGTTAAAAATTATTCTAGTTTCAACAGGGTTATCATTAATCCATTTTACTGTTTCATGATGGGAAACAAGAAAATCAGAAATAATCTCAGGATTTTTTTTAACATAATCTATATTTGCAATTAAAAGTACAGATGCAAATTGTTTATTTGGCCACAAATCTTCTTCAAAAAATAATCTTTTCCCACCAAGTTCAGTTTCTAAAATTGTTGCCCAAGGTTCTGCAACCCATGCACCATCAATATCACCTTTTACAAACAAAGTGTAGATATCAGGATTGGAAATATTGTAAACAATTACAGAGCCACCTTTTTCAGCAGTTTTCAAATTATTTTCAGATAAATAATGACGTAATGAAACATCTTGAGTATTTCCAATTTGAGGTGCAGCAATTTTTTTCCCAACAAAATCAGATGCAAAATTAATTTCAGAATTTGGATGAACAATAAAACTTGCGCCACCACTTGCAGCTCCAGATAAAATTTGAATATTTTTATTTTCAGAATTTAAAAATCCATTAATTGCAGGTCCAGGACCAACATATGCAATATCAACTGAATTTGCAAAAAGAGATTCAATAACTTGAGGTCCACTATCAAAAACCCTAGTTTCAATTTTAGTATCAATACTAATTTGTTCTGCAAAGAATCCTTTTTCTATTCCAACTATAGGAATAGCATGTCCAATATTTGGAAAATATGCAATTCGAAGATTATGTTCATCAAAATTTTCATCAGAATTTAGAATAATTCCAGCAATAGAGCCCACAATAATTACCATAACACTTACAGAAAGTACCAATTTAATTGTCATAAAACAGCGTTATATTTGGTGGTTAAATAATCATCGAATTTTAGCTCAAGCTAGTCAGGGATTTTTTGTAAAAAAAACGCCTAACACAAAAAGATAAATTCCAAAATAATACGGAAAAGATGTTTTATGACTCAAAAAGGAATTCTTGCATTTTCTGGAGGATTAGATACTTCAGTTGTCGTAAAATATTTGCAAGAAGAACATGACATGGATGTAATTACAGTTACAGTGGATGTAGGTCAAGGAGATGACACTAAAAAAATTGCTGCAAAAGCAAAAAAATTAGGAGTAAAAAAACATTACAATATAGATGCAAGAAAAGAATTTGTCAAAGATTACATATTTCCAGCAATTAAAGCAAATGCACTTTATCAAAAAAAATATTGTTTAGCAACAGCTCTTGCAAGACCACTAATTGCAGAAAAAGTATTAGAGATTGCAAAAAAAGAAAAAGTGACATCATTAGCACATGGATGTTCAGGTAAAGGAAATGATCAAGTGCGTTTTGACATAACATTACGTTCAGGTTCAGATCTTCCAATTATAGCACCAATCAGAGATAAAAATTTGGATAGAGATACAGAATTAAAATTTGCGCAAAAACATGGAATAGAGATAGATGCAGTTGCAAAAAAATTCAGTATTGATCAAAATTTATGGGGACGTGCAATTGAAGGAGGAGTTCTAGAAGATCCATACAATGAACCGCCAGATGATGCATTCATTTGGGTAAAAACAAAAGACTTACCTGATAAACCAACATATTTAGAAATTGAATTTGAAAAAGGAATTCCAGTTGCAGTTGATGGAAAAATAACTGAATCACAAAAATTAATTGAATATATCAATAAAAAAGCAGGTGCAGCTGGTGTTGGAATAATAGATCATATTGAAGATCGAGTTGTAGGAATTAAATCACGAGAAGTGTATGAAACTCCTGCAGCAACTTGCCTAATTGAAGCACATGCAGATTTAGAAAAAATGGTTCATACAAAACATCAAAACAAATTCAAATCAATAATTGATGATGAATGGGCCCATTTAGTTTATTCAGGACTTTGGCAAGATCCCCTTAAAGCAGATCTAGATGGATTTATTGAAACATCTCAAAAACCAGTTTCAGGTACAGTGAAATTAAAAATGTATAAAGGAAGTTTAAGAGTAGTAGGCAGAAAATCAAATAATTCATTGTACAGTCACGATATTGCAACTTATGGGGTAGAATCTACATTTGACCAAAGATTAGCCAAAGGATTCGTAGAATTATGGGGAATGCAGTCAACGGAAGCTAATAAATTACAAAAGAAATGGAAATCAAAAACATGAACTGTCCAGAATGTGACGCAAAACTCAACATCCCAGAGGATGCCTCAGTTGGAGAAATAGTCTCCTGCCCTGATTGTGGAGCTGACTTTGAAATTTCTAAAAAAGAAGGATCAAACATTGAGCTTAAACAAGCAGAAACCGTAGGCGAAGACTGGGGAGAGTAATGTCAAAAATTAGCATTGTTTTTGACCGTTTAAGAACGGAAGAAAAAATGCTCCAAAAGGAAGCTGCCGCATTAGGACATACGGTAGTAATGTTAGATGCAAAAATCACACAAATCAATACAGATAGTAAGAAAGAAGATTTGGATTTAGGAGATATAGCATTAGAAAGATGTGTGAGTTATTTTAGAGGACTACATTTTACTTCAGCACTAGAGTTTTTAGATATTCCAGTTTTAAACAAATTTGATGTTGCAAGTATTTGTGGAAATAAAATGTTTATGACATTACTTTTAAAGAAAAACAACATTCCAACACCAAAAACATATTTTTCATTTTCAAGTGAAAGTGCAACAGAAAATTTAGAAAAAGTTGGATATCCATTAGTCATTAAACCAGTGATAGGTAGTTGGGGGAGAGGAGTGATGCCAATTAAAGACAAAGATACCATGGATGCAGTTGTTGAAGTTAGAGAAATAACAGATAGTCCTCATGATAGAATTTACTATTTACAAGAAGTTGTTAAAAGACCACCAAGAGACATTAGAATTATCACAATTGGAGATGAACCCATAGCTGCCATGTATAGAAAATCATCAGGAGGCTTTAAAACAAATATTGCACTAGGTGCAGATCCAGAGATCTGTGAAATTACAAAAGAAATGGAAGAAATGGCAATAAAAGCATCAAAAGCAATGGGTGGAGGGATCTTAGGAATTGACATGATGGAAGACGAAGAAAGAGGAATAGTGGTTCATGAAGTAAATAATACAGTAGAATTCAAAGGATTAGCAAGAGTTGCACAACGAAATATACCAAAAGAAATGGTAAAATTCGCCTTAAACTACATTAGGAAATAAATTATACTCCATTACAAGGATATTTGTCATGAAAGTTGGAGTTGTAGGAGCATCAGGTTATGTAGGAGGGGAAACACTTCGTCTTCTAGTTAATCATCCAGAGGTTGAAATCAGCATGGTAACATCAAGACAGCATGTTGGAGAATATTTACACAGAGTTCAACCAAGTTTAAAGGGATTTACAGATCTAACTTTTTCAGAATTAGATTATGATAAATTAACAGATCAATGTGATGTTGTATTTACAGCAGTTCCACATGGTACTGCAACTGAAATTGTAAAAGCACTCTATGATAGAGGTATCAAAGTTATTGATTTGAGTGCAGATTATAGGTTGCATCAACAAGATGCATATGACAAATGGTATGGTTGGAAACATCCACATCCAGATTACTTACCAAAATCAGTTTTTGGAGTACCAGAACTACATAGAGAAGAAATCAAAAAAGCACAACTTGTTTCTTGTCCAGGATGTATGGCAGTAACTTCAATGTTAGCACTAGCACCATTAATTAAAAATGACATTATAGATAGAGAGCATATTATTGTTGATTCAAAAATTGGATCTTCTGGAGCTGGTTCAGGTTCTGGTACAGCACATGCAATGCGTGCAGGAGTAATCAGACCATACAAACCAGCAAAGCATAGACATACAGGTGAAATCGAACAAGAGTTAAGTGAAATTGCAGGAAGTAAAATTCGTGTTTCAATGAGTCCACATGCAGTAGATGTTGTCAGAGGTATTTTATGTACAAATCATACATTTATGAAAAAAGATATCAGTGAAAAAGAATTATGGAAAATATATCGTCAGGCTTATGGTGATGAAAAATTTATTAGATTAATTAGAGATAAAAAAGGGTTATACAAATTCCCAGATCCAAAATTCTTAGTTGGTTCAAACTTTTGTGATATTGGATTTGATATAGATGAAGATAATAATAGATTGATTGCTTTATCAGCATCAGATAATTTAATGAAAGGTGCAGCAGGTTCTGCTATTCAAAACATGAATGTTATGTGTGGTTTTGATGAAATGAGTGGACTAAGATACACACCATTGACTCCGGTTTAGAAATGATCACTATCAAAATTGGCGGAAGTGTAGTAGATGATTTACATCCATCCACAATTGCAGACATTAAAAAAACTGTTGAATCAGAAGGTGTCATCATAGTTCATGGAGGTGGAAAAGAAGTTACAAAAGTTTGTAAACAATTAGGTAAAGAGCCAAAATTTGTAACATCTCCAAGTGGAATTAAAAGTAGATATACAGATAAAGAAACTGCAGAAATTTTTACAATGGTAATGTCAGGTAGAATAAATAAAACGATTGTTCAAATGCTACAAAAAAATGGAATTAATGCAATTGGATTGTCAGGAGTAGATGCAAGAGTGATAGAAGCAGATAGGAAGAAGAGACTATTGATTGTAAATGAAAAAGGTAGAAAACAAGCAATTGATGGCGGATATACAGGTAAAATTAAAAACGTAAATTCAGAATTTATCAAATCATTACTTAAACAAGGGTTAACACCTGTAATTTCACCAATAGCAATTAGTGAAGAATCAGAATTTCTTAATGTAGATGGAGATAGAGCTGCAGCATATGTAGCTGGAAGTATAGGAAGTGACAAAGTATTATTCATTACAAATGTAGATGGACTTTTAATGGATGAAAAAGTGGTACCAAAATTGACATTAGCAGAAGCAAAAGAAATTCGACCAAAAATAGGTCCAGGTATGGAAAAAAAGATCTTAGCTTCTACAGAAGCACTGGATATGGGGGTCAAACAAGCTTTTATCGCAAATGGTCAAAAAGAAAATCCTATTTCTTCAGCAATCAGACATGATAATTGTACGGTGATTGAACATGAGTGAAGATCAACATATGGGAAATCTCTATCAAAGATTTCCAGTTACAATTGAAAAAGGTATAGGAGCACATGTTTGGGACACTAAAGGAAAAGAATACGTAGATTGTATGGGAGGGTACGGAGTAGCTCTAGTAGGACATCAAAATCAAAGAGTCAATAATGCAATTAAAGAACAAGTAGACAAAATTATTACTGTTCATAGTTCATTGTACAATAAAACTAGAGAAGAATTTCTAAAAAAATTAATTGAAATAGCACCAGATGGACTAACACAAGTACATCTAAACAATAGTGGGGCAGAGGCAGTTGAAGCTGCAATGAAATTTGCGAGAAAATTTACAGGTAAAAAAGGAATGGTTGCAATGAAAGGATCATATCATGGAAAATCATTTGGAGCGTTATCATTAACATTTAATCCAAAATACAGAAAGGCATTTGCACCATTAGTTGAAAAAGTTTCTTTTGCATCATTTGGAGACATGGATTCACTTCGATCAGTTATTGATGATGATACAGCTTTCATAATTTTAGAACCAATTCAAGGAGAAAGTGGAATAATTGTTGCACCAGATGGATTCTTACAAGAAGTTAGAAAACTATGTAACGAAAAAGGAATTCTATTAATTTTTGACGAAATACAAGCAGGTTTAGGAAGAACTGGTCGATTATGGGCAGGAGAGCACTGGAATACATCACCAGATATTTTATGTCTTGCAAAAGGAATTGCAGGAGGGGTACCAATGGGTGCAACATTAGTTAGACCAGATATTTTAGCTGCAATAAGTAAAGGAGAACATTCATCAACTTTTGGCGGAAATCCAATATCATGTGCAGCAGGAATTGCAGCTCTAAAATCAATAACAGAAGATGGTTTAGTTGAAAACTCTAAAAAAATGGGAGATATGTTTAGAGAAGGATTAGAAAAATTAAAAGAAAAACATATGATGATTAGAGAGATTAGAGGAAAAGGACTAATGATCGGAATTGAAATGAAATTTGAGGTAAAAGATATTCTAATGGGTTTAATTGAAGAAGGTGTTTTGATGCTATATTCAGGAAGGAATATTCTGAGAATATTACCACCATTAGTGATTAATGAAGAAGATGTAACAAAAGTTTTACATGCTTTAGATATTGTAATAGGTAGAGAGGAGCAAAAAAGAAATGTTCAAAGATAAAATAGATGAGAGAATTATTGGATACCTAAAAGAGGACTCTAGAGAATCATTTGTAGATATTGGTAAAAAATTAAAGCTTTCAGAATCAGCAGTAAGAAGAAGAGTTAAAAATTTAGTAGACAGTAAAACAATTAGTAAATTTACAATAGAATTAGGTGAAGAAAATACTACAAGTGCCATCGTATTGGTTTCAGTAGATTCTGCAACAGATACATCCAAAGTATCATTAAAACTTGCAAAATTAAACGGAGTAAAAACAGTTTATGAGATTACAGGACAATACGACATTACTACAATAATGAGTGCATCAAGTATTGCAGAAATTAATAATAGTATTGATGCATTAAGAAAAATTACAGGAGTTGTTGATACGAACACTGTAATTATTTTAAAGAAAGTTATCTAAAAACGAGTTTCGTTTTAAAATTTTAATTCAAAACTAATTTAGGATCAATTAGAGTTATTTTCAACGTAAATAGTACGAATATGTTTATATCATCAATTTTGATAAACGAATTTAGTAATGAAAGATCCGAATCACTATGCAAATATGTATAATGCATTTGAAAAAAATCCAAAAAAAATTAGAGTGTTAGATAGTACACTAAGAGAAGGAGAGCAACACCCAGGTGTTTCATTTACAAATAAACAAAGAATTCAGATTGCATGGATGTTAGATTATTTTGGAGTGGATCAAATCGAAATATCTCCAATTGTATCAAAAGATCATCAAGAAGCAACTAAAACAATTATCAAACAAGGATTGACAGCAGATATTGTATCTCATGGACGTGCACTTAAACAAGATATAGATATTTCATTAGACTGTGATGCAAAATGGTGTGCAGCATATTTAGGAATTTCAGATATACATCTAAAAGACAAATTACGTATCTCAAGAGAAGAGGCTTTGGAAAGAGCTGTAGGAACTGTAGAGTATGCAAAATCTCATGGATTAAAAATTAGATTTACAGTAGAAGATGGAAGTAGAGCAGAACCAGAATTTCTATTAAAAGTGTGTAAAGCAATTGAAGATGCAGGAGTAGACAGAATCAGTCTCCCAGATACAGTAGGAATTTTACGTCCAATTGGAATGTATAATTTTGTTAAAAAAGTAAGAGAAGTTGTAGATGTCCCATTAGATGCACATGTTCATAATGATATAGGATTTGCAGTTGCAAATGCATTTTCTGCATGTGAAGCAGGAGTTGATCAAATTCATACTACTATTGATGGAATAGGTGAAAGAACAGGGATACCACCACTTGCAGAAGTAGCAGTAGCATTAACTTACTTGTACAAATCACCAAATGATTTTCGATTAGATATGTTACTAGATTTATCCAGATTGATTGAAGATTATACAGCAATTATACCATATGATTCAAAACCAATTGTTGGATCATCAGCATACAAACACAAAGCAGGTACACATCTTGCAGCAATTTTGAAAAACCCAGCTGCCTATGAACCAATACCACCAAGAGCCGTAGGAAATAAAAGAAGAATAGTGTTCGGCGAATTAGCTGGAAAAACAGGTGCAGCATATTTGATGTCATTATTAGGATTAGAGAAAAATGAAGCAGGTGCAAAAGCAGTTGCAGCAGGACTAAAAAATCTAAGAATGGGGGATTTGATAGAAATTCCACTTGAAGATAGACTAGAAAAAAAGATAATTAATGATAAATAAAGAGGAGAAATGAGAGAAAGATATGTCAAAATGTGAAGAATGTGATGCTGAAATCGCCATACCAAGTGATGCACTTGAAGGAGAGATTGTAACATGTCCAGAATGTGGCGCAAGTTTTGAATTAGCAAAAGGTTCAGATGGTTTCGATCTAAAGCCTGCCCAAACGGTTGGCGAGGATTGGGGACAGTGAATCCTGATGTTACAATTCTTTACGATTCCATACGTTGGGAAGAAAAAGCTCTACTAGAAGCAGGTAAAAAAAAGAACATCAACATACAGATGGTTGATTGTAAAAAACTAGCATTAGATTTAGAAAAAAAACCAGAAGATTATGGAATAGTTATTCAAAGATGTGTTAGTTACTATAGAAATCTACATTCAACCGCAGCTTTAGAAGGGTTAGGAGTTAAAGTGATCAATTGTCTCAATACAGGAGTTTTTGCAGGGAATAAATTATTCACACATATGTTATTAAAAAAATTCGGAGTTCCAACACCAGATGCAACAGTTGCATTTTCAAAAGATGCTGCAATTGAATCATTAGAAACTAATGGATATCCCAAAGTTATCAAACCAACAGTTGGTAGTTGGGGAAGATTAATTTCAAAATTAAATGATAAAGATTCAGCTGAAGGCATAATTGAAAGCAGAGAAACAATGTATCCAATTCATCAGATTCATTATTTAGAAGAATTTGTAAAAAGACCACCAAGAGACATTAGAGCAATTATGGTTGGAGATAAAATAGTTGCTGCAATTTACAGAAATTCAAAACATTGGAAAACCAATATGGCATTAGGAGGAACTGCAGAACCATGTAAAGCTACACAAGAAATGGAGGAGATGTGTATCAAAGCAAAAAATGCAGTTCAAGGAGACATTGTAGGAGTAGATTTAATGGAAAGTGAAGAAAAAGGGCTTGTCGTTCATGAAGTTAATAATACAACAGAGTACAAAAATACTGTAAGAGTATGTGATGTAGACATACCTTCTCTAATGCTAGATTATGCACTAAAAGTAGATAAATGAAATTGGACAACAATTTTACAGTTACTCCAAGGTTTGCAACAAAAATGCTAGAAAAAGCACTTCGACTTTACACACCATCTCTTAGTGAAAAACCAATGGCAGAATTTTTGGCAGATAAATGTGATGATTTAGGATTTGACGATATACAAATCGATGAAGTAGGAAATTTAATTGCACAAAAAGGAACAGGATCTCCCAGAATTATGCTATGTGGACACATGGATGTAGTTCCAGGAAAAGTAAAGGTAAGAAAAGAAGGAGATTCACTTTATGGTCGTGGTGCATCAGATGCAAAGGCACCATTAATGGCAATGTTATTTGCGGCAGCATCAATTAAGAACAATAACGGTACAGTAATTTTTGTAGGAGCAGTAGATGAAGAAGGAAATGCAATAGGGATTAAAAATATTGTAAAAAAAGAAATGAATATTGATTATGCAGTATTTGGAGAACCTAGTGGAATTCAAAAAGTTACAATTGCATACAAAGGAAGATTAGCAATTAATCTAAGAATTAGCGTTCCAGATAGTTCACATGCAAGTGCCCCATGGCTTTCAAAAAATGCAATTGAAGAGTCAATGATATTTGTAAAAGAATTAAAAGAAAAATTAGAAAAAGGGCAAGATGGGAAAACTAAGGGAATGTTGCTAACTGCAACAATGACTGAAATTAAAGGTGGAACAAGTCATAATGTAACACCAAAAGAATGTGAAACTACATTTGACATTAGAATTCCAGTAGATATGAATTGTAAATCAATTGAACAGAAAATTGCAATATTAGTTAAAGAAATCGCTCAAAATAGAAAAGTCGAAGCATTTTACTCAATTTTAGATGAAACTGAACCATTTGAAGCACCACATAATTCGGCACTTGTTAGAGCATTCACATTAGGCATAATGGAGGTAGAGAAATCCAGACCAACTTTGATTAGAAAAACAGGCACAGGAGACATGAATGTATTAGGTAATCAATGGAAAATTCCAGTTGTAACATATGGTCCAGGGGATCCACATGAAGCTCACACAATAGATGAAAAAGTTTCAATTGAAGAATATCTAAAAGGTATAGAAATTATCAAAGCAACACTACAGCATTTAAAAAGACTTCATGATAAAAAATTACAATAATGTTATCGTTTGTAGGTTTAGGGATTTCAGGATTTGAGTCCATTCCAATTGAAGGATTGAATGCAATATCAACTGCAGATATTGTATATCTAGAGCAATTTACAAGTCCAATTGGGAAATCAGATTTAGAAAAAATTCAAAATGCAATAAAAGGGGAATTCAAACCTGCAAAAAGATGGTTAGTAGAAGATGGCAATGAAATTTTAGAAGCCGCAAAGGGGAAAAATGTGGTTTTATTATCTTATGGAGATCCATACATCGCAACAACACACATTGAATTACGAGCAAGGGCAATTGAAAATAAAACAAAAACACATTCCATACATGCATCATCATCACTTACATCAATGATAGGAGAATGTGGTTTACAGTTTTACAAAGTTGGAAGAATAGCGACAATAATGAGTGAAATGAAATCACTTACAACACCATATTATGTAATTTATAAAAATTTGATAGAAGGTAATCATACAGTACTGTTATTAGAATATAATCAAGACAAAGATTTTTTCTTGGATCCTAATGATGCATTAAAAGGATTATTAGAAACAGAGCAAGGGCAAAGAAGAAAAGTCATTACAGAATCAAGTTATGTTATAGTAGCATCAAGAATTGGTTTTGAAGATCAAACAATAATTTCAGGTAAAATATCAAGTTTAGCAAAAATGAATTTTGGAAAACCTCCACATACCATAATTATTCCAGGAAGATTACATTTTACAGAATCAGATGCATTGAAATTATTTGGTCAGTGTATAGATGAACCATTTGATAATTCTGAAAAAACAGAAAAAATTTCAATACAAATGATGAAAAAATATGTACCAATGGTAAGAGAGGCACTTGAAGAAATTGAGCCACATTATAAAGATCAAAAAGAATTTGAAGTAATTTTAGAAAATGCAGAATTATACATCAATGATGCTGAGAAATTTTTAGAAGATGGGCAAGATGAAGTTGCAATTTTGAGTATAGGATATGCCGATGGACTAGTAGATGCACTAAGATTAGCAAAAGGTCTAGAACCTAAAATGTAGCATTATCAATAAATTAAAGAATAGGTCAATAGGTACAAAAAATATTGAAATTAATTGAAAAAATAATTCTCTCAACAATGTATGTATGTCAAATTAATGGAAATGAACCAGTTGAGATAATTAAGAAAAAAACTATGCTTTTAGATGACCAAATTAATACTAAAATCACAGAGTTAATTGAGAAAAATTTAGTAAATAAAGATGGAATTACACTTACAGAGACTGGACGAGATTCATTACACATAGTATTAGCAGGAGGAGTTTTTGACATTATTCATCCAGGACATATTTCCACATTAAATGCAGCAAAAGCACTAGGAGATGTTTTGGTGGTGGTGGTAGCAACTGACAATACTGCAGTAAAAATGAAAAAAAGAAGTCCAATACACAGCCAAGAACAAAGACAAGAGTTGGTAAATTCACTAAAAGTAGTAGATCTTTGTTTAATTGGTCAAGAAGAAAATATTTTCAAAACGGTAAAGCAGGTCAGGCCACAAATTATCGCATTAGGATATGATCAAGTTCATCAAGAACAATTCATTACAGAAGGATGTAAAAAAATTGAATTAGATGCAAAAGTTGCTAGATTACAATCTCCAATTCCCGAAAGTTCTAGTTCTAAAATTCAAAAAGAATATGGAAAGTCAATTCATGGAATCTAAGAATTAATTTCAATTTTTATTGAAACTTTTGAACCATCTTTTAATTTAGTATTTTTACGTAAACATGTTTTAGATATTAATTCAATTACAGAATCATCATGATGAGTACGCTCAAGCATAATTAATTCACAGTTGATTGAATTATTTAATTTGGCTGAAAAACATTTTACCCAACCATATGTTCTCTTACCATCAGAGAAACTCTTAATTTTAATTCCATCTAAAGTTTCAAATTGTTTAATTGATTCTTGATGTATTTTTTGATCTAATCTAACATTAAGAGTTCCAGGAAACGGAACATAACCAATTTTAGATTTGAATTGTTTGGTATATCCTTTTAATCCCATATAGTATGCACCCTCACCCATTCCTGAAACTAAAGTACCTTTTAGTTCAACATATGATGGAGAAGAATCTAAACTTTTTTGTAAAATGGAAGATAGTTTTACCATTTCAGAAAAACCCCTACTAGTAATTTTTACTGAAATATTCCTTCCATTAATTATCCGTGTAATGAATTTATTTTGTTCTAATTCAAGTAAATGTTTAGATGCTGCTTGTTGTGATTTCTGTATATTTTTTCCTAGAGAAGTAGTAGTAGTAGTTACATAATTGTACTTAGCTCCTTTAGATAATAGATAAGAGAGAGTTAAGAGATGCTGAATTTTTAGTTCAGTCATCTAAAATCCTAAGATACGCCTAAATCAGCGAATGTTTTTATCGTCATGCCATCAGAATTAGTTAATTTTGCAACTCTATGTCCAATAACACATTCAATTCCAGCATCTTTTGCACCATCTAAAAGTCGTTTGGTGATAATTCCATCTAGTAGAAGATATTTGATACCAGACTGAGAAGATAATTTTTTAACAACTTCACTTATTGGGACTTTAAAGATTTCTTTTTGATCACCATCTAATGCAGTTGCTTCAAGGGTTTCATTGAGATTTGGAAATATTTTGGCAGCTATTTCTGCAACAGATTTATCATCTTCATTATTGAGTTTTGGAGCAGGTTTACCATTTTTAATTTCATCAGCAATTGGTCTTAGGATTTCATCAAGTCTTTGAGGGGTTAACTCTTCAACTTCAACACCAGTATCTGCTTGTAATTCATAATCAAGATTGACAACAGATTTGAGTTCTTTTAGAATAAATCCACCAGCTCTATCACCATCAATAAAAGCAACAATTGTATCCTTTTCAGCACATAATTCTTTAATTGATTCATCAATTTTTGCACCTTCAATTGCAAGTACATTATCATAACCAGCTCGTAAAAGATTGATTACATCAGCTCTACCTTCAACAAGAATTATCCATTTTGAATCAAATACACCAGAACTACAAGTTAATTTTGATGGACCATACGTAGATAGTTTACCTGAATCACCCTGATGAACATCATTTAACATAGTTTCACCTTCACTAACTGTTTTTGTTGCCCATTTTTGTTTGATTTCTTTTGCACGTCTTACAATATCATCTTTTTTAGCAGCACGTACATCATCAATTGCATCTAAAGTAAATTTACAATCAAATGGACCGACTTTATCTATACTTTCAATACCTGCAGCAATTAATGCACAAGTATCAATATCAGTACTCATTGGGATTACAGCATTGCCATTTGTAGTATTAGAAGTTGATTTAGCAATAACTTCAATACGTCCTACTTTAGAAACTCGTTGCAGTTCATTCAAATTCATCTCTGGGCCTAACAGTCCTTCTGTTTGGCCAAAGATGGCTCCGATTATATCTGCTCTTTCAACGAGTCCATCAACTTCATAGGAAAGTTTAACGTGATACTTGACAATTCCTGATTGAGGCATAAATTCTTCATCTCCTTTATCATTATACATTAAAATTCTAATTGCGATATATGAGGGTATCGCAAAATATTAACAAAATTTTCAAATATAGCAAACGCTAAAGAGATTAAAAATAAAAATAATGATACTAGTTTATTCAGTACTAAATGAGTGACCACATGAACAGGATTTTGTAACATTTGGATTATTAATTTTAAATCCAGAACCCATTAAACTTTCAATATAGTCAACGTTTGCACCTTGTAAATGATCAACACTGTAACTATCAACTAAGAGTTTTACTCCATTTTCTTCAAGAACAAGATCATCTTCTTCTGGTGCTTTTTCAAAGCCCATTCCATAAGATAGACCAGAGCAACCTCCGCCTTGAACATATACTCGTAAGTATTCAGGGGACTCGGCTTCTTCTTTCATGAATTCATGGATTTTCTCAGCTGCTTTTGCAGTAACTGTAACCATTTTTTGTGTTTGTTCAGTTGCCATTATGATCAAAAATCGATTTTAAATTATAATAAGTTTTTCCCCGTCAACATACTAGTAATACACATAGGCTCAATAGATAATAAAAATAAAAAAAGAGACAGAAATAGCTTATTTTTTGGATTTATTTACAAATGCGGTCATTCGTTCTTCACGATCAGGATGTGTAAAGCAATTTCTCCAAGCAAGGAGTTCAATAGAAAGACCAGTATCAAGATCTGCATTTCTTCCTTTGTTAATTGCAACCTTAGACATCTGAACACCCATAGTTGAACATCCAGCGATTTGTTGTGCCATTTTCAAAGCTTCTTCTTGTAATGATGCAAGAGGTACTACATGGTTAACTAAACCAATTTCTTTTGCTTCATTAGCTTTGATCATTTTTCCAGTATAGACAAGTTCTTTTGCCTTTGCTATTCCCACAATTCTCATTAATCTTTGTGTTCCACCCCATCCAGGAGGAATTCCAATTGTTACTTCTGGTTGACCTAGTCTTGCAGTATCAGCTGCAATTCTAATATCACATGACATTGCAAGTTCACAACCTCCACCTAATGCAAATCCATTGATGGCAGCAATTGTTGGTTGTTTAACAAGTTCAACAGTTGCAGTTACAAGTTGTCCTGTTTTTGCATATTCAACAGATTCATCTGCAGTGATTTTAGACATGTATTCAATATCAGCTCCTGCAGAAAATGCTTTTTCACCCTCACCAGTCAAAATGATAACTTTAACATCATCATTATGATTAAGAGTTTCAAAAGTTTTGATTAGTTCTTTTGCAACATCAGTATTCATAGCGTTTAATTTGTCAGGTCTATTGATTTTGACAGTACAAACGCCATCAGAAGTAGATGTGGTAACTAGTGACATAATTACAGCGAAAGTTTTAGGAAACTTAAATGTTATCTATTTTCCGCGTACTTTGCCCCATTGAGACAATGCAGATGCAGCAGCAACCCAAGTTCGAAGGTCTTGATAAACAGGAACATTATGATCCTCAATTAATTTAATCATTTTTTCAGTATATGGTCCACCATTTCCACCTGCCAAAATTGGTTTAACTCCTTTTTGAGATAATTCATCCAGATAACCAACAATTGTTTCTTCAAGTGGATCATCTTGGAAGACAAACCAAGGCATAGCGATATCAATATTTTTTTCATCTACAAATTGTTCAATAACAAATTTGTAATCATCTGCAGTTGCACCACCACCAACATCTGCAGGATTACCATTATGAATTGGTACAGTTGGTGGGAAATGTTCCTTTATTGCTTTGACGGTGTTAGGAGATAATTTTCCTATAACAAGACCTGATTTTTCTAATTGATCAATTCCACCAATCATTGGACCAGCACCATTACTAGTCATTGCAACACGATTACCTTTTGCAGCTGGTTGCCATGCTAGTGCCTTTAAGACTCCAACTAATTCTTGATAACTGTCAACTGAAATAATTCCTGCTTGTTTGAATGCACCCATAATCATTGCGTTAGAACCTCCAAGTGAGCCTGTATGAGATGCTGCTTGTTTTGCACCTGCAGCAGTTCTGCCACTTTTCCAAATTACAATGGGTTTCTTTGTTTGTTTCATTACACGTTTAGCTGTATTGATGAATTTTCTACCATCACCAAATCCTTCAACATACAATCCAATTACTTTAGTTTGAGGATCATTTGCAGCATACCATATCATATCTGCTTCATCAACATCAGAACGATTACCAAAACTAATCATTTTTGATAAACCAAATATATCAGCACTTTCTAACATGCTAATGCCCATTGTTCCACTTTGTGAGAAAAATGCAACGTGTCCTAATTTTGAACGTACCATTCTTTCTTGTCCTTGGAACGCACAATCAAGACGATTTGCAGCATTAAACATTCCAATACAATTAGGGCCAACAACACGAATTTTGTGTTTTATTGATAATTCTTTTACTTCAGCTTCCATTGCAGCTCTGTCACCACCAAGTTCTTTACCTCCACCTGAAACAATTACAACATTGTGAATTCCTTTTTCAGCACATGTCTTCATAATTGGTCCACAAAATGAAAGATCAATACAAACAACAACCAAATCAACCTTTTCTTTAATTGCATCTAATGATGGGTAACATTTGATTCCAAGAATCTCTTTTTGTTTAGGATTAATTGGAAATACCTTACCCTTGTAATCTTGTTTTCCAAGTGCATCTAATACAGAATTACCAATCTTTCCAGGTGTTGCAGATGCACCAACTAGTGCAACAGATTTTGGAGTAAAGAAAGACTCCATTGATTCAATGTTTGGTTTTGCTTTTGAAATTGAATTCTTTTTTAATTCATTATTTAAAATAATTTTTGCATCAACTACAAAATGGGATTTTGGATATACAATTACAGGATTAAAGTCAATACTGTTAACATAATCAGCATTGTCTACACCTAATTTTCCAATGTCAACCAACATTTTTGCAACCATGTTAAGATCAATTGGTTCACTTCCTCTGAAACCCTTGAGAAGTTTTGAGCCTTTTAGTTCATTTATCATAGATTTTGCATCAGATGTTGTGATTGGAAGCATTCTAAATGCAACATCTTTGAATACTTCTGTCATTACTCCACCTAATCCAGCCATAATCATTGGACCAAATTGTGGATCATTTTGAATACCTACAATTAATTCAACACCTTTTGGAACCATTTTTTCCAAAAGAATTCCTTTAACTTCAACACCTTTCTTTTTAGAAAGACGACCATACATGTCATTAAACGTCTTTTTTACATCATTGACGTTATCAATTCCAACTTTAACTCCACCAACATCAGTCTTGTGTAAAATTTGTGGAGATACTACTTTCATTACTAGTGGAAAACCTATTTTCTTTGCTTGTTTTATTGCATCTTTTTCAGAAGTAGCTAATGC
>Ga0206681_10000225_pt1 | contig 33435 bp, 28 predicted proteins | sample M150012015metaG_FD_161048 | JGI IMG/M metagenome (GOLD analysis project Ga0206681, IMG submission 161048) | Ammonia-oxidizing marine archaeal communities from Monterey Bay, California, United States - M1 500m 12015 | ecosystem: Environmental > Aquatic > Marine > Intertidal zone | place: USA... | reverse complement strand
GGAAAAAACTCTATTATGCCAGCAATTATACGTACATCAAATAATCCATATACGTGGGAAATCGGTTCAGGCGAGTTGAAGGATATAGCTAATGTAGAAAAGATGATGCCAACTGACTATATATCTGCTGATGGTTTTGGCATAACCGAATCTTGTCGTGAATATCTCCAGCCACTTATTGAGGGTGAAAATTATCCTCCATATAAGAACGGTTTGCCTGACTATGTGGTTATGAAAAAAGAAATGGTAGAAAAGAAATTACCGCCATTTGAAGTTTAGTTTTATTAAAAGGAAAATACAATGAACGTTATATTATTAGGACCTCCAGGTGCCGGAAAGGGTACTCAAGCTACAAATATTTGTGAAAAATACTCTATACCTCAAATCTCCACTGGTGACATGCTTAGAGCAGCCGTAAAGGCTGGCACACCACTAGGTATTGAGGCCAAGAAAGTTATGGATGCAGGAGGATTAGTTTCCGACGACATTATTATTGGATTAGTTAAAGAAAGGATTACTGAAAATGACTGCGCAAATGGATTTTTATTTGATGGTTTCCCACGCACAATTGCTCAGGCTGAGGCCCTAAAAACTGATGGAATTGAAATAGACTATGTTGTTGAGATTCAAGTTCCAGATGAAGATATTGTGTCTCGTATGTCTGGTCGTCGCGCACACTTAGCATCTGGACGCACTTACCATCTAATCTATAACCCACCGAAGACTGAAGGCAAGGATGATATCACCGGTGAGGACTTGGTTCAGCGTGCGGATGATAACGAAGACACAGTGCGCTCTCGTTTAGATGTTTACCATGAACAAACACAGCCACTCGTTAACTACTATAGTTCTTGGATGAATACAGATGACAATGCCCCTAAGTACGGTTCAGCAAACGGTGTCGGCTCTCTAGACGAAGTTAGAGACCGCATTTACACAAATCTAGGATAATATCTGCATGGCCAAGATAGGTCCAAGGGAGATAAATATACCCTTCAGGCCCATCCCGCTGGATGTGCCTGAAGGTATGAAGCCAAATGAGTTCTTCAACTCGCCCGAAAATTTAAAAGATTTAACAGAAAACAATGGCCTATTGACTAATGACGAAGACCTGCTACTTTATCGTAAAGCATTAGGACACTCCAACGAGTTTGACTGCTCAATAATATACAATACATCACAGAGCATATTGAACCCTCTTGGGAGGCCTGTACGACGCACTCAATTACCAAACAATGTCAGGAAGGTTTGGAATCGTATGAATCAAATTGTAATTGACTTTATGTTGGATGTTTATCCTGATCCGGATAGATACCTTGTGCTCGCTGGTGAAGCCTCACTTGACGCAACCTGGCCCATAACTTCTGCAGGAGTTCCAAGCATAAGAATGTTACACAACCATTTCATAGTGTTTGATAAGGAAGACTTAAAGTCTGCTAAGTTAGCTGATACAGATAATCCTAACTTAACTGATGGCGGTCAACACTCATTATTTGCTACATACATGCACGATGTATACTCAGATTTTTTATCGTCACTTGATTTAAAAATTCTAAAACCAGTAACTGGGGATTCATCAAGCCTGTCCCTAACCGGATACCCACAAGGATTACCTAGCTGGGAAGTACAGGGAGGAATAGATAGCTTGAAAAATATTGATTTTTGGAAAGAGTATGACGATATATTAAAAGGATTTATCGACTTCTATAGAGCTTTTTTTGCTCAAGTATCAAGCAGAAACTCTGGTGTACCAAACGACTCTTATTTCCCTAAAGAAATTGAAAGGACGCTACTCTTTAATAATTGTTTTTTATCTGCTGCAAAGAAGGTCCGTGATAAGTGCATACATGATGCTAAATATGCATCTGCAATTAGATGGCAGCCTGCGTTCAAGCAATTAATATATAGAAACGACCAAGGAAAATTGATAGTGACAATTTCTCAAAATTCAATTGGGAATGCTATAACTGAACTATTGGGAGTTGTAGTTAATCGCTCTCCTGACGCAAAAGCTTATGAACAGAAAGAGCCAGCCTTAATTAATAAACTTACCTCTCTAAGATCTAGACTGATCGAGGCAGACCTTGGTTACGGAATTAGTACAAAGAGTTGGGGAGATAGTTAATAATAAAAAACTAGTGTTTTTATTTATTTTCTATATTAATACTGCTGCTACTTGAGAGCATAAAGTTTGCCTGAACTTTCATTAACGTCAGCACACAGTCCCGAAGATCATTGTATTCACTTACACCTGTGTCTATTTGCTTTGAACCCAAATAATAAAAAACACTCTTATATACGAACTCATCCGCCTTAATAACTACAAATGTACAATCGGCCGTCTCCCATACTGCAGCCGGGCATAGGGTTGTCTTTTCGTCTAGAGCAGTACGAGTGATTTCAATATCGGCTAAATGAATTTCAACCTCTTTCCATCGCTCACCTATCGCTTCATTGATGATCTTTAATTCTGTAGGGGAGAAATCTTTTGGCATTTATATATACTGATTATGATTAATGTATAACGTTGTTCAGGTCAGGCTCTATATTAACAGCTCCACCAGCCTCAATTTCTTCTTCAGTAGCGTCACGTATACTAATAACTTCAAGCGCAAAAATGATCTTTTTACCGCAAAGAGGATTATTACCGTCAACCGTTAACTTACCATCTTCAATTTTAGTTACATAAAACTCTTTAGGGTCTCCACTCTCGCTTTCCATGGTTATCTTAGCACCAACCTGTCGATATTCATCTGGAACGTTTTCAAGGTCATCAGTGAAAGTTAAACTCTCATCGCGATCTCCAAACATGTCATTACAATCGATCGGAACTTCGATAATATCACCAATAGATTTGCCGTCAAGCTCTGCAGTTACTTGCTCGAATAACTGCGAGGTTTCGCCGTGAACATAGCCCATAGGGACTTCTACTTGGGCAACAGTTTCTCCATTAGATTGATCAATAATTTTGTAGGTTAACTCTACAAACTTGTTGTCGGTAATTATTTCTTTCAATTGCTGTTCCTGGTCGTATATATTAGTGTTAATTTATTTAAACTTCTAAGCAAAAACTAGAAAATTGTTGCACCAAAAATCTTTATTTTTTCGTCCTCATAACCCAAAACCATTCTGCCCAGGTACTCTCCAGGCATCTTGTTGTTTGTTTGTCTATATAGGATGCTGACATGTTCACCGCGCCTCAAAATTCCTAAAACTTCACATTCTGAGTTCAGGTTTTTTGTTATTTCATTTCTGGCCCACTGTTTACCTATTTCAATTTCATTGGCTCCGCGCATCATTTCTTTACTAAAGTGTTTGGTAAAGCCAATATAGTTCTGGTTGTTTGAGTATTTCTTGAGATCTTTCCACATGGGATTGGCAATCTCTAATAGTTCTTCATCTGTTTTTTCAGTAATATTCATTTTTATTATTCACAAAAGTGTTTGCAATAAATTAATTTATTAGCGACATTATATAAAAAAAGACCAACAAACGGAAGTTTGTCAGTCTTTTTTAATTTTAAATAAAGAAATTAAGGTCTTTATTTAGATTACTCGTCTTCACCAACTATGTGATAAACTGGAGCTTTTTCCATTGTATATTCACCAGTGTCACGGTTACGATGTGAAACTGTCAATACATGCCAATTCTCATCATCCAACTTCAAAGCATCGCCTCTATAGTAGTATCCAGGCCAGCGAGTCTCTTTACGGAACAATGTGTGCTGCATAACACTCTCAGATGTACGATGACGGTGCTTCAATTCCCAAGCACGCATTAACTGGTGAGTATCTTCTGCACCAATACAATCAAGATCTTCTTCAAGGATCTTTAACTTTTCAACGCCAATGGTTAGTAGTTTATCGTTAGTCATATAGTTGACACCAATACCGCCACAATATTCATCCATGAGCTTTTCAAGGCGCTGAAGACCTTGCAAAGGTAAGAGGTAGCTAGGAGATACGGTACCACCAACTATCTCATTACGTCCTATAGTGTAGTTATCTAATGGCTTAAATATTTGCTTTTTAAAGTCTGCAACTTGCTTATCAGAAACATTCATATTGTCGGCCATACCGTCATTGATATAGTTAACAGCAGCCTTGGCAGCCAAACGACCTTCAGTAAATGAACCAGATGAGAAGGCGTGAGCAGTACCACCAACAGCGTCTCCAGCTCCGAATAATCCTTCCACAGTCATCATCCTGTTATAACCCCAGAAGTACTCATCTGGAGAAAGGTCCTTAGGACCTGAACACCACGCCCCTGAACATGTTGCATGAGAACCCATAACATATGGCTCAGATGTTGTTAATTCTGGGTTTTCGTACTTAGGGTCAATGTTTTGTGACGCCCAAACAACTGCTTGTCCTACCGTCATTCCTAGGAAGTTTTCCCATCCAACCTCTTCAAGGTGCGGGTCTTGGAAGGCCTCCATTGTTACCATATGAATAGGACCTCTACCTGCTGCAACCTCATTAATGAATGCGTGGTTACGCAAACAAGTTGGAGTTGGAACGTGATCAATATAGTCACCAACTATCTCTTTTGTGTGCTCATACCATGTAGTCTCGTACTCATTACCATAAGCATTCTGAGTATAAGTTTTAAGGTGTAAAAAGTATGCACCAACTGGACCATATCCATCTTTAAATCGAGCTAGAACGATACGGTTTTCCATCTGAGTCATCTTCGCGCCAGCCTCGATAGTTAAAGCATAAGCTGAACCAGAGCTCCATGGTGCGTACCATGTACGACCCATACCTTCACCAACTGAACGTGGTTTAAATATGTGTGAAGCACCACCAGCACCAACGATAACAGTCTTGGCGCGGAATACGTGATAGTCACCGGTACGGCAATTAAATCCAACTGCACCACCGATACGGTTCTCTTTATTCTCGTCCATCAATAGGTGAGTTATCATGATACGGTTGTAGATCTTATCTGCAGATTTACGAGCAGCTTCAGCAACTATAGGCTTATAACTTTCACCATGAATCATGATCTGCCACTTTCCTTCTCTCTGATAACCGCCAGTTTTCTCGTTTTTCATTAGTGGTAAGCCCCACTCTTCGAATTTGTGTACCGCCGAGTCAACATGTCGAGCCATATCATAGGCTAAATCCTCGCGAACCATGCCCATTAAATCATTACGAGCGTAACGTACATGATCCTCAGGGTTGTTTTCACCCCAAGATGTTCCCATGTAACAGTTAATCGCGTATAAGCCCTGAGCAACTGCACCTGAACGATCTATGTTTGCCTTCTCAGCAATAACGATGTTCATGTCACGACCCCAGTATCTAGCTTCATAAGCAGCACCTGTGCCACCCATTCCACCGCCAACGACTAAGATATCAATGTCGTTTTCATATATTGTTTTGCGTCCCATTAGTAGTAAACTCCCTCTTTAAATTTAAGACCATTAGTGGCCAATGTATGCATGCCTTCATCCTGATTGAATGCAGCTGGTTCATAACAAAGAAAATCGTCAGAGTGCTCTTCCTTTTTAGGAACTGGCAGTTTAGCTAGTTCTGGAATTGCTGTACCCCAAGGCTTAGTAGTTATTGGAGACAAGAAGTTCTTCTCACGTCCATCTCTAAACTTAATCTTCCAGGCAATGGTGCCCTTCTCTTCTTCGCGCAGTACGCGAACACTATGCCCTAATGGAGCAAAGTCGGCATAGCCACGAACGTCAATAGCGTTTTGTGGGCAAGCCTTAACACAAGAGTAACACTCCCAACACATGTTAGGTTCAATATTTACAGCACGACGATATTTTTTATCGATATGCATTATGTCTGATGGGCAGATATCAACACAATGTCCACAACCATCACAACGAGTCATATATACAAAAGTAGGCATTTTATTTTCCTTTTCTTAGTTAATTAAATAATATTAGTAGTTTCTCGGAGCTGCACGCTTAATTCCAAGTCCCATGTCTAATGGTGCATCTTTTAGCAATTCCATAGAATGCCTGTCTCTGTCAGCAGGGTTCTGTCTGTCAGCTGGTTGAGGCAGGTTCTCGTTTGAACCGTCAGCCTTAATCATGCGCTTATTGTATGCAGCAGCAGGCTTGAAGAACATGTGAGCAAACTTAGACCATAACACTCCACCAAATAGAACGGTACTTGAAGCTATAAATAGACCAAAAAGTATCCAACCGCCAGAGTAAGACCACAACAAAGCAAATGCTGAAGTTGCCATCAATGAAAGGCTGAATAAGTCCATAGGTGCAATGTTGTACCATTTATTACCCTCAGCAGCAACATCAACCCTAATAAACAACCAGAACCACCAGCTTCCAACTGCAAGCATTATTCCGCCTATATGCCATAATTGTGCCAACAAAGTTTCACCCTCAGCTGGAGGATTGAAAATCATAATAGCAGTACTAGCTACAAAAATTACAAAACCGTACATAGTTAACAGGTGTGCAATTCTTCGCTTTGTGTTACAAAACTCACCTGAAAGAGCCACATCTTCCACTACAGTTTTCACTGCAATTGTTACTTTTTCACCGCCACTAACAGTTTTAGTTGAGTTTTCTTGGGCTTTCTTTGCGTTTTCGAAGAAGTACTTAGCACTCTTCTTGTGCAACATATCTATGACAGTACCTCCTACAACAAGGACGACCATAGCGATAATGTAATACTGCATCACTTCTGGTGAAATAGTTGCTGAAATCTCAGCAAATGGGTTGGTAGTGATCATGGTAAGAACCTCCTTAAATTAAATTAAATCACGAATCATTTTTTTTATATCTTTAAAACTAGCGGGTAGTACATATTTCCCTGCTAAAATCAAAAATTCCTCTTTATAAATGCCTGCTCTATTTTGCAGAGTGGCCTTTTAATTCTATTGTTACTTTGTCTTCTTCCTTTATATCAGCATAGTATGCCTGTAACACTTTGGCGACCTCAGGTCGACTAAATGTATCGGGAAGGTCTTCACCGTCTGACAACATCTTACGTACCTTCGTACCGGACAGTAGAACACGGTCATCACCAGTATGAGGGCAAGTCTTCATAGATGACATGCCGCCACATTTATGGCACCAGAAAGTCCAGTCAATCTTGAGTGGTTGCGTAATTAATGCATCATCTGCAATTTGATCAAAGATATTGTGCGCATCGAAAGGTCCATAATAATCATCAACGCCTGCATGATCACGACCTACGATTAAATGAGTACAGCCATAGTTCTGCCTGAATAACGCATGAAGAAGTGCCTCACGTGGCCCAGCATAACGCATATCTAGCGGGTAGCCGGACTGTAATACTGTATTGTCAACAAAATAATTTTCAATTAATTTAGAAATCGCTTCTGAACGAACATCTGCTGGTATGTCACCCGGCTTTAGACCGCCCAATACTGAATGAATCATAACGCCATCACAAATCTCTACCGCAATCTTTGCTAGGTATTCGTGTGAGCGGTGCATAGGGTTACGTGTTTGGAATGCAGCAATTGTAGACCATCCCTTCTCTTCAAAATAATCACGAGTCTGGGCAGGTGTCATATACAAGTCACCATATTGTAGTGGGAATCCGCCATCAGAAAGAACGCTAATTGGTCCAGCTAAATTATATTTACCCTGCGCCATTACCATGGCTACGCCAGGGTGTTCTATTTCGGTGGTTTTATATACTGAACTACACTCGTGCTCTTTATCTATTGTATATTTTTCGGTAACATTCATTGTAGCAACTATTTCACCAGTGTCTGCATTTACAAGTGCCACCTCGTCATCGCTTTTAACATCTTCATCGTCGGTAGAAAGAGTAATAGGTATTGGCCAAAAAAGACCGTTATCCATAGACATGTCGTCACATACACTACGCCAATCTGAACTGCCCATAAATCCATCTAGTGGTGTAAATCCTCCAATACCCAGCATGACTATATCGCCAACTTCTCGTGATGAGCATGTAATTTTTGGCAATGACTTTGCCCTTTCTAGCTCTTTAACCAATGAGTCTGCTGATAATGCAAGTGGCTTAAGAGTTTCGCTGCCGTGGGGTGGTACAAGATTTGACATTAATTAACCTAAATAATTTGCAAAAAGAATGAATTATACCAACCATTATTTTATTTAATATCAATTATTGGTGATATGCTCATATACCCCCGAAGAGATACAAATTATACTGGGCGAATTTGGTCAGACTAAATAGTCAACACAATCTCAGAGAGTGAACTTATTTATATACTTATATTTTAGCAAATCGTTGTATTATTTATTTAAAAGTTAATTATAAATTTAACACGCTGAACTGGCTCTGTTGAGCCTTCCTGTTGTTCTGATTTCTTTGCAATAACTTTATCATTAAGGATGTCATATTCCAATGTAGCGGCACTAAAAGAATTAAAGCCCTGTATCAAATCTGCGTTACCACTAAAGTAAATAAACTGCTTATCTAGAGAGTAGGTAATTGTAACGGCATGAGCTTCGACGAATCTTTGCTGGTTGTCCTGTTCTTGTTTATAGTATGCTCTATCATCTTTAGATCCTACAGCTATAGCTCGAGTAACTTTTTCCTGACTAGAGTGCAGCTCTATTATATTCGCTCTTAATATTAGCGACCCCTGAGTAACTATTGCATCGCCAGTGAAAGTGCTTAATCCATTTTTTTCATCGAGAACAACACTATCAGCAATAACCTCAAGTGGCTCATTAGCGTCCCCAGTTAGTGAGTATGCAGTATTAAATTGAATACATAAAATAAACAGACAAGTCTTCAAAAAAACTGAGGTTATCTTATTTATATCTAGCAAGTACTTATATTGATATTTATTCATAACGGCCTGTAACACCTCCGGTGAGATTGATCAGTTGGTTTATGGCGTCATAGTACATTCCGACAGCGTTCATATTACTAGCTCCTAACCGGTAGTGAACCTTCTTATCGGTTTTATAAACCTCCTTTCCGTCAGAACTATCCACAACTAAATCACTGGTCTGAATCTTGCTGCCAGAATTTTGTAATAATGTTACTTTACCATAAAGATGACTTATTTTAGTCTTCATATCTGATTCGATAGCTTCGGAATAAACTTTATTATTTCCAGTTAGGTATTCTGTGTCATGCTTAGAGTAATAGCGCTCTTTATCATTTGACTGATCTAAAACTAAATTATTAGTGTTTATTGTAAGATCAGATCCATGCAATATCTTGACCTTTCCATTCAAATGAAATATGTCAGCTATCATATCTATATCAATAGAATCAGAACTAAATTTGTCGGAATTATCTGTATATGTTGTGGCGAACTTGGAAGAGTAGAGTTCCTTCCCTTCAGACTTATCAATAACAAGATTTTTTGTGTTTATTATTTTGCTTTTATCTAAAATAATCTCAGTTTTACCTAATAAATTCATCTTGTCTTTTTTTGTATCCATATGCATACCGCTATCTGCTCTCATTTCAGCCCGATCAGAGTAATAATTGACTTCAGTATTGCTGACTAAGTTATTCGTCCCTGATTCAGCCAATAACTCTTCAGTTCTCAGGTTATGGCCAAATCCACTCTGAGATTTAATATCTACTTTTCCAATAAATTTAATATCACCGTTATCTAAGATATTAGCACGTTCTGAATTTAGCAAATAATCTACAGACTGGTCTTGGTTATATATAGTAACTCTTGGAGTAAGAAGAACGGCAGGTGAGTTATTGTATTTATGGTAGGTTTTTGCTTCTATGTATTGCTTTATTTGCTGGTCATCATCAAATTCTTGCATTTCAAAGTTGTCAATTTTTTCAATATATGAAACACTATTTGTATTAGTCTTGTTATCTTCTGTTTTCTGTGTATCTTTTTTTGTGAAAAAGTCTTGTGCGAATTGGGTAGTGTTTATCAAAATCCCCATAAAACCAATTACCACTATAATGGTTACAATTATTTTAAGATTATTCTTTAATTGAAGCTCTGCCATTGTCAAATTTTGTAATTATCTATGCAACAATCTCTCAATAAAAAAATTAGTGGCGTTTACGCCATTACACCTGATGAACCAGTCAATTTTACTTTAGTTGAAAAGGTTATTATCAAATACGAAATTAACATTATTCAATATAGACGCAAAACAACTGATGAAAAAGTTAAGTACACAGAAGCAAAAAAACTTCAGCAGCTATGCACATTACATAATACTTTATTTATCATCAATGATGATATCAACCTTACTGAAAAAATAGGCGCCGACGGTGTTCATCTGGGAAAAAGTGATGGGTCTGTGGTAAATGCAAGAGAGAGGTTAGGTGAAAAGGCCATTATAGGTGCATCCTGCTATAACGACATCGGTTTAGCTATTAGAGCTGAACAGTGTGGTGCTAGCTATGTTGCATTTGGCTCTTTATTTAGCTCTAACACTAAACCGAACGCTCAGCACTGTTCACTAGATGTAATTACGAAGGCTAGACAGCTTTTAAGTATCCCTATTGTTGGAATTGGAGGTATTGATTTTAAAAATAGTAACAAAGTATTTGATGCTGGGTGCAATGCTGCTGCAATGCTAAGTTATTTATTTAAATAGCTAATTACAGCTTTAAGTAATTTAGATGTAACAAAATGTCAATGAACTTCGATAAGATTCTGTACTGATGGACAATATATTGCGCACTTGATTTCATTATTATAAATGCTTGCAAGTATTTCTTTATATAGCAGTAATTGCTTATTGTGCTCTTTCTGTTGCCTTAGAACGAAACTCGATAAAGGTTCATTATCGGATGGCTGTGATGTTTTAAAATCAATTATCCATAAAATATCATCATCAATAAACAGTCTGTCTATAACAACGATACTCTCTTCACCTATAAATTCCGCCTCAACCAAGGTGGACTCCCTCTCCTTAAATAGCCAACTGAAAATTGGATCTTGCTTGGTATTGTTAAGCATTTTAAGTATAAATTTAACGCTTTCATTAATTTTATTGGGAGAAATACCAGTCCTTTTCAATTCTAATTTTATATTGCCTTCATTTGGATCAAATAAACCAAACTCAAAGTATTGATGTATTAGTGTTCCTAATAGACTTTTAAATAACCTGTCAAGGCTTAACTGGTAATCTATTTCTTCATAATTTATTTCGAGTGTCTTATTCGGGATTTTAAAGGGTGAATAACGCAACAATTTTGGCGCTTCTTGCTTTTTATACTCGGTATCCTCAACTGCAGAGTCTAAATCCTCTAATCTGTTACGATAAAATGGCACCAATAACCACAAAAAGGTCTTTACACTGGCACTGTTGTTTTTGTTGGCACATCCGAGCAAACAAATGTTACTTTTAGCCCTGGTCATTGCCACATAGAGCAGTCGCATTATTTCAAATTTGTCCTGTTGTGAGTCTATGTACTTTAAGTAACTATAGGTATTACTATCATCCATCTCTGTGTAAGACTTGGTAGGGGCAAGTAGTAATGAATTATCAGCAAACTCTTTTATATGAATGATTGGAGGTTTATCGTTCTGGGGTCGCCTACCCAAACCTGGAATGATAACAGTATCAAATTCTAGGCCCTTAGCCTGATGTATTGTCATTAGCTTGACATTAGAACTAACGCTGGGAGCATATAACTCATCTAGCATAGAATTAATGGTTTCTATGTTTAGTGTTTGCTTAGATTCACATTCATAAATAATTTGCAGATACTGCTCTTTTATCAATAACTCTTGTGTTTTTAAATAGTTCTGTGGGATCAGTTTATCAATTGCAAAAGATAGTAATTCTACGAAGCTAAATCTACCCATATTACTGATAACATTATTCATAATACCGGTAATATGAGCTACTCTCAATTGTCCATCATCGGTTAATTGATTTAATATATTAACGTCTACCAGTTGCTCAATAATTATCATCTCTTTGTTGGAAGACATCACTAATAAATCTTCAAGTAATAAACCGCACCAAGGAGCCCTAAGAATGCTTAACCATGCCAACTTATCGCCTAAATGAAGTAATGCTCTTGTTAATGAGATCATATCTCTTGTAAATATATGATCTTTAAATGCTGTAGTTTTTAATGCTTCGTAATCTATACCTTGCTCTTTTAGTGTTAGCACAATGTCCTTAAGGTGTGACCTATTCCTCACCAGGACAGCAATCTCATGTGATGGATTTGTTGTGATATGGTTGTTGATAATTTCGGCAACCTTTATGGCCTCATTCTGATGCTGATTCAATCCAAATGGGTAGAACTCGATAGCACTATCTTTGTTTGTTTTAGAATTGGCATCAGAAAACGAATAATTTATTGCTCCCTTATATATATTTTCAAATTTTGGAAATATTTTAGAAAAAATGTCGTTGTTGCCATCTACTATAGTTTTTGAAGATCTGAAGTTAGTGTTTAGCTGTAAAAATTTAGGCTTAATGTTGGCAATGCCTAGCTCCTTTACTTGCAGGAACAGGCCAACCTGAGATTCTCGAAATCTATAAATAGATTGCATTGGATCGCCAACCAAGAATAGACTTTTACCAGAACTTTGCTGCCAATTTTTTAGTAGCTTTTCTAATAGAGAGAATTGCGAAGAGGAGGTATCTTGAAATTCATCAATGAGGATATGGTTTATCTTGTAATCTAAAAATAACGCCACATCACTAATACTAGAATTGTCATCCAGAGCTGCTTCTGCCTGCAAGGATACTTCGATATAATCGCAAGCCTGCTCCTTATCGAAAAGAATCTTGAGTTGTGCTACACAGAGCTTTAATACTTGTGATATATCATGCAAAATTTCGGCTTGTGGTTGTGGCAATTCAACGTCTGGCAACAGCGTAACCTCATAGAGCAGTTGTCTTAGAGTTTCATTAGACGATAAATTATTCAGTATTGCAATAAATTTATCTTTCTGCTCTTTAAGCTCCTTAGGAAATCCATTCTTTACATTAACGGTCTTTCTCCATCTGTCCTGAGTTAGGCATATAGAGCATATACTTCTCCAATCATTCAGATTATCTATGTTTGCTGCAGGAATGGACTTAATATTGGAATATGTCGCAAGTGTATTTACACTTAATAATTCAAAAAAATCTGCTTTCAGATGTTGCTCAGCTTCTTGCTCTAGTATCTTTAGATGTCCAACAATAATTCTACATGCGCTATCTTTAAGGGAGACCGGATCAAGAGTTTCGCCTCTGTATAGACGTGACAACCATTGATCACGCTTAGACAGCATACGTATTATTAATTTATAAAAATTCTCAACATTGTTATCTAAATACAATAGTACCGAACCAACTATGGATTGATATTCGGGATCATTAATTGCAAGCAAGGTCTGTTCTGCAGCATGTTTATACGCTCTTTCTCGTTCCCATGCCTGTTCCATAATACGTTTAGGAATTAACTGAGATTCAGTTGAATATCTATTAGTTATTAAGTTAGAGAGCCCATCTATGGTAGATATTTTGAGGCGCTGTGGCATCTCTATTAAGTTCCATTTTTCTTGGTTTGATCGTTCCATAACAGCGCATGCTAAATCGAAAGTGATTTGCTTGTGTTGTTCATTAGGCCTAGAATGTTGGGTTGAAATTAATGAATCAATTACACGTTGCGTTAGTTCGCTGACTGCTTTTTTGGTAAACGTCATAGCGATGACATTTTCTGGGTTATTAGATACAGATAAAAGTTTGAGGTAGCGCTGCGTTAATAGCTCAGTTTTTCCAGATCCGGCTGGCGCTTGAACAATATAAGATTCAACTTCGTTTAAAGCTAGATCTCTATGTTGTTTGTCGTTCACATTGAATCAGGGGCGCTAACACCTAACAACTTTAATCCATTTGATAGCACCTGTTTTACTGACTTTATGAGCATTAATCTAGAGTCTCGAAGAGCTCTATCGTTTACTAAAAATTCGCTACTATTGTAATAGCTATGGAAGTTCCCAGCTAATTCACGCAAGTAATAAGCCAAAACATGGGGCTCATAATTAAGTGCAGAAGAATGCAATACATCTTTATACTTGTTGAGAGATTTTATTAATGATATCTCAGCCTCATTACTCAATAACGACAAGTCATGCATATTAGGATCACTAAATTTATCACTGGCCTGTCTCATAACTGAGCAGATTCTTGCGTGCGCATACTGGATATAAAATACCGGATTTTCATTAGTCTTAGATTTGGCTAAATCTAAATCAAAGTCCATATGTTGCTCTGATTTACGCAACACATAAAAGAAGCGTGCCGCGTCATTACCGACCTCTTCGCATAGCTCTCTCAGTGTTACAAATGAACCGCTACGGGTTGACATTGAGACCTTCTCACCCTGACGATACAGGTTGGCAAATTGTACCAATAATACCTCTAGTTTATCTGGGCTATGACCAAGGGCCTCGATTGATGCTTTGACTCTAGCTATATAGCCATGATGATCCGCCCCCCATATATTAATAATCTTGTCGTAACCCCTCTCTAGCTTCTCAAGGTGGTACGCAATATCTGAAGCAAAATAAGTGTGATTACCATTCTCTCGAACAACTACGCGATCCTTTTCATCCCCAAAGTCAGTAGTTTTAAACCATAGAGCTCCCTCTTTCTTATATATAGAACCCGAATCCTTAAGAGAGTTGACTGTGCTCTCGGATAGGCCACTGTCTATCAAGGACTGCTCAAAGAACCATTGCTCGTATTCAACTCCAAATTCTGAGAGATCTTTTTTTATGCCGTCCAATATGTTACTGATTGCAGCCCCAAATACCACACTATATTTATCCCCAAGGGCTGCCTTACAGTTGAGTATTAGGTCATCCATATGGAGGTCCTTATCTCCGCCATCCTTTTCATCTGCACGAACGCCAGATGATATATCTATTTTTTCAATGCCTTTAATTTGTTGTGCAATTAAATTAATATAGTCGCCCTTGTAGCCATTATCAGGAAAAATATCAGCCCCTGTATAGCGCAAATAAACGCTCGTAGCTAGGATATCCATTTGTCTGCCAGCATCGTTCACATAGTACTCGTTATCTACCTCAAAACCTACAGCACGTAGGAGGTTAGAGAGCGTCGCACCATAAGCTGCACCCCTGCCATGGCCAACATGAAGAGGCCCGGTCGGATTTGCAGACACAAACTCTAATAATATTTTTTGGCCACTACCAACATCTGACAGGCCGTACTCTTCGCCTTCCACAATAATACTTTCGATGACAGATGTATTTGATTCATGTGAAAGAAAGAAATTTATGAAACCTGGGCCGGCGATTTCTGTGCGATCTAATTGCGCTGATTCTGATAAATTGGCAACAATCTGCTCAGCCAACTTTCTTGGAGGGCATTTAGCTTGTTTTGACAAAACCAGAGCAACATTAGTAGCAAAGTCTCCCTGACTTTTGTCTTTTGAATGGTCGATACGGATAGATTTTGGGATTTCGCTGATAACTCCATCATCTGTAAGTGTTTTTAGGCTATTCCTTATTAATAATTGTAATATCTCTTTCATATTTAAGTTGTTATATATTTACCTAATGAGCCTGTTGCCAAGAATCACCCACACCAACATCAACCACCAAGGGTATGTCTAACTTGTAGGTATTCTGCATCAATTCTTGTATTTTATTAGCAAACAGGTCGACTTTTGATGAATTGACCTCAAATACTAGTTCATCATGAACCTGCATGATCATCTGAATGTCTTTGTTGTCTTGTCCAATCCATTGATGAACATCTAGCATAGCGCTCTTTATAATGTCTGCAGAAGATCCCTGCATAGGGGCATTTATTGCAGTCCTGAGTGCATGCTGCTGAAGCATTTTGTTTTTAGCATTAATCTGCGGAAGATATAGTCTCCTTCCCATTACGGTCTCAACGTAACCTTGTAATTTTGCAGACTCTCTAATATTGTTCATGAATTCTAGTACGCCAGTATAGTTCGCAAAGTAAGAGTCTATATACTGCTTCGCCTCTGTTCTTGATACATTAATCTGTTTAGCCAATCCGAATGCACTCATACCATAAATCAATCCAAAATTGATAGCCTTTGCGTTCCTTCTGTGCTCCTTTGTTACCTCTTCTATTGGGATATTAAACATCATAGATGCGGTATCCGTGTGAACATCTTTATTATCTCTGAATGCTGCTATAAGGTGCTCGTCTTTCGAAATATGAGCCATAATTCTTAATTCAATTTGTGAATAGTCAGCTGCAACAATAACACTACCAGTGTTAGCAATAAATGCGCCCCTTATTCTGGCACCCAGTTCTGAGCGTATTGGAATGTTCTGTAGGTTTGGGGTTGATGAAGATAGCCTGCCTGTGGCAGTTACTGCTTGGTGATATGAAGTGTGAAGCCTGGTGGTTTTATGATTAACTTGCCTCGGCAATGCCTCTATATAGGTCGAGTTAAGCTTAGTAAGAGTGCGATAACTTAAAATCAAGTCAACTAAAGGGTGCTCTATCAACTTTAATGCTTCCTCGTTGGTTGATGGCTGCCCCTTTGGTGTTTTCTTTATTGCCTTTAACCCAAGACCCTCATCGCTAAATAATATTTGCTGGATTTGTTTTGGTGAGTCGAGATTAAATGTTTCTCCAGAAATCTCAAAAGCCTTGCTTTTTAAGCTGCTCATCTGTTCAGAAATGTCTTCATGCTGAAGGTGCAATGACTCAACATCCAGCTTGACCCCGTTTCGCTCCATACGTACCAATGTTTTAATTAATGGTAACTCCAAGTCATAGTACAGCTTCACTAGTTTTGGGTACTGCGCTATATTATTATTTAGAACATTGTTCAGTTCAAAGGTAACTATTACATCTTCACAAGCATACGGTAAGGCCTTTTCAAGGCTCACCTGATTAAAAGTAATTTGCTTCTTGCCCTTACCTGCAACGTCAGCAAAATGAATAGTAAGATGGTTTAGATAGTGCTCACTAAGGTCGTCCATATTGTGTCTCGATACAACTGAATTTAAGCAATAAGATTTCACCATAGTATCATCACTAATTGAGTTCAGCGTGACCCCGTAATTTGCCAAAACATGTGAGTCGTACTTTAAATTGTGCCCAACCTTACCAATATCTGAGCTCTCGATAATAGGTTTAAGTGTGTCCAAAACAGTATCAAAATCCAGCTGCTTTGGAGCACCAATATAGTCATGCCCAACAGGCACATAGAAGCTATCACTGTCTATTAACAATACCCAACCCACTATAGCCGCTGTCATATAATCAAGTGATGTTGTTTCTAGGTCAATAACAAATGTTTTTGCTTTATCTAGCTTAACCAACATGGATTCAAATGCATCATCATCCAGAACTAGTGTTTGGCTATAACGACTAAGCAAATTAGTTGTGTTAGTTGTTATTTCGTGTTCCTCAATTGTTTCAGTTTTGTTATCAGACTTTATGTTTTCATTGGCTTTCATTTCTATATTGCCTAGCTGGTTTAACCACATTGAAAATCCATACTTTTTGTACAACAATGAGAGCTCATACTTGTCTTGCTCTGGTTCAGCATCTAGCAAATCACTGGGTAACTCAACATCAAATTTTAATTCTACTAATTTGTGCGACAAATCCAAAAGGTCAAAGCTATCTCGCAACTTTTCTCCTACTTTTCCATTTATTTGTTCTGCATTTAACTTAATACCGGAAATATTTCTATACAACTGCAGCCACTTGATTGCTGTTTTTGGACCGACACTTGGTACACCGGGTATATTGTCTGCGCTATCACCTGTTAAAGCTAATAAGTCCATTATCTGTTTTGGCGCTACTCCCATTTTATTAACAACCCCATCATAGTCTAGCAGATTGCCCTTCATGTCTAGTTGAGTTACATTATCACCGACTAGTTGCATCAAATCTTTATCGCTGCTAGCTATAAGGGTACTAATGTTGTTGTTGTTCGCATGTTTAGCGAGGGTTGCGATTACATCATCCGCCTCAACACCGGGGACGCAAATAAACTGTTGTCCCATAGCCCTAACTATTTCATATAGTGGCTCTATCTGCATAATCAGATCACTGTCTGCAGGCTTCCTGTGTGCTTTATATTCTGGATAAATATCGTGCCTAAAGTTTTTCCCTTTGTGGTCAAAAATTGTAATAATTTTTGCCTCAGGGTACTGATTTTGTAATCGCTTTATAGCGCCAATGACCCCAAACATTGCCCCTGTCGGGAAGCCATCATGGTTGGTTAAATTTTGAGAGAGTGTGGAAAAGTAAGCCCGGAACAAAAAAGCCGAACCGTCCATCAAGATAATCTTATACGACATGGGTCTAAATTTTACCTTTTTTTACTGCCAATCATTGAGGTCTTAATTGTTATAAAATAGACTTTATTTTTAGTTCGAATTGTGTCAACAAAACAAGCACTTATTAGTACCAACAATATTAGCTTAAAGCACAACGGCAAGAAGGTTCTTGACGATGTTAGTTTTGAGTTAAATAAGGGCGAATTCATTACACTGATTGGCCCCAATGGCGCTGGAAAAAGTTCATTAATAAAGGTTTTATTGGGTCTTATTAAGCCAGATAGCGGTACTATCAATAGGGCCAGCAATGTTAAGGTAGGATATACCCCTCAACAATTTAGTGCTAATGAATTTATTCCTATTTCTGTATTAGACTTTCTCCACTTGAACCAAAGGGTGGATGAAGATTTCCTAACAAGTACTGCCAATTTAACCGGAACGAATTCCCTGCTAGATTATCCACTAAAAGAATTGTCTGGTGGCGAGATGCAGCGTGTCTTATTGACGCGTGCACTTCTAGGAAAGCCAAATGTATTAATTCTTGATGAGCCAGCTCAAAACCTTGATGTTGATGGGCAAATGCAACTTTATAAGCTAATTCAAGACATCCATCAGGACCAGGATTGTGCGGTTCTTATGGTTTCTCATGACCTACACAGGGTTATGAAGGAGTCGACCCAGGTATTATGCTTGTACCATCATATATGCTGTATGGGACAACCGGAATCAATTTTGAAAGATTCCAATTTCAATGATCTGTTTGCCGACCAGATGGATGAACTTATGGCAACATACGAGCATCACCACAACCACAACCATTCGCACTAAATATATCGATGCATTATTGTGTATTGACATAATATTAGTCAATAATGTAGTTTTTGTTGTTGCTTTATCAGTTAGAGACATACAAGGAATAAGTTAAAAAATATCTCTCTGATATAATATCTGTTTTTTTACAAAATTAACTATGAAAGATATTATTGAAGCGGCATTCGAAGACAGGGCAAACATAAGCCCACAATCAGCAAGCAATGAAATAAAAAATGCGGTAGCTGAAGCTATTCAACTTTTAGATTCTGGACAAGAACGTGTTGCTGAGAGAAGAGGTGTTGGCGATTGGGTTGTCAACGAGTGGCTCAAGAAGGCTGTACTTTTGTCTTTCAGGCTTGAAGACAACAAACCAATGCAGGGTGGATTCACTCAGTACTATGACAAGGTTCCGTCAAAATTCGCTAACATGAGTGAAGAAGATCTAAAAGCAACAGGTGTTCGAGTTGTTCCTCCAGCAAGTGCACGCAGGGGCTCATATATTGCTGCTGACACTGTGCTAATGCCTAGCTATGTAAATATTGGTGCATACGTTGACTCTGGCACAATGGTAGATACATGGGCTACGGTTGGTTCATGTGCACAGATCGGAAAAAATGTTCACCTATCTGGTGGTGTTGGAATCGGAGGAGTCTTGGAGCCTTTACAGGCCAGCCCTACCATTATCGAGGATAACTGTTTCATTGGAGCACGATCAGAGGTAGTAGAAGGCGTAATAGTAGAGGAGGGAGCTGTGATCTCCATGGGAGTATATATTGGACAGTCTACTAAGATCTTTAACCGCGAGACTGGGGAGGTTAGTTTTGGACGCATTCCTGCTGGCTCAGTAGTTGTATCCGGAAACCTGCCATCTAAGGATGGGTCGTACTCTTTGTATTGCGCTGTAATTGTAAAACAGGTTGACGCTAAAACTAGGTCTAAGGTCGGTATTAATGAATTGTTAAGAGGAATTTAAGTTAATGATAAAACTAAAAAACCCGCCTAAAAGGCGGGTTTTTTATTACGAGTTACTCTATGTTAATTACTAACGATTGAAAAGTGAGTAGAGTAGAGCAACTGCAACTAAGCCAACCAAGTTAGCGCTGCCGAGTTGATGTACTATACCTGTGATACTTCCGATAACATCCCCAGGAAGGAATGCCGCAGAACTACCAAAGATTACCTGAACAACAACAGCTAGTGCTATAAGTGCTACACCAGCTTCTGTTGCTTTCTTTATCCAACCTATTACGGAATCTAACATATAATTTCCCCTTTTTTTGTTTGACAAAACCCCAACATAATTGTTGGTTAGTGACTTTTTACTCTATTTATCTACAATGTCAAGCAATTATTGATGAAAAAATGATAAAAAGTAGTTAAAACTATACAATATACATAATAAAGTTGTATTTTTACAACACGCTTAATAGCTATATGGCAACTGAAACTGCGATTCCAATAAAAATAACCATGCCAATATAATGGTTATGCAAAAAAGCCTTAAAACAACTGTCTTTTTTACGTGTTTTTATTAAGAATTGATGGTAAATCATTATAAATGCGCTCAAAATTAGGGAAAAATCGAAAAAATTGCTTAAATTGAATATTTCTGAGACCTTCATAAGTATCAATAAAAATACTACTTGAAGGGCTCCAATTATTAGTCTGTCATAGTTTGCGAAAAGTATTGCAGTTGATTTAACCCCGAAATTAAGGTCCTCCTCCCTATCTGCCATAGCGTACATTGTGTCATATACTACTGTCCAAACAACAGTTGCAGTAAATAACCACCAAGCTGAAACAGGGATATTATTATTGGTAGCAGCAAATGCCATCGGCACGCTCATAGCGAAGGAAACACCTAACACTATTTGTGGCAAATTAGTCCAACGTTTTGTGAATGGATATAGTGTTGCTATAGCAACAGCAATAAATGAAAGCTTTATAGTTAGCCAATTGGTAAACACAACCAGAACAAAAGCGGACACTATGAGAGCAAAGAATAATACAAGTGCTGAGCTAGCACTGACCTCGCCCGTGGTTATAGGTCTTTTCTTTGTTCGTTCTACATGCCTATCTATATCCCTGTCTGCGTAATCATTAATTACACACCCAGCGCTACGCATTAAGACTACACCAGTTATAAAGATAAATAACAACGATATGGATGGTAATCCATCACTCGCCAGAAACAATGCCCAAAGAGTTGGCCATAAAAGTAAATATATACCTATAGGTTTATCGATTCGCATTAAACGGATATAAGGGTTCATAATTTATTTAAAAAAGATAACAACTCTTCGGTTAATGGTGCCTGAGCTTTTTGTATCTGATCAGTTAGTGGGTTAGTGAATGTGATTTGATGGGCATGTAGAAACAAGCGCTTGAGGCCTTTTATTTTTAGTTGTTGTTCAAATATTTTATCTCCGTACTTATCATCACCTGCAAGTGGGTGTCCTGCGTATTTAGCGTGTGCACGAATCTGATGAGTCCTACCAGTCTCAATAGTTACATCAACTAGGCTTGCCTCAAGGTTGTCGTTATGAAAATTTTTTAGTGGCTGGAAATGGCTCACAGCATATTTACCTTTAGGGTCAATCACAGTATATCTTGAGTTGTTATAAAGTGGTGCATCTATGGTGTGCCTCTTTTTCGACCAGACACCTTTTACTAATGCAGTGTAGCGTTTTTCCATTTGGTGGTTACTTAGTTGATCATTAAGGCTCTTCAGGACTGACCTCTTCTTTGCAATCATTAGTACCCCAGATGTTGAGCGATCTAGCCTATGAACTAGCTCAACTGGGTCCTTGTAGATGCTCCTTAGTGCCTCAATTACACCAGTACTAATACCGCTACCGCTATGAACAGCTAGGCCGCTAGGCTTATTGAGAATTATCATGCCCTTGTCTTCAAAAATTATGGCATCTTGTAATAGCTGCTTTAAGCTGTCTGATGTGTACGCCTCGTTAGAGCTAGATACGCGTATAGGAGGTATTCGTACCACATCATCAATCTGTAACTTATACTCTGCCTTCTTTCTGCCCTTATTGACACGAACCTCTCCCTTACGTATCACTCTATATATGTGAGATTTTGGAACACCCTTCAGGTGTTTCAGTAGGTAGTTATCCAACCTCTGACCTTGAGCAAACTCATCGACCGTTCGAAAAACAACTGTCATTTGCTTGTTGACATAAATAAATTACTGAAATTTTTTGTAGTAATATCTGCAATATCATTAACAGTTGTGCCTCTCACCTCTGCTAATCTTTCAGCTACATAATAGGTATATGCTGGACTGTTAGGCTTCCCTCTATAGGGCACAGGTGTCAGATACGGTGAATCTGTTTCAACTAATAAACGATCACTCGGTACCTTTTTAGCCACATCTCTAAGGCTTTGTGCACTGTTAAATGTCACAATTCCCGAAAAAGAAATATAAAACCCAAGATCGAGTGCCGCCTCTGCCGTTTCCCAGTCCTCACTAAAGCAATGCATCACACCTCTCTCTGCTTTCTCCTCTTGCATCATTCTTATAGTGTCTTGCTTTGCATCACGGGTATGAATAATCATCGGCTTTCCAGATATGTTTGATGCGATGATATGTCTCTTGAATCGCTCCCTTTGCCAGTCGGAGTTATCCTTGTCTACATGAAAATAATCAAGACCAGTTTCACCGATGGCGATAATTTTTTCATGCTCAGCCAGCTTTAATAAGTCATCAACTGAGGGTTCTTTACAGTCCTGCGATGTTGGGTGAACGCCTACAGATGCGTAAATCTCTTTATGTTTCTCTGCCAAATCCAGAACGTCTTGGAAGTTTTCTAAGTCAATACAAACACATAAAAATTCTCGCACCGAAAGTTCAGCAGCATGCTCAAGCATGCTCTCAATGCTTCCTCCAAAATGCTCTAGGCTGAGCCTATCTATATGGCAATGTGAGTCAATAATTTTCATCAGCTATATACCCAAATTCTGGAGGAAATTTTTTGCCTTATTGCTGAGATTGTCTTTAATCATATCTAACTCTCCCTGTAACTGTCTACGTATGCCTTTTTTAATCTGATCTTTGGTTAGATCTATACCAATATCAGACATTTCTTCTTGAATATTAGAGAGGACAATTCTATATATCTCAGAACCAACTAAATTATAAGGCACACCCTGCCTACCGCCAAAACCTCTAATCACAGTGTCAGGTAATTTAATTTTCTCACTAGTCCAATTAGTATCTATTGTAATCTCCATGTCACTAAATTCAATTTTGTTTATCGCAACTCTAATTTTATTTGCACTATCAGAGTTACCATTAGGGGTGCTAGTGGATTTTACTTGATCGTCATCGCTCAACGTGTTTCTCTCTAGGGACCTCAAAATATCCAACATATTAATGCCCTTCTTGTTTTGTTCTAGGTTTATATATACACCATCAATTCTTAGGTCTTCGATAACTAGCAGTTCTGCGGTAGTTGAATTGGAGAAGAGTAGAAATAAATGGTTTATAGAGATTACATCATCAGCGTTATACGGTTGCGGGTTTTTAATCTCAATAAAATCTATATTAATTGTTTTATCTGTAAGGCTGCTTCTAAATTCTCCAATAACAACATCTGTATTTATCTGATTCTTTACATATACCTGTATTAACTGTTTAGATATAGTGTCAAACATCAACAATAATGCTATAGATACTGATACCAATATATATATTATCTTTTTCATTGTCATAGAGTATATTAAATTATTTCTAACAAGTACCGATCATCAGATACATAAGGTACGCTAATTTTATGTGCCTTAATATTTAGTGCTTCGTATTTCTCCTTGTCAAAGTGGTCCCCCTTCATTAATAAGTAGTGGCCTTCACTACACAGAAGGTGCTTTGTAATATTAATAGTTTTTTCAACCTCTGCAAAAGCTCTAGAGGTGATCTGTCCGAAACAACTAGTCGGCCTATACAATTCAACTCTATCATTTATAACACTAAGATTATCCAAACTTAGTTCTGACTTTACGTACTGCATGAATCTACACTTTTTGCCAACACTGTCAATAACACTTACGTCCAATTCTGGTCTCATTATAGATATCACAATGCCAGGCAATCCAGCCCCAGATCCAACATCTAACAGGGCACTCTTATCAATATAAGGCATTATCGACAGACTATCGAGTAAGTGTTTTTTGACTCCTTCCGATGGACTACTGATTGCACTTAAGTTGTAGGTTTTATTCCATTTTACGATTAACTCAATATATCTTAATAGTGCTACTGTTTGCCTTTCATTGAGTTGTATATGCATTTGTTTCGAGCCATTCAGTAGTATTTTTTTTAGCTCACTCATACCTTCTCTTTGTAGGTCTTTAAATATACCAATAGAATTGAAATAGATGCGGGAGTGACGCCCTGTATTCTGCTAGCTTGTCCAATCGTTTCTGGCATATGAAGTTGAAGTTTTTGTCTAACCTCAGCAGATAGAGCTTTGATTGACTCGTAATCCATATCTTGTGATAGTGCAGTATTTTCGTTTTTCCTGTATTTTTCAATCTCTTCAAGTTGACGCTTTATATAGCCCTCATACTTTACTTGATTCTCCACCTGAGCGATTACGGTTCTATCTTTCAGGAACGGTTTGCCTTTTTCTATTTTACTTAACAGCTTATAGTCAACCTTTGGTCTTTTTAGCAACTCCTCTAGGGAATATTCATGATTAAGCTCAACACTTAAAACATCACTAGCTTGTTTATCGTTAGACTGTATCCATACTCTTTTTAGGCGATCCTTTTCTTTCTCAATGGTGTCGTATTTTTTTTCGAATGCCTCCCAACAATCATCATCAATCAGTCCTAACTCTCTGGCCTTTGGGGTTAGCCTCTCGTCTGCATTGTCCTCCCTAAGAAGTAAACGATACTCTGCCCTAGAGGTAAACATTCTATATGGCTCGTTGGTACCCTTGGTGATGAGATCGTCTACCATGACCCCTATATATGACTGGTCCCTCTTAGGTACCCAATAATCTTTCTGCTGTATTGACAGTGCTGCATTTATGCCTGCTAAAATTCCCTGAGCAGCCGCCTCTTCATAGCCCGTTGTGCCGTTTATCTGGCCAGCAAAATAAAGTCCAGATATTTTTTTAACTTCGAGCGTTTGTTTAAGGCCTCTTGGGTCAAAAAAGTCGTACTCAATAGCGTAACCTGGTCGCATAATTTGTGCATTCTCAAAACCCTTTATGGAATGAATGAAGTCTGCCTGAACTTCATAAGGCAGCGAGGTAGATACTCCGTTAGGGTAAACCTCGTTTGTAGTCAAACCCTCAGGCTCAACAAAAATCTGGTGAGAGTCTCGTTCACTGAAGCGTACAACTTTGTCCTCTATTGATGGGCAATATCGTGGCCCAATTCCCTCAATCTTACCGCTATACATTGGGGATTCATTTAGCCCTTTCCTAATATGTTCATGGGTTTTTGAGTTTGTATGCGTAATATAGCACGGTATCTGTTGTGGATGATCGCTCACACTCCCCGTAAAAGAAAAGGTTGGCAATGGAACGTCTCCTGACTGCTTTTGTAATATGCCATAGTTAATTGTGCGTCCATCTAGCCTAGGAGGTGTACCGGTTTTCAACCTTCCCACACCCAAATCATAAGACTTTAATTTGGCTGATAATACATTAGCTGGAGCATCTCCAGCCCTGCCACCCTGAAAATTTGATTGACCTATATGAATCACCCCACCCAAAAAAGTTCCTGATGTTAGTACAACCTTTTGGGCAAAAAATTTCAATCCCATCTGCGTAATAACGCCCTTTATTTGGTCGCTTTCTATAATTAAATCATCTACGGCTTGCTGAAATATCGACAGGTTTTGTTGATTTTCAAGTGCATAGCGTATGGCTGCCTTATATAGAATTCTATCTGCCTGGGCTCGTGTAGCTCTAACCGCAGGGCCCTTGGATGCATTAAGTGTTCTGAACTGGATTCCTGACTTATCGATAGCCTTAGCCATAGCACCACCCATAGCGTCAATCTCTTTAACTAGGTGGCCCTTACCTAGCCCCCCTATAGCTGGATTACAACTCATCTGGCCTAGTGTCTCTATGTTATGAGTAATTAGCAGGGTATCTACACCCATCCTAGCTGATGCTAACGCCGCCTCGGTCCCTGCGTGGCCACCCCCGATAACAATAACTGAATAATTATTAGATTTTTTCATAACACATATATGCAAAAAAAGGCTCGTAAAACGAGCCTTTCATGTTCTACAAGTTGGCTATCTATTTTACTTTCGCATCCAGATCACCAGCAGCATATCTTTGACTCATTACATCCAAAGAGGTTGCAGTTATTTTATCAGCATTTCCGGCAGCTCCGAAGGCTTCAAATCTTGCTGAACAAATTTCTGACATTGCTATAGTTGAGTCTTTTAAGAATTTGCGTGGATCAAAGTTTGAAGTATTTTCGCTCATATGTTTACGAATAGCGCCTGTTGATGCCATGCGTAGGTCAGTATCAATGTTAACCTTGCGCACTCCGTTCTTTATTCCTTCCTGAATCTCTTCAACAGGAACACCGAATGTTTGTCCCATATCGCCACCATAATTATTGATAATAGCTAGCCACTCCTGAGGTACAGAAGATGAACCATGCATTACCAGATGAGTGTTAGGTAGTCGCTGGTGTATTTCTTTAATTCTGTCAATTCTTAACACATCTCCGGTCGGCTCTTGGGTGAACTTATAAGCTCCATGAGAAGTACCAATCGCGATTGCAAGTGCGTCAACATTGGTGGCCTTAACAAAGTCCGCCGCCTCTTCAACTGAAGTCAACAACATATCCAAGTCTAGCTGCCCTTCAGCACCGTGACCGTCCTCTTCTCCCATCATTCCAGTCTCTAAAGACCCTAAACATCCCAGCTCTCCTTCCACAGAAACACCACCAGCATGTGCCATACCGACTACTGTCTTGGTTACATCTACGTTATATTCAAATGATGCCGGTGTTTTCATGTCTGCCATAAGTGAACCGTCCATCATTACTGAAGAGAATCCTGACTGTATAGAGCGTAAGCATACAGATGGCTCTGAACCATGATCTTGATGCATAACCACAGGAATATGTGGGTACATCTCAATTGCAGCAGAAATCAAATGCCTCAGGAAGGGTTCTCCTGCATAAGACCTTGCTCCTGCAGAGCCTTGCATAATAACCGGACTGTTGGTTTTATCTGCAGCAGCCATAATTGCATGGACCTGCTCCATATTGTTAACATTAAATGCAGGCATGCCGTAGCCGTTTTCAGCTGCATGGTCTAGTAATTCTCTCATAGAAATAATCATATTTTTCTCCTTTGTTTTACTTATTTAATAATTAGCGTCGCCAACACAAAGTATCTTCATCATATTAGTGCCGCCTGATTTATCTTTGTGCATACCTTTTGTTAATACTACCAAATCTCCATCCTTAACAACACCTTTATTTACAAGTGTTCGGATTACCTTATCGTTTACCTTGTCCCAATCACTACTGCTATGCTTCTCAATGCCGCACGGATATACGCCACGATAAAGGGTAACTTTTTGAAGTGTTTCTGCTTTATCCGACATAGCAAAGATAGATATATTGGAACTGATCCTTGACATCCATAGAGCGGTTTTACCTGTCTGTGTTAGTGTTGCAACTACTTTAGCATTAATGTGATTGGCTGCATACATAGAGCTCATTGCTATAGTTTCATCAATGAACTCAAAGTTCTCGTGTAGTCGGTGATGTGAAACCTTGGCTATCGGATTTTTTTCTGCCTCCAAACATACATCGTGCATAGTCTTAACTGCGTTCACTGGGAAATCACCTGCTGCAGTTTCAGCAGACAACATAACAGCATCTGTACCATCCAGAACAGCATTAGCCACATCGAACACCTCAGCACGTGTTGGTATTGGACTGGTAATCATTGACTCTAACATCTGGGTAGCAGTTATAACTATTCTATCATTAGCTCTTGCGAGCTGTATTAATCTTTTTTGCTGTGCTGGTAATTGAGGATCCCCAATCTCAACTCCAAGGTCTCCTCGTGCCACCATAATCCCTGCTGACTCATTAATTATGTCATTAATAATGTCATCTTTAAGTGACTCGGCACGCTCAATTTTAGCAATTACACCTGCATCTGAACCTGCACTTTTCAGTAGCTTCTTAGTTTCAATTACGTCTTCGGCACAGACTGGAAAAGACAGTGCCACATAGTCAGCCTTTGCTTTGGCAGCAATGAGTATATCTTTTTTGTCTTTGTTAGTTAGAGCGTTGGCTGATAGCCCACCTCCACGAAGGTTTATGCCTTTGTTGTCGGAAAGTTTTCCGGCTTGAATTACTTTGGTAATAATTTTGTTTCCGTCTATTGAGGTAACCTCGAGCACAACCTTACCATCGTCAATCAACAATATATTTCCTGATTTAACTTCATTAGGTAAGTTTTTGTAGGCAATTCCAACAGAATTTTCATTCCCAGAATTTTCATCAAGCTCGGCATCTAAAATAAATTTGTCGCCATTATCTAGATGCACAGTTGCACCATCCTTGAAAGCAGCAATACGTATTTTAGGTCCTTGAAGGTCCATCAAAACACCTATATAGGTGTTATTAATTGTAGCCCATTCACGTACAGCCTTTACTCTTGCTAGATGCTCATCTGCAGAGCCATGTGAAAAGTTGATCCGAACTACATTAACGCCTGCCTCTAAAATTTCAGATAGAATCCCGTTGTTATCAGTGGCAGGACCCAGTGTTGCTAATATTTTTGTTCTTCTTGGCAAACGCTACTCCGATGCTCTTTGTTGTAAAATTTCTACTGCTGGCAGTATTTTACCCTCTAAAAACTCAAGAAAAGCTCCGCCGCCTGTTGATATATAACTAATCCTGTCTTCAATGCCGTACTTATCGACCGCTGCTAGTGTGTCTCCACCACCTGCAATTGAAAAAGCATCTGAATCTGCAATGGCCATCGCCAATGTTTCGGTGCCTCCTGCGAATTGGTCAAACTCAAACACGCCCACAGGGCCATTCCAAACAATGGTGCCAGCATTTTTCATAATATCAGATAGCTGTTTTGCAGAGTCTGGCCCGATATCAAAAATCATATCGTCATCGATCACGTTGTCTGAACTTTTCGTTTCAGCAATCGAATTTTCTGAAAATTCCTTACCGGTTACTACGTCAGTAGGGACAGGTATCTCACAATCCTGCATCAATTTTTGTGCTATAGGTATTAGATCATCTTCACATAATGACTTACCTACATTGTTGCCTTGAGCTGCAATAAATGTATTGGCAATACCTCCGCCAACTACTAGCTGATCAACTATCTTTGATAGAGACTCTAGTACTGTAAGTTTGGTCGACACTTTGGAACCTCCAACTATGGCAACCATCGGTCGCTTTGGATTGTCTAATGCCTTTTCTAGTGCCTCAAGCTCTCCAGAAAGTAACGGCCCAGAGCAAGCAACATCAGCGTACTTAGCGACCCCATATGTTGATGCTTGTGCGCGATGAGCTGTGCCGAACGCGTCCATTGCAAATATATCGCACATAGATGCCATGCGTTTAGATAGTTCGTCATCGTTTGACATTTCACCAACATTAAAGCGAACATTCTCACAAAGAACAATGTCTCCATCGTCCATCTCAACACCATCTAGCCAGTCCTTTGCTAAATTGACTGTGGTATTCAAGAGTTCACTCAACCTGTCGGCTACTGGCTGTAAACTGAAATCATCGCTATATTCTCCCTCTGTTGGGCGACCCCTGTGTGACATCAGCATTACCCTGGCTCCCTGCTTTAGTGCCATTTCAATAGTTGGTATTGACGCCTTAATTCTCTTATCGCTCGTAACTCTTCCGTCCTTTATAGGTACGTTAAGGTCTTGGCGAATTAACACTCTTTTGGATTTTAAATCTAAATCTGATAAATTAATAACTGACATTACATCCTCTAATTCTATAACAATCTTTGCTAATTTAATAATAGACCTGTCTAAGCATACGCATAGCGCGACTTTTAACTTTTATTATCCGAGCTCGGTGTCAATACTAGCAATAATATATCGACAAAATAGTCGGCTTTAACTGCAGTACGCTGGGTAGTGTACTGCAGTGATTGTTAGTTAAGCTATATGCTCAACTAAGCGTAGCATGTTGCATGTATATCCATACTCATTGTCGTACCAAGAGACAACCTTAACAAACGTATCGTCAAGAGCAATACCTGCTCCGGCATCAAAAATAGATGATGCACTGATACCTCGGAAATCAGAAGAAACGACCATCTCATCTGTATACTGGAGTGTGCCTTTCATTGAACCCTCTGATGCTTCCTTTATAGCGGAACAGATTTCATCGTATGTCGCAGGCTTATCAAGCTCACATGTTAAATCTACTACAGAAACGTCGACTGACGGTATACGGAAAGCCATACCTGTAAGCTTGCCGTTAAGTTCAGGTAATACAACACCTACAGCCTTAGCTGCGCCGGTTGATGATGGTATTATGTTTTCAAATACTGAGCGACCACCCCTCCAATCTTTAACTGAAGGTCCGTCAACAGTTTTTTGGGTTGCTGTTGATGCATGAACAGTTGTCATTAGGCCTCTCTTCAGGCCCCAATTATCATTAATAACTTTAGCAATAGGCGCTAAACAGTTTGTAGTACACGATGCTGCAGATATAATCTTCTCTCCGTTATAGCTATCATGGTTAACACTGTAAACAAACATAGGTGTCCCGTCCTTTGAAGGTGCAGACTGCACAACCTTCTTAGCGCCAGCATCTATATGAGCCTGGCAGCTCTCTTCTGTTAGGAAGAATCCAGTACAATCAATAGCCACATCTACATCAATATCGCCCCATGCAAGGTCAGCCGGATTGCGTTCAGCAGATAGACGAATCTTCTTGCCATTAATTACAAAATTATCGCCATCAACAGAAACCTCTCCATCAAAGCGGCCGTGTGCTGTGTCATATTTAAGCATGTACGCTAAATAATCGTTATCTAATAGGTCGTTAATGCCGACCACTTCTAGTTCTGGAAAGTCTTTTGAAATTGCACGAAATACCATGCGACCAATACGACCAAAACCATTAATTCCTACCTTTATTGTCATTACTTTACTCCTTATTTCTATTTTTACGTGTTATACCGAATTGGTATTTATTTACGAATGAAGTGGCTATATTAATCCGCTTTATTCAATATTTATTTAGTACTATATATTTGTAACTCTAGGCTTAATAACGTCAATTAATTTTATCTTGTTGACTTTGTCAATCTGTTACATAACATTACAAAAAACCTATCATTAAAGTTAACAACTAGATAAGCTAAAACTTAGCTCATCAATGCCTTAGCTTTAGCTACAACATTGTCAACTGTAAATCCGAACTCTTCAAATAATTTATCAGCTGGTGCAGACTCTCCAAACGTTGTCATACAAACAACATCACCGTCTAAACCAACATACTTGTACCATCCATCTCCAACATTGGCCTCTATAGCGATACGCTTAACTCCTGGTGTTAGAACTGAATCTTTGTAGTCTTGGTCCTGATCATCATAAAGGTCTGTACATGGCATTGAAACTACACGAACATTCTCACTCATAGTGCTTGCAGCCTCTATTGCTAATCCGACCTCAGAACCTGTTGCAATGAAAATTATATCTGCATCGCCCTGGCAATCTTTTATTACGTATCCGCCCCTCTCAATATTTTTCACTTGCTCAGAACTTCTTTGTACAGGTGTTAGGTTTTGGCGTGAAAACACTAGAGCGGTCGGTGCATCTTTGCGTAGCATAGCCATCTTCCATGAGACAGCGGACTCGATCGCATCGCAACCTCTCCAGGTATGGAAATTAGGGATCATACGTATTGTAGCTAGCTGCTCAACTGGCTGGTGTGTTGGCCCATCCTCACCCAAACCTATAGAGTCATGAGTGTACACATATATAGTACCAATCTTCATTATTGCAGACATACGCAATGCGTTACGCATAAACTCCATAAACATAAAGAATGTTCCGCTATATGGCTTAAACCCGCCATGCAGAACCATACCGTTAACCATGTGCGCCATACCGAACTCACGCACCCCCCATGAGATGTAATTACCGTTAGCGTTTTCTGCGTTAACCTTGACTGAGCCTGACCAGTTAGTTAAATTCGAGCCAGTAAGGTCAGCCGATCCACCGAAAAGTTCAGGAACAACAGGGCCCATAGCCTCGATTGCATTTTGTGACGCCTTTCTTGATGCAATATTTGGCATCTCTTCCTGAGTCTTGGCAATGAATTTGTCCATTTCTACTTCAAAGTTAGCAGGCAAATCGCCAGCCATACGGCGCTCAAATTCGCTAGCCTCTGATGGATATTCTGACTCATATGCAGCAAACTTGTCATTCCAAGCGGACTCATCTGTAGCGCCCTTATCTGTGTGATCCCATCCAGCGTAAATGTCCTTAGGGATTTCGAATGGAGCACTATCCCAACCCAAAACTTTACGGGTAGCTGCTATCTCATCGCTCCCTAGTGGCGCTCCATGACAGTCATGTGATCCAGCTAGATTAGGAGAACCAAACCCTATAGTTGTTCGTGTACATATAAGTGATGGTCTCGATGTCTCAGATTTCGCAGCGACTATGGCTGCATTTATTGAATCAGAATCGTGACCATCCACGTCACGAATAACGTGCCAGCCATAAGACTCGAAACGACCAGCTGGGTCCTTCTCCATCCAGTCAGCTATATGGCCATCGATAGATATATCATTGTCATCCCAAAAAGCAACAAGTTTACCAAGCCCAAGAGTACCCGCCATAGCACACGACTCATGTGAAAGGCCCTCCATTAAACAACCGTCACCCATAAATGCCCAAGTATGGTGGTCAACAATTTCATGTCCCGGCTTATTAAATTGTGCTGCAAGTGTACGCTCAGCTATCGCCATACCTACTGCATTAGTTATGCCCTGCCCTAGAGGACCTGTTGTAGTCTCAATACCGTCTGCATACCCGTACTCAGGGTGCCCAGCGGTTTTAGAGTGTAGCTGACGAAAGTCTTTAATATCATCCATACTCAAATCAAAACCGGTGAGATGTAGTAACGAATATATGAGCATAGATCCGTGACCATTTGACAATACGAACCTGTCTCTGTCTGCCCATTTAGAGCTTTTTGGATTGAATTTTAAGTGGTCATTCCAAAGAACCTCGGCAATATCTGCCATCCCCATTGGAGCACCGGGGTGCCCTGAATTTGCTTTCTGAACAGCGTCCATGCTAAGTGCACGTATCGCATTTGCTAAGTCTCTGCGTGATGGCATATCTGTAAAATCCTCGAACAAATCCAAAAGATTATACAGATAAACGC
>Ga0206681_10000216_pt1 | contig 34498 bp, 31 predicted proteins | sample M150012015metaG_FD_161048 | JGI IMG/M metagenome (GOLD analysis project Ga0206681, IMG submission 161048) | Ammonia-oxidizing marine archaeal communities from Monterey Bay, California, United States - M1 500m 12015 | ecosystem: Environmental > Aquatic > Marine > Intertidal zone | place: USA... | reverse complement strand
AATAGATCGCCCCGATGCTCGTATCGCAGAAGTCCTTGACGAAATCTACGAACTGTTCCTCGACCTCGACGCCACTGAAGAACAAATTGAATTCCCCATCGTGTACACCGAAGCACGCGCCGGTCAAGCCACCATGGACCCCGCGGTACACGGCACCGACTTGCAGCCCTTACTTGATGTGTTGATTGACGAAGTGCCTCCGCCAAGTTACGACGAAGATCACCCCACGCAAGCTTTAGTCACCAACCTGGCTTCTTCTCCTTATGTGGGCCGCATCGCCATCTGTCGGGTAGCTCACGGCACCTTCAAAAAAGGTGCTGCCGTGGCCTGGTGCAAAGCAGACGGAACCATCGAGCCCGCCCGTATTGGTGGACTGACCATTACCGATGCCTTGCAACAAACAGAAGTAGACGAAGTGGGCCCCGGAGAAATAATGGGTGTTTCGGGCATTGAAGGCATCACCATTGGTGAAACTCTGGCTGACATCAACGACCCTCGCCCCCTGCCGGTTATCACCGTTGATGAACCCACGCTCTCGATGGCCATCGGCATGAACAACTCGCCGCTAGCCGGAGCGGACGGCACCAAATTGACGGCTCGTCAAATTGGGTCTCGGTTGGAAACGGAACTCATTGGCAACGTGGCTATTCGGGTAAAACCAACCGAACGCCCCGACATGTGGGAAGTCCAAGGACGTGGCGAACTCCAATTAGCGGTGCTGGTAGAAATGATGCGCCGTGAGGGCTTCGAGTTAACCATTGGTAAACCTGCTGTATTGACCCGAGAAATCGATGGCACCTTGCACGAACCCACCGAGCGGCTCACCGTTGACGTGCCCGAAGAACACATGGGAGCGGTAACCCAGTTGTTGGGCGAGCGCCGAGCCCGCATGCTGGACATGATCAACCACGGCACCGGTTGGGTGCGTTTGGAATACGTCATCGCGGCCCGTGCCCTCATTGGTTTCCGTACTGAGTTCCTTACCGAAACTCGCGGCACCGGCCAACTTCACCATATTTTTGAAGGCTGGGAACCATGGCAAGGCGAGTTGCGTAGCCGAAAGTCAGGCAGCGTAGTAGCCGACCGTATTGGGCCAGTCACCCCTTACGCCATGGCCAACATTCAAGAGCGTTGCAGCCTTTTTGTGGGCCCCACCGAACAGGTTTACGCCGGCATGATTGTGGGCGAAAACCCTCGCCAGGAAGACATGGACATAAACATTTGTCGAGAGAAAAAGATGACCAACGTGCGGGCTTCTTCTTCTGATGACACGGTGCGCCTTACTCCGCCGCGGCGTTTGTCTCTTGAACAAGCTTTGGAGTTCATCGCCGACGACGAATGTGTTGAGGTAACTCCTGTCCATGTTCGTCTACGTAAAGTCAACTTGGATGCTGGTCAGCGTGCCCGGGAAACCAAAAGACTCAAAACCGTTCGGGACGGCGACTAACCTAAAACTGCCGGTCTTGACTGGCCCCTTATGACGACTCCTTTTCGTTTTTTTCGCCTGGTGCTGATCAGCCTGCTGCTCGTTGTGGCCGGGTGCTCGTCTGGCTCTGTGGCTCTTGGGGTTTCTGGGTCGTTGTCGGCTTTGTCTGCTACTACCACGACTACCACGACTACCACGACTACCACGACTACCACGGTGGCAGAGGCAACAACTTTGCGGAACATTTCAATAAAGCAGGAGCCTTTCACCTTAGAACAACTGGTCAACCGCTATTTTGCCGCCGAAGACCGGGCTTGGGCGTTGCGGGTTATTTGGTGTGAGTCTCGCTCTGAACCAGACTCAATCGGTAACACCGACATCAACAAAGCAAGTGGCGCTTCGGGTTGGTTTCAGCATTTGCCTAAATTTTGGGAAGAACGCACTATTGCTGCGGGTATCCCGGGGGCCAATATTTTGGACCCGATAGCGCAAATGACCGTAGCCGCTTACCTGCTTTATGAAACGCCACAAGGCAGCGGGCATTGGTACCCCTCTGAGCGTTGCTGGCGGTAAACGTAAATCAGAGTTTAGGATAACGTTATGACCGTTGTTGAGATTGTTGGGTTGCATAAGGAGTACAAACGTTTCCGGCATGAACCCACTTTGGCTGTTGACGGGCTAGATCTCACGGTGGGTGAACCGGGCCAAGTGGTTGGTTTTTTGGGTCCTAATGGTTCAGGAAAAACCACCACCATTCGTTGCTTGCTGGGCTTGATTCGCCCCACGGCCGGCACGGTGCGGTTGCTGGGCCACGACATGCCGCATGGGGCCGCTGCTGCTTTGGATCGTGTCGGAGCTTTGGTGGAGAATCCAAAGTTTTTTGAAGAGTTCACTGGTCAACGCAACTTGCGGCTCTTGGGGCGTATCCGGGGCATTAAGACCCAATCTATTGAAGACATTTTGGCCCAAGTGGGTCTGGCTGATGCTGCCGACATGAAGGTCCGTAAATACAGCCTGGGGATGAAGCAACGCCTAGGGGTGGCCGCTACTTTGCTTAAAGACCCCGAGTTGCTGGTGCTTGACGAGCCGGCGAACGGTTTAGACCCGGCGGGCATTGTCGAAATGCGGCGCATGCTACGCGACTTGGCTGATGGCGGCAAAACCGTGTTTGTTTCTAGTCATCAACTGGGTGAGATTGAACAGGTTTGTGACGATTTAGTCATTATTGACCATGGCAAGGTGGTGGCTTCGGGGCCGGTGGATCAGATTGTGGATGCTTCGGCCATGGAAACTTCGGTTATCACCATAGACGACCCCACCGCAGCCATTGAAGCGCTTGTTGCGGCCGGTTTCGAAGCCCAGGCCAAAGCAAAAAATCAGGTAGTGGTAGAACCCGCCCCTGAGAATCCTGCCGATCTGACCAAAATATTAGCTGATGCGGGGCTTTACCTGCGGGGTTTGCGCTCCGAGGGGCGCAGTCTTGAAGAAGTGTTCTTGTCGTTGACCGAGGGCCGATCGGGGGATGTGCGCTCATGAACTTCTTTCGCCTATTGGGGAGCGAGTTTGAACGATTTCTAGCTCGCCGCATGGCTCGAGCTTTGGTGCTAGTGGTCATGGGTATTGCGCTTATTGCTGGGGTTGCGGTCTTTTTTAATCATGAGGCGGAAAATTCCAGCGCTGCCCGTCCCGCTTACAATGAGTTCTGCGTCGATGAAGTATTAGATCAAATTTTTCAAGACAGCGGACGAGACCTCCCACCCGAGTTTGGTGATTTTGAAAACCTTTCAGAAGCCGAGCAGCGTGACTTGATTGGTAATGCGTGGTGTCAAGATGTCTACAGGCAGGATCGCCGCTTCCACGCCACACTGCTGCTTGACGAAGGGCAATACACCGACTGGTCTGAACAACGTCCTGTTGTTAATCGGCACATCACCGAAGACGGAAAAGGTTTGTATTGGGGGTTGCAAGGCATTTTGCCTACTATCGGTCTCATTATCGCTTTGCTTACCGGCGGCTTGGTGGGGGCGTCGTTCTTTGGTGCTGAATACCGCTTTGGCACCATAGAACAAGTGTTGCTTTGGGAGCCTCGTCGCCACCGGGTGATCTTGGCTAAGTATCTCACAGTGTTTTTTGGGTCGGCTCTGGTGGCCATGGTGGCCTCGCTGTCGGTGGTTGTCGCCTTATGGCCTTCCGCTCTTTGGCGAGGCACAACCGAAGCGGTTGATACTCGCTTTTGGATTGATCTCATTTCGGTTACCGGGCGCATCGGGATAGCCGCTGGTTTGTTGGGGCTGATCGCCGGTACGGTGGCTATCGTCACCCGCCACACTGCCGGAGCGGTGATGGCCATGCTGGGCTACAACATCATTGGCGGTATTCTCATTGACCTCTGGTTGAGGTGGCTGCGGCCGTGGGACCCCTTCTTTAATCTTGCTTCATTTATCGGCGAAGGGGACACCTTTAAATGGAAGGATTTTGGGCGCTATCACGAACAAGTTTTTGCCAACACGTACCTTGCTGCAGGGCTTATTGGCTTAGTGTTCGCTCTCGGGTGCGTGGCGCTGGGGACCACTATTTTCCGCCGTCGAGATGTCTCTTAACCTGTTGTGAAAAACCCTGGCGTGCTTTTTCTTTGTGTGCATAATGCTGGCCGTTCTCAAATGGGAGCCGGGTGGATGCGTCACTTTGGTGGCGACCAGGTGCGAGTGTTTTCGGCGGGGTCGGCTCCGGCCAGACAACTTAACCCAGCGGCCGTAGAGGCCATGGCCGAAGAAGGTATCGATATTGCCGCTGCGCAACCACTGCACTGGACCGAAGCGTTACTGCAAGAGGTAGAGGTAGTGGTCTCGATGGGTTGTGGAGATGTTTGCCCGGTGTATCCCGGTAAACGTTATGTGGATTGGCCGTTAGATGACCCGGCTGGTCGAGGCCTCGAAATGGTGCGCAAGGTAAGAGATCAAATAAAAACTCATGTTCTTGTCTTGCTCGACGAACTCTGCCCGGAAGGCGTCTGATGGCTCGCTACGAAACCGAATTTTTTTCGGTAGACGATGACCAACAACAGCTTGAAGCGGCCATAGACGAACTAGTGGTGACCGGCGATGGTTGGATCAACCTTGAACCCAAAGTAGGCGAAGACAGCCGAGTAGAAGTTAGCGGTTTTTTTGCTTGGTTTTCGGCCCGTGGTCCGCGGGTGCCGGTGGGTACTTTTGTGGCCGGCAATGATCGGGATGCTGCATCGGTGGGGTTGGCCCACGGGTCAGGGCGCGGGGCCGGCGACCGACTCGAAGACCTCGGGGTACAAGCCCCCAGCGACTGGTCGCCTCGCCAAGACCATGCCAAGCACGGCTTGGTTTGGCAGGTTCATCCGCAAAAGGTGGATGCCGCAGCGGTAGCCGAGATTTTACTTAAAGGAACAACCGCTCTTGCTTCGGTGCCTACCATTGGTGGTTGGGTAGTCACGGTGCACCGCCCAAAGTAACGCTAACTTTCAGCGATGGCCTGTTTTATGAGGCCGATGATTGCTGCGGATTCTGCTTGGTAGGCCACCGAACAATTGGGTGTTTGGTCTGAACCGTTGCCTCGCTCGTCGACCACGGTCATTCCTCGAGTGTGGGTACCAGTGGTTTCTACATTGACGGCTCGTGGGGAAAAGGTAAAAAGCTCTGGGTGGGTAACGGCGAGCACTGCACAGGGGTCGTGCATGGCACCTGTTTCGGCTTGCAGGTGGTTGCGGTAAAAGTCGGCGTAAAACTCCAACAGATGAGTCATGGCCGCTCCGACTGGGGAGTCAACGGCTTGGCAAAAGCTTATTTCTGGAGCACCAACTTGTACCTGGTGGGTGAGGTTGAGGCCGATCATGGTTAGTGGGCTGTCGCTTTGGAACACTATTTCTGCCGCTTCTGGGTCGGCATAAATATTGAACTCTGCTCCAGCGGTTACGTTACCGAGTCCTTGGGTACTGCCTCCCATCAAGGTGATTGAGGCCACTCGGTGGGCGAGACTTGGGTCGGCTTTCAGCGCTAAAGCGATGTTGGTGAGTGGGCCGATGGGCACTAAGTGAAGGCCCTCTTCGCTTCGGGTGGATTCCACTAAATACTCGATGGCATTTTCGGAGTCCGGGTCGCTGGTGGGCTCAGGGAGGTCAATGCCGCCTAGCCCGTCGACACCGTGTACATGGTCGGCAAAGACGGGTGTCCCTTTAAGTGGGCCTTCCGCTCCAGTATGAACTGGTACTTCTAGCCCTAATAAATCTCGCAAACGTAAAGCATTGTTGGTAGTGCAAGCCAAACTGACGTTGCCGGCCACTGTAGTGATGCCTACAAGGTCAGCCCACCGGGCCGCCGCCACGACGGCAAAGGCATCATCGACCCCTGGGTCGCAGTCCAAAATGATACGGGGGCGGTTGTTCATGCAGAGAACCTAGCCAGAAACCGATGGTAAAGAACGGTTGGGATCGGTGTTGGTTGGGTCACTCTGTTGGGGTGGCAACTGACAGCCCTAGGGGCAAGTTAGTCAGCGAGGCCGCTGTCTACGTGATGCAACCGCTTTACGGCGCCCACCAGCACCTTGCGGGCAATACGCGGGTTTTCATCAAGCAGAGTCAAAAATTCACGACGGTTTAGTGCTTCAAGCACCATGTCGGTGTCGGCGGTAACGGTAGCCATGCGAGGCACTCCAGCAATAATGCTGAGTTCACCGAAAAAATCGCCAGGGCTCAAGGTGGCCAACAATTTTCCTTTACGGCGCACCGTGGCTTGACCTTCCAAAATGATCATGAACTCACGGCCGGGTTCGCCCTCTCGAGTGAGTAGACGCCCTTCTTTTACGTTAACGGCCGCCATAAGACGACACATGGAACGCAGCTCTGCTTTAGAAAGAGCAGAGAAAACTTGAATATCGGAAAGAGTAGTAGGGGTGTTTTTTTTCGTCATGGGGTCTCCAAATCGTTGCTCTCCCATTGTGGTAAAAGTGGGAAGAAAAAAGAGGTGAAAGTGACGGGAAACACGTGTGTCGTGTGGCTCGGTTAACGAGTGCGTTGACGAAACAGACCCTCTTGAACCACCGTGGCGACATGAACGCCCTCCGGGCTAAAGACCTCGCCGGTAGCGAGTCCCCGCCCGCCGGTCAGTCCATGAGAACGGAAATCGTAAAGAAGCCACCGATCAGCTTTAGCCGGCCGATGAAACCAAATGGAATGATCCAAACTGGCGCCGATAAATAAATCGTGATAGTCGGTGTCGCTATCACGAATTTCCGTTATGCGAGGATGCGAACTCCCAATAGCGCTCATGGGCAAATCATCAGAGGCAAAAGCAAGCGCACAGCATTGCAAAACCCGGTCATCGCCGCAGTCGCCTAATACCCGCATCCACGCAGCAACCCGGCCTTTGCGTTGGACAGGGAGGCGTCGATCTACTACGACCCACTCGTCTTCGTCGGCCCCGCTTCCGGCTTCGCCCACATCATCAGGAAGATGCGATTCTTGGATATCGGCTTGGTCTTCGTCAATCTGAAACGAACACGACAGGTTGAAAATGGCACCATCAGATTGACGAGCCACCACCCGGCGGGTCACAAAAGAACGGCCGTTGCGAATGCGATCCACTTCGTAGCGAATAGGTTCGCTGCTTACCCCACCGCGAATAAAATAAGCGTGCAGCGAATGAATGTGATGCGCTTCATCGACGGTTAGCGCCGCAGCTCGCAAAGCTTGGGCTACTACTTGGCCACCAAAAACCCGGCCCCAAGGGTACTCGGGGCTGGTGCCTACAAAGACATCCGGTCCGTGCGGTTCAAGAGTCATGAGATCAACAAAGTTTGGCATCTCAAAGTCTGGCGGTGAAGTTTGTTCAGTCATGAAGCACCATGGCGGCGTGAAGAGCCACGCCATTTACTAAGGCGTCTTCGTTGAGACGCATACGGTTGGAATGGCACGGAGCAGCGGTCAGACAGTCGGCAATATCTGTGGGGCAAACACCGAGAAAAGCCATCACCCCAGGGACCTCTTGCAACACATAAGAAAAGTCTTCGCCGCCCATCATGGGGGAAGGCAAAGAGAGAAACTTTCGGTCACCCAACGTTTGGGTACAAACCTCGGCAAAACGGTCTGCCTCCGGCGCATGGTTTACCGTCACGGGGTAACCGGTGGTGAGCGTCACCTGAGCGGTGCAATTGTGGGCCAAGGCGATTTGCGTACACACCCGTTCGATGGCCGCCCGAATAGTGCTGCGGGTTTTTTCTGAAATGCAACGAACGGTGCCTTCAAAAAAAGCGCTCTCCGGAATCACATTGCTGGTAGTGCCCGCTTCGATATGGGTGACGCTGACCAACGCGGGGTCAAAAGCGTTTATCTCACGAGTCACTGCGGTTTGCAAAGCAGTCACCATGGCCGCCAACGCTGGGATGGGGTCCACGCAAAGATAAGGAGTAGAAGCATGGCCACCCTTGCCGGTCACCGTCACCTCAAGTTCGTCAGTAGAGGCCATCAGGGTGCCGGGTCGACAAGCGGCATAGCCAGTCGGAATATTCGGCGTGATATGTAAAGCGAAAGCCCGGTCAACGCCCTCCAGTACCCCTTCGTTGATCATGACCGGTGCCCCGCCGGCCCCCTCTTCGCCGGGCTGAAACATGAAGCGCACCCGGCCTTTAAGATCTTGGCGGCGGTCGGCCAACAAACGAGCGGCCCCCACCAGCATGGCGGTGTGGGCGTCATGGCCACAAGCATGGGACCGGCCGGCTTCGGTAGAACAAAAAGCTTCGTCGGTGTCTTCAGTCATAGGCAAGGCGTCGGTATCGGCTCGCAACAATACGGTGGGGCCATCGTGTTCGCCTTCTAACTCAGCGACAACCGAAGTCAACCCGGTGCCGGTAGAAACCGTTAAAGGCAACCCAGCGAGGGCTTCAACAATTTTTTGTTGAGTGCGGGGGTTTTCTAGCCCCAACTCTGGGTGCTGATGCAGGTCGCGTCGCAAAGCGATCACCTGGTCGGCTACTTCCGCAGCACCTTCGAGAAGCTCGTTCATGGCTTCATCATGGCCGAAAAAAAGCCGCTTGCCATGGTTGGCGGCGTTAACCGACAGTTATTTTGGTGACAACCCCGTCAACAATGTCAGCGTTTACTCGGTCTTGTCGATAATCCGCAGTGACGGCGTAGGCCTCACCATCACGAGAAACCACCCGAAAGACGTAATCCGCAGATTCTGTAGTCTCTTTTGCTTGGTCCTCAGCCATTCCAACTAAATCTGTCCAAGTAAAACCAGCAACGGGTTCCAACAAAATGATGGTGCCGTCGTCTGCCGTGAGTTGGGTGAGAAGGTCGCCGCCACCCGAAACGGTTAGGGGCGAAGAAGCTAATGCTTCAAGAAAGGCAAACCAGTCGGAATTTTCCTCACAAGCCATTTCAGTTATCGCCCAATCGGCAACAACAATGGTTTCGGTATCTGTGTCCCAAACCCATTGGCCTCCGTAACCGTTGCAGCCTGCGTTGCCACCGAATTTTTGATCAGGGTCAAAGGTAAGCGTTACTTCATTGGGAGGTGGAGTAACTGCGTCAAGACTTTGTAGGCCAACCACCAACCACTCGGAACCGACAAGTGGGTGCGCAGCGACAGTAGTAGGAGGGGCCGAAGAAGAAGGAAGCAGCGTGGTCGGTGTTGCACCGTCGGCACTGGTTGAGCATGCGGCAAAAACCAAAAGGGAGCTAAGCAAAATGGTGAATGGTTTGGGGAACATGGGATCCTTTATAGAGGGAACAGACACTAATAAGACGTCGGCAAGTGCCGGGTTGGTTCCCGAGAAAAGAAAAAAGGCATGATGTTGTTATGCGAGCAGCAGTAATCACCCAACACGGCGAACCCGAAGTTCTAGAAATCCAAGACATTCCCGCCCCGCAACCCGGGCCGGAGGAGGTACTGGTGGACGTTGCGGCGAGTGCCCTCAACCGAGCAGACCTTTTGCAACGCATGGGCCTTTACCCCGGGCCACCGGCCGACTTTGACGTACCGGGCCTGGAGTTTTCTGGCCTAGTGGCCGCTTTGGGCTCTCAAACAACCCGCTGGGCAATTGGTGACCGAGTTATGGGCATCACCAGTGGGGCGGCCCATGCTGAACAACTGGTCACCCACCAAGACCTGGCTATGGAAGTGCCACCCGAAATGAGCCTGCTAACGGCCGGCGCATTGCCCGAAGTATTCATTACCGCATGGGATGCTTTGGTCTTACAAGGAGGGCTACAAGCCGGGCAAACCGCATTGGTGCACGCCGGGGCCTCGGGGGTAGGTACGGCGGCTATCCAAATTTGCCGGTACCTGGGCGCCAAAGTGGTAGTGACCGCTTCGGGACCCAAAGTCGGTCGCTGCACCGAATTAGGTGCCGACCTGGCCATTGATTACACCAGCCAAGACTGGGTGGCCGAAGTCAAAGCATTTACCGAGGGCCAAGGGGCCAACGTGGTGCTCGACGTTATCGGCGGAGACTACCTCGAAAAAAATGTGCGCTCCTTGGCCACCAAAGGAACCATTGTTCAAGTCGGGGTCATGGGCGGCGGTAAAGCCACCTTTTCTTTAGGGATGCTGCTGCCCAAACGAGCCATCCTGCGAGGCACCGTATTGCGGGGGCGCTCAACAGAAGAAAAAATAGCAGTCAGCCAAGCGTTCTCAGAGCAAATACTGCCCGGTTTCATCAACGGAGCATTAGAAGTAGTGGTGGACCGCCGGTTTAGCCTCGACGCTATTGCCGAAGCACACGCCTACATGGCCAGCAACGCCAACGTGGGGAAAATTGTTTTAGAAATATCACCCGAAGGCGTTAACTAGCTCGCGGTAAAGCCGGGGACATCGCGGGCTGCGTGCCCGGTGTAAATTTGCCGCGGCCGAGCAATACGTGACTCTTGTTGCAACATTTCGTCCCAATGAGAAAGCCACCCCGGGGTGCGCCCTATAGCGAAAAGCACGGTGAACATTTCGACCGGGAAGCCCATGGACTGGTAAATCAAACCCGAATAGAAATCAACGTTGGGGTACAAACTGCGGCTCACAAAATAGTCGTCAGCCAAAGCCACCTCTTCAAGCTTGAGGGCAATATCCAAAAGAGGGTTTTTGCCGGTTACCTCAAACACTTGGTGAGCGGTCTCTTTAACAATGACTGCTCGAGGATCAAAGCTCTTATACACCCGGTGGCCGAAGCCCATTAAACGGCCTTCGCCGGCTTTAACCGACTTAATGAAGTCGTCTACCTGGTCAAAGGACCCAATGTCTTCGAGCATGTGCAACACGGCCTCGTTGGCGCCACCATGGCGAGGGCCATAAAGAGCCGAAGCGGCCGAAGCCACGGTGACGTAAGGGTCGGCATGAGAACTGCCCACTACCCGAGCCGCCGTAGTGGAACAATTTTGTTCATGGTCAGCATGAAGCACAAACAACAAGTCCATAGCATCACGCAAAACCGGGTCAACCTCGTAACTGCGGTCAGGGCCGCTAAACATCATGGTCAAAAAATTGCTGGTGTAATCCAAATCTGGGCCCGGCTGTACATACGGGGCGCCGATGCTTTTGCGGTAAGCGCTGGCCGCCAAAGTCGGCATTTTTGCAATGAGGCGCAACATTTGGGTACGGCGTACCGCAGGGTCGTCAATGTTTTTGCCTTCAGGGAAGAAGGTAGACAAAGCAGCCACCGCCGAAATCAAAACCCCCATAGCGTGGGCATCGTCGCGGAAACCTTCCAAGATGCGCTTATGGAAATTTTCGTGGATAGGTGCTTCGGCAAAAATCTCTGCGTTAAAGGTGGCGAGTTCGTCGTCGGAGGGGAGTTCGCCAGAGACCAGCAAATAGCAAACCTGCAAGAAACTTAAAGTCGGAGCCACTTGCTCAATGGGGTAGCCGCGGTAACGCAAAATGCCGGCCCCGCCGTCAAGGTCGGTGATGGAACTCACGGCACCAGCGGTAACACCAAACGATGGGTCGGTAAACCAAACGCCCGGCAAGAGACTGCCCCAGGCCTTGGCGTCAACGCCACCATTTTCAATGGGGATTTCGACGGTTTGGCCGGTGCGGTTATCTGTGATGCTGATGCTTTCGGACACAGGGGCCTTTCTTCGCTTATACGGTCAAAATTCGTTACTTTCTGACTTTACGGGGTTCTGCGCTGCTTAGCGGCATGAAAGACGCGAAAAAAGGCGAAATTTATATTTATGCGGTGAAGACGGTTAAAGCGGGGTGTTGTCGTGGCGCCGCCGAGGAAGACGCTCACGTTTACCACTCAACAGCATCAAAGCATTAGTAAGTTCTTTACGAGTCTCTGAGGGGTCGATGACCCGATCAACCGTCCCTCGTTCCGCTGCGATATAAGGGTTCAACAAACGTTCCTCGTAAGCCGCCACCAAAGCCACCCGCTCATCTTCGTCAGCCTGGCGATGTAAAATCTCTACCGCCCCCTTGGCCCCCATGACCGCAATCTCCGCAGTAGGCCAAGCCAACATTAAATCGTTACCCATGTAACGAGAATCCATCACAATGTAAGCACCGCCATAAGACTTGCGTAAGGTCACGCACACCCGAGGCACGGTGGCCCGAGCGTAAGCAAAGGCCATTTGGGCGCCGTAGCGGATCATCCCTCGCCACTCTAAATCTTTGCCGGGGTAGAACCCAGACGTATCTACCAAAGTAACGAGCGGCAAATTGAAAGCATCGCAAAAAGCCACGAACCTTCCGCCTTTTTGCGACGCAGGAATATCAAGAGTACCCGCAACCGATTGCGGTTGGTTAGCCACAATGCCCACCGACTGACCCCCCAAACAAGCGAAAGCAGTCACCAAGTTGGTAGCAAAATCAGCGCGCGGTTCTAAATAATGGCCATGGTCAACCAAGCTTTCGATGACGTGCCGCACGTCGTAACTGCCGGTTGGCGAATCAGGAATGAGCTCGGCCACTTCTGGAACCAAACGGTCCAACGGGTCAGAACAAGGCCACCGAGGGGGAAGGTCATGCAAACTGTCGGGCAAAAAAGTTAACAACTCAGCAAGCAACTCATCAGCGGCCTCCCGGTCAGGCGCGGTGAAATGAGCAACACCAGAGATTCTCGCGTGCTGCGAAGCGCCACCCAACCCTTCTGCGGTGAGGTCTTCGCCAGTGTATTGGCGCACCATATTGGGGCCACTAATAAAGGCGTAAGCATCGTCAACCATGATGACCAAGTCAGCAAGACCCAACAAAAGAGCCGGACCAGAAACCGCCGGGCCAGTGACACAAAAAATAAGTGGAACCACCCCAGAGCACTGCACAAACTCACGAGCGGCGGTGCCCCAGCCATGAATGCCAGCCACCCCGTGGGCTACATCGGCGCCACTGGAACTCAAATGGCAAACCAAAGGAAGCGACTGACGCCGAGCCATACGGGCCGCCTCGGCGAGATTTTCCCCATCAACAGGAAGCAACGCACCAAGATTTTCTCCGCCTACCTCAACACGGACCACACGCCGACCATCAAGGGAAGCCACGCCAAAAGACACGTTCCCGCCAGTACCAGACCGCAAAGCCAGCGAAGCAGCAGGTGAAGAAGAAACTTGGGACACGTTTAGGGCGATCTCTCAGGAGTAAGTAAGGGATTAGGGGACAACGGTACCTTAGACCGCTCGGACAATGATCAGTGATCAAAGGCCAAGTAAACCCCCGGCTGCAAAGGAGCAATGTCGCTCACCACGCCGGACAACACCTCAATGGTGGAACGAACCGGAGTAGACGGGGTAGTGCGTTGGTTAAAAGTTAAGCCCACCGATCGCCGGGTAAGCCCATCGATACGAATGAGCACCCAGTTGTCGTCGGGATGGTCAAAAGCTGCACTGGCCGGCAACAAGGCCGGGGCATGGCCTTGGAGGGCTAAGGAAGCCAGCAGCCGTAGACCGTCAACTTCTGCAGAAGGTTCAAGGTGAATCCCGATAGAAGCGAGTTCTTTATCTACGGCATCGCGAAAGGTCGTGCCCGCAGGGGTAAGCATGATGGGGTAGTCAGCGAGTTCACGAATGGTGATGGTTTTTCGGTTGGCCCACGGATGATCACGAGGCGCAATGATCACCCGCTCCTCTTCGAAAAGGTTCAACGTAGATAAGCCGGCACCAACCACCGGGGTGTTCACCACAGCCATATCTAGTTCACCGTTAGAAATGCGAGAGAGAAGCGAGGTGGTGGTGGCATCAACCAACATGGGCCGCAACGCTGGGTAGAGATCGTTGAGTCGCTGCAAAAGTGGGTTAGCCAGCCAACGAGCGGTGGTCCCGATGCAGCCGATACGCACCAAGCCAGCGACCTCGCTACGCATGGAAGCGATGTCATCGGTTATGGCTTGAAGTTCGTTACGAATACGCTGAGCGCGTTCAATGACGGCGTGACCTTCTGCCGTAGGCGACATAGTACGGCGGTCGATGAGCGCAGTTTCTAGCTCAGCTTCAAGACGAGCGACATGGGTTGACACGTTGGACTGCACAGTATGTAAAGAGCGGGCAGCCCCCGAAAAGCTTTGGTGGTCTGCTACGGCAAGAAGGTGAGTGAGTTGGCGAAGGTCCATCGCTAAGAATGATGCCACGAGCAAAGCCATATTTGCTACCGATGGGTGGGTGTGTCTTAAAAAGATACAGAAGTGCGACAAAAGGGAAAAACCCTCTAGGATTTCCTGCAAGAAGCCCCTAAACGGCAATAAAGCTTTTTCTTTGACTATGACCACCACCCTCGCCATACACCTCGGACCGTCCCTCGCCCATGCGGCCATAGATAAAAACGGCCGAATTGATCTGATTGCTTTAGGCGGTGACCAGGCAGGAATGCCCATGGTGCTCCACGTGGATGCTGAAGGGGCAGTGGTCGCAGGACGTTCAGCACTTGAACGAGGCGCAAAAGACCCCCAAGGTCTGCTCGAAGACCCCATCGGGGTTTTAGCAGATAGTCAAACGGTAGAAATAGCCGGACGCACCATGACCGGCGAAGTACTTCTCGCCCATTTGCTGACCCAAGTGCATGCCCAAAGCATTCAGGTGCTTGATGGCGCTCCCGACGAAACCTTGGTGGTGCTGACCGCCGGTGGCCCCGACCAAAGTATTTATGCCGCAGCAACCCAACGAGCACTCATGGGCAAAGTCGAGTTCGTAAACGAAACCCGAGCGTGGTCAGCCATGGCAACCCACGGGCCGTCAAACGCTGATAGCGAATTATCGGGCGTTCTCGGCGGGCTCTTTTGGAAGCGCCACGGTGACGCCCCCGCGGCCCCCAAAGGCCGAGTAACTCGCGAAGACCTTGGCCACGAAGCACCCACCACTACCCGGGTACCCCAACCCCCGCCAAGCGTGATCTCAGTAGGTTCCCGATCAGTTTTCGAAGAAGCGGCCCCCGTCTCTTTACGACGCAAACGTCGCTCGCCTTGGGTCATCCTCGCTCTCCTGGCGGTGATAGGTCTCGGCGTCGTTGCTGCCCTCGCAGCCACGGGTGGCCAAGAAAAAGCCCCCATGGTGATCACCCCCGCAACCTCCACCTCAACGACCACCAGCACCACTACCACCAGCACCACTACCACGCTGGCCTCCACCACTACCTTTACCCCGGTCGAAGAAACCACCACCTCCACCTCAACGACCACCAGCACCACTACCACGCTGGCCCCTACCACTACCTTGCCTCCTCTCGGTCAAGTAACCATGACCCCGGTAGGGCTTTTGCTAGACGCCCTTGAAAGCGACCGCAACATGGTGGCCTTCGGCAACCCAGTGGACGACGTATTACTCACCTTCCAAGAAGCATTCGGAGCACCAGATTCCGACACCGGCTGGCAAGAAAACTCCACCTGTTTTGCTCCCATGGTACGAACCGTTACCTACGGCGACAAAGAAATTGTTTTCGCCGACCAAGACATAGATGACGGAGAACCCGGCATAGGGGCCACTTTCGAGCAATGGTACATTTCTGGCCCCTGGGCCGTGGAGTCATCAATCTGGACACTAAGCCGCATCGGCATTGGGTCCACCGTGGCCGACATACGCATGGCTTACCCAGGCAATTTCTCCATTGGCTTGGCCATCGACGGAGACCTCTCCGGGTTCTTTACCTTTGATTCCACCGGAAGCGACGATGGTGTTTATGGTTTGAGCAACACCACCGAAGACACCGGAATCGTGCTCGACATGTGGGCCGGAAACGTGTGCAGCCGAATTTTGAGTTAACCGCTGGTAAGCGTCGGGTACACAATGGCTAAAGCCAGCAAAGCCCCTCCAGCCACCACCAAAACTTTCCACCACCACGGAGCACTGCTCATGGTTGAGACACCGCGGCTTGCGCTCTCAACAAGGCCGGCACAAAAAGATTGGGCTGGGTGGTGCACCCCACGTGGTCCGCTGGCACCTCAAAAATTGTCGGGTCACTAAGAGCAGCCACAAGAGCCTCTTGGCGAAAAGGAGCCACCACGGTGTCTTCAGTAAAAGAAACCACCGCCGTGGGTACGGCCAAGTCACCAACCCAAGAAGAAGAATCAAAATCACCAAGCGCCCCGCCTGCTTCTAAAATCCGATGCAACTGCCCGGACTTAACCTCCTGATTAGCCCAAGCATCAAATTCTGGATCACCAATGCCGAGAGCACCGCCCCGAGATTCGGTGATTCGCTCAACAAGCTTCCACATCAAACCCGGAAAGAATAAAGCAAAAGGAGCCAAAAAACTCATAACCCGATGGTCCCGTTTTTCCCGAGAAGATTCAGCAAAACGTGTAGCAGTAGCGCACAAAACCAAACCCTCCACCAAGCCCGGATGGCGGCGAGCCAGCAGTTGAGCCACCGCACCTCCCATGGAGTAGCCCACAACAACAACCGAGTCCACGCCCAAAGCAGCGATCACCTCTGCCGCATCATCGGCGCAACCCTCAAGAGAAAAACGGCGGCGGCCTCGAAAACCATGCTGGCCATGGCCGTGGTGGTCCCACGCAATAATACGCGACACACGACCCAGCGCTTCATAAGAACGACACCAATTAAGGTCAGCGTTCACCGACCAGCCATGCAGCAACACCACCGCCGGTTTACCCGGGTCGGCAGCCAAGGGACCAGAATCTCGTACACGAAGCGAACGACCCGAAGGTAACTCTATTGTTCGCCAAGGCGGAGCGGCCGCCAATTCTGTTGCAGCGGCCGGCATGAATTACTCGCCAATACCGATGATTCGCACCTGCAGATCACCGTTAGGCGCCGCAAAAGTCACTTCCTGACCCACCGAAGCCCCCAAAAGAACTTCCCCCAAAGGAGAACGAGGAGAAACCACGACAATGTCATCACGTTGCTCTTCGATAGAACCAACCAACATGCGTTCTGGCTCATCATCGCCCTCATAAAGAACCGTAACGGTCACCCCGGTAGTGACCTCATCAACCGGGCCTACAGGGCTTTCCACGATCTCGCAGTCTTCAAGGACGCTTTCAAGATGCATAACGCGGCCCTCCATTTTTCCTTTTTCTTCTTTCGCAGCGTGATAATCGCCGTTTTCGGAAAGATCTCCAAGTTCACGAGCCGCTTCGATTTTACGAGCAATGTCAATACGCCCCCGCGTGGTCAGGTCGGTGAGTTCGGCCAGTAAACGGTCGTGAGCTTGTTGAGAAAGATGATGTATCTGAGGCATACGGCGATGGTAGCCCTCGGAAGAGGTTACGCCACGTTCCTTTGAAGCGATCGTTATCCATTTGACTGCCCCGGGGGGCGACTTGCTACACTCTTCACCATGAACAAAACACCGTCGGTAATTATTATTTTGTAGCGCACGCCTTTTGGTGTGCGCTTCGACCGTCCACTTAGTGGGCGGTTTTTTCTTTACCCTCGGATTCAACAAAACGACAACCAGCAAACAGGAGCAAGCAAGTGGCACATCGCATAGGAATCATCGGCGGTGACGGCATTGGCCCCGAGGTCATAGCCGAAGGACTCAAGGTAATCAGCGCGGCTGGTGTCACCCTAGACACCGTGGACTACGACCTCGGTGGGGAACGCTACGGCCGCGACGGCACGGTTCTGCCCGACAGCATTATCGAAGAATGGCGCAGCCTCGATGCCCTTTACCTCGGAGCAGTAGGGACACCAGCAGTGCCCCCAGGGCTCATCGAGCGCGGGTTGCTGCTCAAAATGCGTTTCGAGCTTGACCTCTACATCAACCTTCGACCATTTCTTTTTTCAGAAAAAAATATTGACTTTCAAGTCGTGCGCGAAAACACCGAAGGCACCTACGCCGGCGAAGGCGGATTCTTACGCAAAAACACTCCACACGAAATAGCCACCCAAGGGTCAGTTAACACCCGCCGGGGTGCCGAACGCTGCATCCGTTTTGCTTTCGACCTTGCAGCGAGCCGCCGAGGACACCTCACCTTGGTACACAAAACCAACGTGTTGACCTTTTCCGGCGACCTCTGGGAACGCACCTTCAACGAAGTCGCCGCCGAATACCCCAACGTAGAAACGGCCTACAACCATATTGATGCGGCCTGCATCCATTTTGTGCAAGCACCCGAACAATACGACGTCATCGTGACCGACAACTTGTTTGGCGACATCCTCACCGACCTCGGGGGAGCGGTAGCCGGAGGCATCGGCTTAGCAGCCTCCGCCAACCTCAACCCAGACCGCACCAGCCCCTCCATGTTCGAACCCGTTCATGGCTCAGCCCCCGACATCACCGGACAAGGCATCGCCAACCCCACGGCCGCCATCTTGTCGGGCGCCATGATGCTGGACTTCCTCGGTGAAACAGTTGCCGCGAAAAACATTAGAGCAGCCTGCGCTGACCCGGAAACCCAAGTCGAAGGCACCGTAGCCATCGGCGACGCAATAGCCCAACGAGTTCACTAACCCCAAATCTCAAGAGAAAGAAAAGCACATGCCCCTCGAAAAAGCAGACAAAATATGGATGAATGGTGAGCTGGTAAATTGGGACGACGCCACGGTGCATGTCCTCACCCACACTTTGCACTACGGCAACGGCGTTTTTGAAGGCATCCGTGCCTACGAAACCGACCGAGGCCCAGCCATTTTTCAACTTCGGCCGCACATTGAACGATTGTTTCAATCGGCCAAAATACTTTTCATCGACATCCCCTGGACAGTCGACCAACTCGTTGAAGCCACCTTGGAAACAGTACGAGTCAACGGCTTTTCCTCCTGCTACATCCGCCCTCTGGCCTACCTCGGGTACGGCGAGATGGGCCTCAACCCCTTGCCCTGCTCCGTTGACGTTTCCATCGCCTGCTGGCCATGGGGCTCCTACCTGGGCGACGACGGGGTAAAAAATGGCGTGCGCATGATGATCTCCTCCTGGCAACGCCACGACCCCAACGCCATGCCACCCGCCGCCAAAGGATGCGGCCACTACATCAACTCGCAAATGGCCAAAGTGCAAGCCATAAAAGCCGGCTACGACGAAGCCATCTTGCTGTCACCTCAGGGCTATGTTTCTGAATGCACCGGCGAAAACCTGTTCGTAGTCCGAGATGGAGGCATCGTGACCCCACCCACCTCGGCCGGAGCGTTAGAAGGCATCACCCAAAAAACAGTGCGACGTATCGCCGAAGACCTCGGCATTCCCTACAGCCAAGGCAACATTTTGCGCAGCGACCTTTACATCGCTGACGAAGCATTTGTTTCGGGCACCGCAGCAGAAGTAGTACCCATCCGCTCAGTTGATGACCGAGAAATCGGCGACCCAGGGCCCATCACCCAAGCCATCCAAGAAGGCTACTTTGCTGCAGTACGCGGCCAAAGCCCTCAATACACTGAATGGAACGACTACGTAAATGCCTAACCCCGGGGGCACCCCAAAGGCCGTAGATATCTACGACACCACGCTGCGCGACGGTGCTCAACTGGAAGGCATCTCGTTCACCGTGGACGACAAACTGCGTATCGCCGAGCAACTCGACCGTCTGGGCGTGCACTACATCGAAGGTGGTTGGCCGGGCGCCAACCCCAAAGACGTAGAGTTTTTTGAGCGGGCTAAAACCGAATTAAACCTCAAACAATCTCGTTTGGTGGCTTTCGGCTCTACCCGCCGCGTAAGCGGCGAAGCAAAAAACGACCCCACCCTGGCCAACTTGGTGGCCTCGGGCACCCAAACGGTGTGCATCGTGGGGAAGTCCTGGGACTATCACGTAACCGAAGCGCTACGCACCACTCTGGAAGAAGGGGTGGCCATGGTGGCCGACTCCATTCGGTACTTAAAAGAACAAGGCCTCGAAGTGTTCTTTGATGCCGAACACTTTTTTGACGGCTACCGAGCCAACCCAACGTTTGCTTTAGACGTCTTGCAAGGTGCTGCCGACGCCGGCGCCGACTGCTTGGTTATTTGCGACACCAACGGCGGAACGCTGCCCGACGAAGTAGAGCGCACGGTGACCGAGGTAGTAGCCAAATTCTCGACCCCCATAGGCGTGCACTTTCATAACGACACCGGTTGCGCCATTGCCAACACCATGATCGGGGTCAAGGCCGGCGCCACCCAAGTACAGGGCACCATCAACGGCTATGGCGAACGAGTAGGGAACTGCGACCTGATACCGGTCATCGCCAACCTCAGCCTCAAACTGGGCATAGAAACGTTGCCCGAAGGGCACTTAAAAGAAATCACCTCGGTGGCCCATCACGTGGCCGAAGTAGCCAACTTTGCCGCCGACCCACAACAGCCCTACGCCGGGTCCACCGCCTTCGCCCACAAAGCAGGGCTCCACACCAGCGCTATTGCCCGTCGCCCTGACGCCTACGAACACATTGACCCCGACCTGGTTGGAAACGGCACCCGGTTCTTGGTTTCCGAAATGGCCGGACGAGCCACCATTGCCCTACGGGCCGAACAACTGGGCCTCAACTTAGAAACCGAAGTCCTGGGCGAAGTAGTAGAAACGCTTAAAGACCTCGAATACCGGGGCTACCACTTCGAAGCAGCCGACGCCTCGTTAGAACTTTTGATGCGGGCCGCTGGCGGTTGGGAACAAGAGTTCTTTCAACTGGAATCTTTCTCCGTGCAGGTTGGTCACCGGTCGGGGAGTGGGAGCCGAGCATGGAACGACGTAGCGGTAGAAGTAGAAACCGATGCCACCGTGACCATTGCCCTAGATGGGCGAACAGAAACAGCCACCGGTAGTGGCAACGGCCCAGTAAACGCGTTGGATGCAGCTTTGCGCAGTGCTTTAGGCGACCGCTACCCAGCGATCGATGCCTTGCGGCTTACCGACTTCAAAGTACGGGTACTAGAAACCGGCCGTGGCACCGGGGCAGTCACCCGAGTGCTACTCGATACCACCAACGGCGAAGATACTTGGACCACCATCGGCGTGTCAGAAAACATTATTGAAGCCTCATGGCAAGCCTTGGTTGACTCCATGGTTTACGGGCTCTTGAAAGAAGAAAACAAACAGTGAATACTTCCGCCTTTCGACGCACCCTGCTCGCCGAGGGCGTCGGCACCATGTTTTTACTCATTGGTGTGGTGGGCTCGGGCATCATGGCCCAACGTCTTTCACCTAACGATGTGGGGCTACAACTCTTTCAAAATGCCGCCGCCACCGCCGCGGTGCTGGTGGCCATCATCTCTATATTTGGCACCATCTCCGCTGACTTTAACCCGGCAGTCACCCTTGGCGCATGGGCGCTCGGCCATCGAGAAGGGCGCCAAGTGGCTCCCATGGTGGTGGCCCAAGTAGTGGGCGGAGCCATCGGCTCAATGCTGGCCAACCTGATGTTTGACCTGCCCGCCGTAGTGTGGTCAACCACCGAACGCAGCGGCAGCAACCTTTGGCTTTCTGAAGTAGTAGCCACCGTAGGGCTTTTGCTGGTGGTGTTTAGTTTGGTGCGAACCGCTCGTTTGTCGGCCATTCCGTATGTGGTCGGCGCCTACATTGGTGGGGCGTATTACTTCACCTCATCTACCAGTTTCGCCAACCCCGCCGTCACCGTGGCCCGTACCTTGTCTGACACCTTTGCCGGGATCGCCCGTAGTTCAGCGCCCATGTTTATTGCTATGCAACTGGTAGGGGTAGCGATAGCAATAGCGTTAATCCGCCAACTGTTTCCGCAACAAGACTAAGCCGGGCACTGGTCAGTAGCCGGCTGGCCAGCAATGCGCTGGTCAAGCCATTCAATCAGTTCTGACCAGTAAGCGCCCACCGCAGCGGAATGCCCAAACCCTGGGTAAACCCGTCGTTCTAAAGCTTGGTGACCATCAAGAGCGCAGAGCTGGTCAAGGAGCCACTCGCTGCTAATAACTGGGATCTGTTCGTCGGCATCGCCGTGCAAGATAAGGACCGGGGTTTGGTTGGGGAGTTGATTGGTGTCGTTTTCGGTAAGTCGAGCGTTCCACTCAGGGATGGCAAAGATGTCGTCCACGGAAACTAAATCTTCGTAAGCGATTGAGTTAAAGGTTTCAAAAATATGGCCCGTGCAGCCCAATTCAAGTTCTTCAAGAAGGCCAAAGTAATCAGGACTTATTACTTCTGAAAGATCAAGCTCTGCGTAAGCAGCTCCGAAGGCAGCGGCCACCATGACCAGGTAACCTTGAAAATCGCTGCCAATAAGGAAGTCACTTAAGAGGGGCATTTGACTGGGAGGAGCACCAGCGGCCACCCCCACCAAGTCAAGTTCGGGGGCAATCTCTTGCCACCGTTCTGCCACGTGCATCGCCGCATGACCGCCTTGCGAGTGACCCCATACCACCAACGGGCCGGTGGCGTTGAGTTCTGGAATAGTTTGCGCCGCACGCACAATGTCAAAAACACCCCGCGCTTCGCTTTCTCCCACGATGTAAGGGTGGAGCCCCGGCCCGCCCATCCCTTCGTAGTCGGTGGCTACCAGTATCCACCCTTTGGCTAAGAGCGGGTTGAGTCTTTCAAAATAAGACCAGTCGGGGTCAGGATTATCAAAAGAAAGCGAAGGAGCGCACTGATCGGCCATGCCAGTGGTCCCGTGAGCAATGGACAGCACCGGGCGAGGTCCATCGGCAGCTTCGGCAGAGGCTAAAATAGTCCCAGTAACCTCAATAGGTTCACCGGTCACTGACTGCGAACGGTAAGTGATGTTCCAACCGAGGGTGTCATCTGACCCAAAATTGATTTCTTCAGATGCCAAGATGGCGCCCAAAACTGCCTCATCGTCAGAATCCTGAATTTGAACACTGCGAGTAGCGGCAGTAGTCGTAGGGGCGACGGTCGTAGTGGTTGGAGCGGCAGTGGTCGTAGGGGCGACGGTCGTAGTGGTTGGAGCGGCAGTGGTCGTAGTGGTTGGAGCGGCAGTGGTCGTAGGGGCGACGGAAACTTCTGTATTCCCACACGCACCCGCCACTAAGGCAAAGGCTAAAAAGATAGATGGGTAAGTAATTTTTTTCATCACCTAGTGTGCCAGATAAATAGCCTGAGTAAGTTATTGGGTAGATAGCGTTCGGACAATGGCGAGCGCTCCGGTAAAAGATTCTGCAGAAAATCAACCATTTGCTGGGTTCGACTGGCTGCTCCTTTTAGCCGCCGCGGGCATTTGGGGTTCCTCGTTTTATTTCACCGATATTGCTCTAAGGGCAGAACACCCCGGACTGATTACCTGGCTGCGGGTGCTCTTTGGCTTTTGCACCATCATGGTGTTCCCCGCCTCACGGCGCCCAGTAGAAGCCACAGACCACAAAAAACTGTTGCTCCTCGGTGTAACCTGGATGGCTTTCCCGCTCACTTTGTTTCCGATAGCACAACAATGGATTAACTCGTCGCTGACCGGGATGCTCAACAGCGCGATGCCGGTCATGGCGGTAATAGTCGGGGCCACCGTGTTCAACACCCCCACCCATCGAAAACAATTAACCGGCGTAGCGGTGGGGATTCTTGGCATTCTCATGATCGGCTTACCCGCCGCCTCAGGAGACACCACCACCGCTTTGGGAGTTATTTTAGTGGTGGCAGCTGTTTCGTCTTACGGGGTAGCGGTACACATCGCTGGGCCCCTGCAAAGAAAGTACGGGTCGCTGGCCGTGTTGTCTCGTGCCTTGGCGGTAGCGGTTGTGGCGGTCACTCCCTATGGAATCGTTGGCCTGCTGGATTCAACGTGGGCGGTAGATGCCGTGGTCAGCAACCTTATTTTGGGAGTAGGAGGCACGGGTTTTGCTTTTGTAGCGGCGGCCACCTTGACCGGTCGAGTAGGAGCGGTTCGCATGTCAATCGTCACCTACCTCGTTCCGGTGGTAGCCATAGTCTTGGGTCTTTTTCTGTTAGATGAGACCCTGCAAACCTGGCAACTGGTGGGGTCCGGCACGCTAATAGTTGGCGCTTGGATGACCACACGGCCCGCTGAGTAACGCTCGCTCCGCTAGATTTACCTTATGAGTTCATCAATGGTCCATCGTCACCGCAACGTACAAGGCGGCATTGAACGTGCTGCCGTGTTTGGGGTAAGTGACGGATTGGTCTCCAACGTGGCACTTATCCTCGGCATCGCCGGAGCCAGCGCAGACCCCTCCATGGTGCGGGTCGCTGGAGTATCGGGGCTACTCGCCGGGGCTATTTCTATGGCCGCCGGAGAATACGTTTCGCTCAAAGCCCAAGCGGAATTAGTAGAACGCGAATTAGCCATCGAACGAGTTTCCTTGGCCGAAAACCCAGAATTTGAGATCGCTGAACTGGCCGCCATCTATCAAGAAAGAGGACTGAGCGCAGAGCACGCCGAAACAGTGGCTCGAGAGTTGATGACCGACCCCGAAGTGGCGTTAGAAATCCACGCTCGAGAAGAACTCGGCGTTGACCCTTCCCAAGTAGGTGACCCCATCGGAGCAGCCCTGACGAGCTTCGCCGCTTTTGTAATCGGAGCGTTTATCCCGCTTGCCCCCTGGATATTTGGCGCAGGGTCTTGGGCCGTTGAAGCCTCCGTGGGCTTGGGAATAGGGGCTTCGGCAGGGGTAGGAGGGCTCTTGGCGTGGCTTACCGAACGCTCCATGTGGCGTACCGTGTTACGCCAAGTTTTGGTAACCAGTGGGGCCTGTGGCGCTACTTACCTGGTCGGCAGTTTGTTAGGCATCGCGGTTAGCTAACTGGCTCAACGTAAATAGGGTGAGCGCTGGGCACCACAAGACGAATGTCTTGCTCAATGCGGTCAATGGTCTCGGCGATGCCTACTCCGTCAAGGGTGGCATCGAAAACAACTTTTGCGCCAACCAAAATATCGTCAGGTCCCAGGTGCTGGGTTCGCAAATGGATCAACTGCTCAACTCCAGTGGTTTCGGTGATGGCTTTCGTTATGGCTTGCTGGTCGGGGTCAGAAACCGCTTCGCCAATAAGCAGGCTTTGCATTTCACGAGCCAGCACAGTGGCAATAGCAAATAGCAACAAACCAATGATCAGGGTGCCGGCGCCGTCCCAACGAGGCTGGCCGGTTATTTCGCTTAAAACCACCGCACTTAAAGCAATAAGTAACCCCAGCAGCGCACCGACATCTTCAAGCAGCACCACCGGGAGTTCTGGTTTTTTGGCTTGGATCACGTACCTCCACCACGTTTGGTCTCCCCGTTCATGGTTGGCTTCCTTCACCGCAGTGCGTAAAGAAAAGCTCTCTAACAACAAACCCAGTAACAAAATACCGATAGCCCACTGCACGTTTTCCAGGGCATGAGGATTACGAAGTTTCGCTACCCCCTCGTAAATAGCGAAAGCAGCTCCGGCGGTAAACAACACCACGGCCACCACAAACGACCAAAAGTATCTTTCTCGACCATAACCAAAAGGGTGGGCTTGTGTAGCAGGGCGAGCGGCCCGGCGCGCCCCAAACAGCAACAATGCCTGATTGGTGGAGTCCGCTACCGAGTGCACACTTTCGGCCAAGAGCGAAGATGAACGAGTAATCAGAAAGCCCACAAACTTGGCTACAGAAATCCCCAAGTTGGCCAGAAGCGCTGCCATGATGGCTCGTTTGCTACCAGAGGTAGACATAATAAAAAATCCTGCGTTAGGGAGAAGACTAAATGCAGCGTAGTGCCCGGGCTGTCTTGTGGGGTGCGTCGGGTAGCCTCTCCAAATGGTTAAACGTAAACGTCGCCGCACCCCGCTCGCTCCTGTTTCTGAACCACCAGTGCGACCAGGGCTTTTAAGCCCCATGCGTACCGTTCCGGCAGAGATAGGCAGACCCCCCTACGCCGCTACCGGCGACCCCGGCCCGTCAACTTCGTCAAACGTGCGCACCGAAGAAGAAATTGAACGCATGCGCCTCGCTGGCCAAGCGGCCGCTGAAGTGCTGCTTGAAGTCTGCCCGCAGATAGTGCCCGGCATGACCACCGACCGTATAGACGAATTAGTTCATCAAGCCACCGTAGCCCGAGGGGGCTACCCCAGCCCACTGAACTATCGTGGCTACCCCAAATCAGTGTGCACCTCAGTAAACGAAGTGGTTTGCCACGGAATCCCCGACAGTCGCCCGTTAGCCGATGGCGACATCATAAATGTTGACGTCACCATCTATCTCAACGGGGTACATGGCGACACCTCGGTCACTCTTTTAGTGGGCGAGGTTGATGACGCTTCGCGGGCACTTGTTTTGCAAACCCGGACCGCTCTCGCTGAGGGCATCGCCGCCGCCGGACCAGGTGTTCCGGTGAACGCCATCGGGCGAGCCATTGAGCGTTTTGCCTTACGGAACGGGCTTGGGGTAGTGCAAGAATTTATCGGCCACGGCATCGGCACCGAGTTTCACTCCGGGCTGCAGGTCAAACATTATTACGCCCCATACCCGGACACTATTTTGGTGCCCGGAATGACCTTCACCATCGAACCCATGCTTACTTTGGGCGACCCCGCTTGCGCCATGTGGGACGATGACTGGACAGCGGTCACCCGTGACGGTCGCCGTACAGCACAGTTTGAACACACGCTGCTGGTCACCGAAGAAGGTATCGAAATACTCACCGCAGCCGCCGACGGAACAGTGCCCGCTGACGCTTTAGTGGCCGGTTAATTCCACGAAGCGGTTCCTGCCTCGGCTAGCGAAACCCAGGTACGGCCGGGAGACATGCGAATAGTTTCGCCATCAAGATGGTAAATGGCCGGAAGTTCTGGGTCGGTGCGGTCCCATTCGCCGACAATCATGTGCCCGTCGGTAAACACCCAGGCCACCCCGGTACCGGTGGTTATGGCTTCGGGTGATGTCGCTGCAGCAGGGCTGGTGCCGTAGCGCACAAACTGCACGATGACGTTGGCGGGAGCCACCCTTACCCCAGCAGCATCAACATGAGCCGACCCGTTTTGACGACGAGCCCAGCCGGAACCGGTCCACGAATAGTCCACGCTGGTCCATCCGTAGTCAACGGCGATTTCTGAAGCCGGGACGGCCGAGGGAGGTAACGCTTCGGCTTCGCCCCGGAAATCGAAAGGGGGCGGCGGCATTTCGGTGCGCTCGGGGCGCAAATTCCAGAGCCGTGATGTTGAGGCATAAAGATTATGCGGGGCTCGCCGGGTTTCTGAACGCCAGTAAGCGCTCGATGAATTGTAGTAGTTGACTGATTCGACGTCGGAGGCCATAACGATGTCTAAGGTGATGTTGTTGGCCCCTGAATAAGCGAACAAGGGCCGGTCGAACCCTTCAAGCAAAATGGGGTCCGAGGTGCGTGCTGAACGAATTGGCCCTACTGTGCCGGGGTTTTGGGTTTGAAAAATAGCAATAAGACGGGTCAATCCAGACTCTACGACTTCTTCGTACACCACGTCGGCTTGGTTGATGCCGCTTTGCGGCCAGGCCGCAAAAACGTTGTCAATTTTTATAGCCAAAGCCGGCCGATCTATGTCTTGACCCAAAACAGCGGTCCATCGCATGGTGACTAAAAGTTCTTCCAAGCGGATTATTTCTGATTGGGCAGCAGCAATCGACGCTTCAACGATGGCAATGTTGGCCTGAGCGGTAGCTATTTCTTGGTCAACTCCAGGGATAATTGACCATGCCTGATCCGCATCACTTTGGGCGAGGCCCCAACGCACTTGGCTGCGTTCGGTCCTTGAATAGAGTGAATCTACTTGTACCCCTAAAGCCAGAAGTTCGTCGTAGATAGCCAGAAGTTGGTCGTTGGCGTCGTTAATGATCGCTTCGTAAAGCAGGCGAGCACGAATGCCTTGGAGCGCTTCTTCGGTCAGTTCGGTGGACTGGGTTAACACCGCATTCATGTGCTCGTCGTTACGTACATAAGCGTCGAGGGCCATTTCGTGACGTACCAACGTGGGTTGGTCCAAAGCCACAAAACGATTAAGCAGATCGTCGGCTACCAGCTCTAAATAGATCGGGAGCAGGGCGAGTTTTTCATCTTCCAACGTGCGACGTGTTTCGGCTTCGGCTATTTGGTCGGCAATGTCCACCAGCTTGTCTTCAGCAACGGCGATGGCCCCTTGAAGTACCACGATCTCTGCCCGATAGTCAACAATGCTTGTTTCTTCTCGAGCCATGGCTTCAACGTAAGTTTCTGCAGAAGCGGTAGCGCTGGCCAAAACCCCGCCAACCAAAATAAGAGAAACTAAAGAAAATAGAGAAGGTCGACGCACAAGGTTGAGCGTAGATGCCCGGAGGGGGGCAAGCGGGGCACCCCCCCATAAAGAGCAGACAGAAAGCCTTTCTTAACAAGGCCCGGGTTTGGTGTTGCCATGGGTTAAGTTGGGGCTATGACGTCAGTGGCTGTAGTAAATCAAAAAGGTGGAGTGGGTAAAACGACGGTCACCTTGGGTTTGGCCTCGGCCGCCGCCGCTCGAGGCATCGAAACGTTGGTCATCGACCTAGACCCGCAAGGGAACGCCACCACCGGTTTAGGCGTCTTTGAGCCCACGCGAAGCATTGATGCAGTGCTGGCCGAAGAAACACCGGGAGGCATCCATTCATCGGTGGAAACCACGGGATGGCCAGTGACCTGCGGGGCACGACCATTGGTGGCTCCTTCAACTGCTTCGTTAGCGGCTCGAGAACCTCAGTTGGCTACCGACCCTTTAGGGGCTCAAAACCGTTTACAAATCGCACTTTCTGGGGGAAGCGGAGCGTCGTGGCCGTTGGTGCTCATCGACTGCCCGCCTTCGCTTGGCCTATTGACCATCAACGCACTGTTTGCCGCCGACCGGGTGCTTTTGGTAACAGAACCCGGCGCTTGGGCGGTTGATGGCGTTGGCCGCATGCTGCAAACCATCGAACGAATCCAAACCCGTCGACCCAACGCCCAACCGGAGATCGCCGGTATAGCTATAAACCGGCTGGCTCGCACCCGAGACGCCCGGTACTGGCACGAACAACTCGCCGAGGCCTACCCAGAACACTGCTTGCCGCCGGTACATCAGCGTGCCGCAGTGTCCGAAGCCGCCGCCCAATCTTTGCCGGTCCACGGTTTAGGCAAACGCCCAGGAGCCACCGAGGCCGCGGGCGAATTTGATGTTCTTCTCGACCATGTTCTTTCTGGAGGTTCCTTATGAGTAGTTACAACCCACAATCACGCCGCCCTCGTTCTGGGCCACCCGAGGACAGCCCGGTAGATGATTTGTTGCCTGAGCCAGCAGACCAACCCGAACCGTCTCAAGAAGAAACGACGGCGGTTACTGAAGCGCCACCAGAAACACCCAGCGAGGACGAGATTTTACCTTTTGAGACCCCACCGGTTGAAATGACCGACGAACGGGCAGATTTGCTTCACCGCATCGGGGTGTTCGCTGCGGTGGTTGCGATTGTCTTGTTGCTCACCCTTCGCCGCCGGCGCCGCTGAACTAAATTAATTTAAGCGCCGGAGCGTCTTGACGCATACGGCCCGCCGCTAAACGTCGTTTGATTTCTTTTGCCCCGTCTTCGCATCGGCCGGCATAAGGGCACCACCCGCAAAGTGGCCCCGGCGAGGCAGCAAAAGTATCGGCGGCGCAATCTTTGTTGAGTGAAGACCAAATGGAAGCAAGTTGCCCGGTGCAGTCGGCAAGACGGTCTGCCGTGACCTCCGTTTCGAGCGTTTCTTTCCCTAAGTAAAGAAGTTGCCCCCGAACCGGTCGTTCGCCGGTTTCGGCTTCCACAGCCGCCGCGTAAAGAAGAATCTGTTCTAAAGCATGGTCTCGGTCAGCTACCCGCGGTGGTTTTCCCGACTTGTAATCGGTCACCACCGTGCCATCTTGAGCCTGGTCGAGGCGGTCAATGATGCCCATAAAAGGCACACCAGAGAGTTCGGTGCGCATCCTTTTTTCGGTAGAAAGTACTTCCACCTCGCTGGGGTTTTCTAAATCCCAGAGACCCTCAATGGCTTTCCAGGAACGCCACCGAAAGTCACGTTGTTCTTCATCGGTTAAGAACAGGGCTTGAAAGTCTTTATGACCAGATATTTCTGGCCATACCTGACGGGCCAATTCTTTTGCCCGGGCACTCGTCCTTTGCGGGGCAGGCTCTTCGCAAAGAAGTTCCAATACCCGGTGAGCAAAAGTACCAACCAACGCCGGAACCCCCGGTGGGTCGGGGAGTTTGTCTACGTAGCGAAACTTCCAACGTAGAGGGCACTGCTGGTAGGTGTTAGAAGCCGAAGGAGAAAAAAACTTTGGCAAAGCAGCCATTAAATGTCCAATGCGTCGGGGTCAAGGAGAGAACTGTTAGCGATAAGGAAATCTCGGCGTTGGCCCACATCTGAGCCCATAAGCACATCGAAAAGGTTTGCCGCCTCTTTGGCCTCTTGGCCATCGTCCATAGAAAGTTGACGCAAGATTCGAGTATCGGAGTCAAGAGCACACTCGGCGAGTTCGTCCACGTTCATTTCGCCGAGGCCTTTAAAGCGGTTCCACTTAAGGTTTTCTACTTTACGTTTCCCCTTGCTGAGTTCCAGCGTCAAAGCATCGCGTTCTTCGTCGCTAAAAGCCCGATGAATAGTGTCACCCACTCGGCAAGTAAACAGCGGTGGTTGAGCGGCGAAAACTCGGCCCTCTTCAAGCATGGGGCGCATGTATTTATAGATCAAGGTAAGTAACAAGCAGCGAATATGGCTGCCATCAACATCGGCATCGCACAAAATAATGATGCGACCATAACGAGCATCGTCGATGTTGAAGTCTTTACCAGAACCTGCGCCGACCGCCGTAAACAACGCTTTTGCTTCTGCGTTGTCGAGTACCTGTTTCAAGGTCGCTTTTCCGGCGTTCACTACCTTGCCTCGTAAAGGCAAAATAGCCATAAATGAGGAATCTCGTCCCGCTTTAGCAGGGCCAGCGGCAGAGTCACCTTCTACGATGATTAGTTCGGAGTCCCGCCCATGGTTACGGCAATCCGCAAGTTTGTCGGGCATGCCCGCCGAGCCTAAGTTGGCGGCGCGACGCTTGTTTTCCAGCATCTGTTTTGAGCTCACCCGGTTGACGACGGCCATAGCCATTTTGTCTCGGACGGCGTTTATGTGGCTCTTGGGCCCGCCCCCTTCGAACCATTCGGTGAGGCCTTGTTTAACTACGTTGTAAACAATTTTTTCTACCGCTGGGGTGCCGAGTTCTTGTTTGGTTTGACCACGAAACTGCGGTTCAGGAAACAGCACTTTTACCGCAGCCACCAAACCCTCGCCCACGTCGTCTTTGATGGCTCGGTGCTTGTTTTGTTTCGCCAATTTGGCCAACTTGCGAGTGTCTTTTAATAGGACATCGTTCACTGCTCGGGTCAGGGCCCGCTCAAAACCGGCAACGTGGGTTCCCCCTTGGCTGGTGGGGATGGTGTTAACGAAAGTTTGGGTCACCGTGTCGTAAGAACGCACCCACCGCAAAGCCACTTCGACCGTGCATTCTCGGTCTACGTCGGTCATTTTTCCTTCAACCGGTACCCGTTCGGTAAAGGTTTCGATGCCCGAAAGAGTAATTATTTCGCAAACGTTGTCGCCGTTTGAGAGGTGATCAACGAGGTCGGTCAAGCCGCCGCGAGAAACAAACTCAAATGGCTCATTGCTTTGCCCGGTGCGTTTATCAACGACTTTTATCTTTACCCCTGGCACCAAGAAACATGCTTGAGTAACCCGGTTGCATATTTCTTCAAAATCAAGCACAGCATCTTTGTCGAAAATGTCAAAGTCGGGCCAGAAGCGAATACGGGTACCGGTCTTGGTTTTGGCAATGCGTTTAGTGCGCTCGAGTTGGTGGCCTTTGGTGAATTTTGCCCCAGAAAACTGCCCGGCTTTTCGTTCTTTGAAAGCCAGTTCGTGCGTGTGGCCATCTCTATCTACCTGAGCAATCAGCTTGGTAGACAGTGCGTTCACCACCGAAGCCCCTACACCATGCAGGCCACCGGATGCTCCGTAAGCGCCGCCCCCGAACTTTCCCCCAGCGTGGAGTTCGGTGAGCACCACTTCGAGCGCAGAAACCTTTCGCTTAGCGTGAAGGTCAACAGGGATGCCACGGCCGTTGTCGGCGACTTCTACCGAACGATCTCGATGCAAGGTGACCTCAATACGTTTGGCGTAACCGGCGGCGGCTTCGTCTACGGAGTTGTCGATCAACTCCCACACCAGGTGGGTTAACCCGGGGCTTCCGGTGCCGCCGATGTACATGCCGGGGCGTTTACGCACCGCCTCAAGGCCTTCGAGGGTTTCAATAGCATCGGCGTCGTAGCCGATAGTTTTCTTTTTTGCTTTAGGTTCAGTTGCCATGGTCACCACCTCGCCGGGCCAAGAGCCAATATTTGTCGTTCGCTGGTACTTGGGGTGAGCTCTCGGCGCGTCGGTTCAATCATCAAAGGAACCGGGTTGGGGTCGGGTTTGCTGGGGTCTTCATCTTGCGTCATCACACAAAGCAAGCCGAAGGGTTGCCCTAAATAAGCGGTGGTTATTTGGGCCGAGTCGATGAGTTTGCCAACCCGAACGCCCACCCCGTTGCGTCCCTTGGTATCAAACTCAGTTACCGAAGTTGCTTTAATAAGCCCGTCGTCGCTGATGGTAAAGAGCACGTCGTCGCCCAAAATGACTCCACCGTAAATTACTTGGGCATCACCCCGCACCTTCATGCCGGCGACACCAGATGCGCCCCGGCCTTGAATGCTGATTTCGTCGCCGGTAGTGCGCAATACCTGTCCATCAGAGGTCACAAACAAAATGTCTGCTTTTTCCGGAACACAAAAAGCGGCAGCAACCCGGTCGCCGTTTTTAAGGTTAATAAGCGTTTTCCCCGCTTTGGTGTCTCGTACCTCGTCGAGGGCGAGTTGTTTGACCACGCCCTTGGCGGTGACCAACATGAGGTGTTCGCTTCCTTCAGCCACCACGGTATGCAGCGTTTCTCCTCGGTTGGCGCCAAAGATTTGTGCGGCGCTCGCTCCCCGGGCCCGACCGGTTGCGTCGGAAAGTTCCGCGGCTTTTACTTGCAGGGCACGCCCTTCTGAGGTGACAGCAGTAACGGTTGAGGTAGTGCGAGCCAAAATGGCGGCCGTCAAAATATCGTGGCGGCCGGGACTGGCCTGGCGAGCACCATCCACTGAGGTGCGGCCGATCTGCCCTGAGGTAGACAAAGTCACCGCACAAGGCTCGTCGGCTACCTTTTCTACCTCTTCGGTTGCTTCAAAGACCGGCACATCATCAGGGTGGATAATCTCGGTGCGGCGTGGGCGGCCGAAGCGTTTCACTGCCTCTTGGAGTTCGGTAAGCACCAAGGTGCGTTGACGGGTTTCTGACTTAAGCAACTGTTCAAAACCAGAAATATCAGAAGTCAGCTCGTCACGTTCGTCTTCGAGCCGGAGTTTCTCTAAAGCGGTAAGGCGCTTGAGAGGCATATCCAAAATGTGGTCGGTTTGTATGCGGCTCAGGTTGAACCGCTCCATTAAAGAACTGCGGGCTTCAGCAGTATTTTGCGACCCTCGGATGATGGCCACCACCTCGTCGATGGCGTCCAAAGCAATGAGCAAACCCTCCACAATGTGCAGACGATCTAACGCTTTTTGCCGGCGATAAGTGGTGCGACGTACCACCACATCGAGACGGTGGTCAATGTAGTGCTGGCAAAGGGCCAACAAACCTAAGGTTTGCGGCTCGCCGTTAACCAACACCACGTTGTTTACGCCGAAAGATTCTTCCAACGGGGTGGTGCGGTAAAGATCGTTCAACACCGCTTGAGGGTTGTGGCCCGACCGGACGGTGAGTTGCAAACGAAGCCCGGTGCTGCGGTCGGAAAGATTTTTGAAGTCGCTAATGCCCGGAATGTTGCCTTTTTCGTTGAGGTCTTTGAGCTTGGCGACCACTCGTTCGGGGCCCACCATGTAAGGGAGTTCGGTAACCACGATGGCTTGGCGACCTCGACTCAGCGATTCGATATGGGCCTTGGCGCGGATACGCACCGACCCTCGACCGGTTTGGTAGGCGGTGCGAAGATCCTCGTCAATGATGATGCCGCCACTAGGAAAATCTGGCCCAGGAAGTACCGCTAAAAGTTCATCAACGGTGGGTTTGGGGCGACGCTTTTTCATGACGATTTCTATGGCCGCTGCTACTTCAGCCAAATTGTGGGTGGGCATGTTGGTGGCCATACCCACAGCAATGCCGGTGGTTCCGTTAACCAGCAACCCGGGGATAAGGCCCGGCAAACTGATGGGCTCTAAGGCTTCTCCGTCGTAGGTGGGGCGAAAGTCAACGGTGTCTTCATCTATTTCGCCCACCATGGCCATAGCCGCTTCGGTTAGGCGGCATTCGGTGTAACGAGGAGCGGCGGGTGGGTCGTCAAGGGAACCGAAGTTGCCTTGCGGGTGGATAAAGGTGATGCCTCGAGCGAAGTCTTGGCCCAAACGAACTAAAGCATCGTAAATGGCGGCATCGCCGTGGGGGTGATAACGGCCCATGGTTTCGCCAACTACCCGGGCGCTTTTACGATGCGGGGTGTCGGCCCGTATACCCATGCGCAACATGGCGTAAAGAATGCGGCGCTGTACGGGTTTGAGCCCATCGCGTACATCGGGGATAGCTCGAGCAGTAATGACCGAAAGCGAGTAAGCCAGAAAAGATTCACGCATTTCTTCGCCCACCGTGATGCGCACGATGTCTTTAGCGAAGTTTTGTTCGTCAGGAATTAGTTTTTGTTGCTCGGTCACTTTTGTAATCTCAATGGTTCGTTTGGTGT
>Ga0206681_10000215_pt1 | contig 34619 bp, 24 predicted proteins | sample M150012015metaG_FD_161048 | JGI IMG/M metagenome (GOLD analysis project Ga0206681, IMG submission 161048) | Ammonia-oxidizing marine archaeal communities from Monterey Bay, California, United States - M1 500m 12015 | ecosystem: Environmental > Aquatic > Marine > Intertidal zone | place: USA... | reverse complement strand
CTTTTCGGCTATTGTAATTAGTATGAAATACCAGGCCATCATCAATAAAGTCACGCAAATAAACCACCCTCGAAGAAGGCCGTTTATTGGAACCTAGAGTGGAGAAAACCATTGCGTTGTATTCAGTAACTCCTTGCTTCTCTGCATTATCCAACCAGCTCTTCAATAACAAATGGGGTTGCTTTGGTGCATCTTTTTCAGACAGTTTTCCCATTATAAAATCATTTCTTTCTTCCATTGCCAATGATATCCACCCAAATATCCACAAATATTTCTTTCATAATGCTTACTTTTCAATGGATTTACTGCGCGAATGAAGTTATCATTGGATCTAGCATACGAAACACCACCCGAATGGGCAGCCCAGGTAATGGATGATTTTCCTTTTTTCCTGCAGGACCATGCTGATTGCGAAAGGAAGGCAAGCTCAATGGCCATGAGCTTTGTTGCCAAATGTCCGGATAAAATTGAAATTATACCGGAGCTGATCGAAACGGCTTTAGAAGAACTAGAGCATTTTAAGCAAGTTTATGCGATCATGGAAAAACGTGGAATAAAGCTGAGAAGCGAAATGCCAAAAGACTTATATATAAAGCAATTGATCGAATCATGCAGGTCAGGTAGTAATGATCGATTGTTAGACAGATTACTACTTGCTAGTATCATAGAATGTCGAGGCGCTGAACGTTTTAGGTTGATCGCGGAAGAGCTAAATGAAACAGAATTAAAAAATTTCTACAAAGCATTGTGGATATCCGAAGCCAAGCATGGCCATATTTTTGTAAAATTTGCGTTAAATTATTGGAGCAAACAGGAAACTTACAGTCGATTGAAGGAATTAAACGAAATTGAAGGGGAAATTTGCAGTAATATGAAGTGGACACCAAGGGTGCATTAATGCTAAATTTTGATAACATAAACAAGCTCGAACCCAAAAAAGGCAGAATCCTGATCAGTGAACCTTTTTTGGAAGATGAATACTTTAAAAGGTCTGTCATTCTTTTGTGCGAATGTAACGAAGAAGGTGCTTTCGGATTCATCTTGAATAATATAATGAAGATCGAGCTTAGTGAGTTAGTGGAAGGAGTGGAAATTGCCGGATTCAATATGAGTCTGGGCGGCCCTGTTCAAACAAGCAACCTATATTATGTCCATACACTTGCTGAAGATATCCCAGGAAGTGTAGAGGTGCTGCCCGGCCTTTTCGTTGGAGGAGATTTCGAAATATTGAAAGCTCGTATTGCCCTAAATGAAATTGAGGCCGATCAAATTAGGTTTTTCTTAGGATACTCGGGATGGTCACCTAATCAACTGGATGAAGAGATGCTTCAGGGCTCGTGGTTTGTGTCTGAAGTAGAAGCTCAACAGGTAATGGCCGGAAAACAAAAAAAATTCTGGAATGAAACACTTGTCCAGATGGGAGGGAAATTCGGTATGATCTCTAATTTTCCTGAAAATCCTCAATTGAATTAGATTCACTTTCCTTAATGGCATCCGAAACAATGCTGTTGTTTACCAGATCCACTAATTTTTTTGTGGTTTCGCAATAGTACCTTTTGTTTTTATAGCTTGAAACCCAATGGATGCCACTAATTGCATTGGTGAGAAAAATTTCGTCGGCAGCAAAGAGATTCTGTGGCATTAAAGAGCATTCATATACTTTAATGTTGTTGGCTATTGCCAAATTGATCAGATACATTCTGAAAGTACCACCTATACACCCGTCCTCGATCGTTGGGGTATAAAGGACTCCATTACTGACAATGAATAAATTGGATGACGTGCTCTCGATAATAACATGATTTTCATTCAACAACAAAGTGTCATCCAGTCCATTTTCTTTGGCGCTGATGCTTGCCATGATGTAAAATAGTGAATTACTCGTTTTGAAGGGGGACAGTGCGTTGACCGGCTTTAAAACATCATCATATATATCCACGCTTAACCCGGATTCGTTGAGTGTGAAGTAATTAGAATTAAACGGTTCCACCTCTATCAAATAACCTCCTGACATTGAAACAGGTGCGTATGTGCCTGCCCCTTCCCTGTAGATTGACAATCGGACCTTTCCCCCCAAAGAAATAGAATTTCTTTCTGCCAACTTTCCGATCTGTTCCTCCAATAATTCAACACTAAACAAAGGCATTTCTATCTTAAGAACTTTAAGTCCTTCCGTAATTCTTTTGAAATGATTTTCTAAATTAAATGGCTTTCCTTCTATCAGTCGTATTGATTCAAATAGTCCATCGCCAAATTTAAAAGATCGGTTACCAGCATCAAGATAAGGTGTATCAGCGTCTAAGAACTTACCATTAAAACAAACTAGGGCCATTGAATTTTTTTATTGCGGTGGTGCGTATTAAATATAGTCCAAATACGAACAGGCTAGCATAGGTTTTTGATTAAATTATCAAGAAATTCGATGGATCAGTTAAATTGTAATACGATTTGTTCAATTAGCTCTTTAACTGATTCCGGCCGAATGACAAATGTGAATATTATTCCAAATATTGCTCCTGAAAAATGCGCATCATGGGCAATGTTGTCTTTCCCCCTTTTACCCATATAGATCTCGTAGGCAAGATACAATACCCCAAAAATGATAAAATAGATGGGTACCCCCGGAAGAAAAATAAACTGCAAACTTTCAAAGGGATGTAAAATAATAGAAGAGAAGAGAACAGCCGAAACCGCTCCTGATGCGCCGACAGCAAGATAATTCGGATTGTCACTGTGTTTGTAAAATGCCGGAACAGTAGCAAACAATATTCCGCCTATGTACAACAAAACGAACCAGATCTGACCAAATTGCCCGAAAAAACCAATGAAATCTGCTTCCAGTCCATAGTCGCCAAAAGCACTTTTCTGAAAACCAAAAGAATATAGAACAAACAAGTTGAAGATCAGATGTATATAATCAGCATGAACGAATGCATGCGTAAATACATTATACCACTTCTTGTGATGTCTGGCTGAATATGGAGAAAAAGTAAGCTTGTACTTTAATTCCCTGTTGCTGAAACACCAAATAGAAATTGCTGCGGTTACGCCAATTATAATGTATGTTACCGGGATCATTCTTTATTGGGAGTGAGAATAAAGTTACGTTCAATAAAAGACTGATATGAGCTTTTATCAAGCACCTCTATATTCTCGTAGACCTCTTTGAACCCTTCACTTTCCACATAGATCTCATACTTGCCGGGCGGAAGTATCATCACAAAACGCATGGTCTGTAAATTAGGTATATAATCCCCATAAACATCCCCCGTTTCTTCATCCGTCACAGAAATTAGCGCATTTTCAAATTTACCGTTTTCAACCGCACTCTTTATCTTCCCTGTTATTACCGTGTATTCGGGTTCTATTTCTCTAAACGTAACTCTATATATGTCAAGATCTCCAAATCCGCCTTTCCTGAGGGCAGAAATGTAGCCATGCCTTCCGGTAGTAGAAGCTCTGAAATTCATATTGTCTTCAGGAGTATTTATAGGATAACCGATGTTCCGTACAGCTCCAAATTTTCTTTTAGATGGATTCCAGGAAGCCTTGAAAATATCATATCCCCCCATGCTAGTATGGCCCTTACTGGAAAAATACAATGTCTTTCCGTCCGGTGACACGTTAGGGAAATCTTCATCCTCGATCGTGTTGATCGTTGGGCCGAGATTCTGTGCCTGGCTCCATTTTTCATTGGGTAATCTCTGACACATGTAGATATCAACCCCTCCGTAACCACCAGGCCTGTCGCTGGCAAAATAGATCCTCTTTCCATCTGCGCTTAATGATGCAGCAATTTCCGTGTACTTAGAATTGATCGTCTTCGGAAGTAATACTGGTGTTTCCACCCGTTTTTCAGTAATGTTACTTTCATAGATCGCAGATCCTTTTTGAAAATCTTCTTTGTAAATGATCGCCTTATCCCCTGTCGAATTCAGTCCAACGACTTCCTCATTATCTTCTACACTATTGATATTAAAATTGATCAATTTTGCATCTGAAAATTCTCCAGCCTTCACCGGAGCAAGATAAATATTGGCCATGTAATGTCCATTTGGCGCCTGGCTACTTTGTTCGTCACGCATAGAGTTGAAAATAATATATGACTCATCCGATGGTATAAATGGATAGTAATCCGGATACGCACTGTTCACGTTTTTTCCCAAATTATCAAAAGACACATTGATGGGGAACTTGAGAAATTCTTTTGCATTTTCACAATACTCGATCTGCTTTTCAATTGCAAGCAAATTAGGGTTTCCGTCTTTGGCTATTTTTTTAAATTTTTGATAGGAATCAATAGCATCGTCAAATTGATACGCAAAATGATAAGCTCTTCCCAACAGATAATCAACATTTTCGTTAGGTTTTGAAGTCTCAACTGCTTTCTCCAGATAATCTACGGCAAGAGCTTTGTCAATATTTGTATTCAAATAACATACTCCAAGCAAATATGCATACTCGGAATTATCCTCATCAGCTTCATATAGTTCCAAAAGCTCTTCCAATGCACCTTCATAATTCCCATCCGAAAAAAGCGTATAAGCCTCTTTTTTACTTTGAGCTGAACTACCTATTACAAGGAATACTAAAATTACTATTAATGTCTGTTTCATACCTATTCTTAACATCAGACCTCAAAAGTACAAAATCGATTGTTCAGTGCAGCAGAAATACTGTTATCATATCTCCTTTTATTCCATTGCACAATGGAAATTATCACCTTTAAATTGACAAACCGAATTGTTAATATCTAAAATGTTGAATTTTGCTGTTATATAGTTTGAAAGCTATATTTGTGCGAATGGCCAAGTCAAATTTATTTCTGAAGCAATATTTGGACAACAAAAAAGAAGTAGGTGCAATTGCCCCTAGCTCTAAATTCTTGCGAAATCGGATGATGTCTCCGGTTAACTTTCATAGATCATCAATCATAATTGAGCTGGGTGCAGGTAATGGCGTTTTCACAAAGGAAATATTAAAACGGATGCGGCCGGAATCAAGATTGTTCGTATTTGAAACGAATGCATCCTTCTTTGAAAAATTGTCATCAGAGATCAATGACGCCAGAGTTACCATATTTAATGAATCAGCTGAACACCTTCATGATAAAATGAAGGAAATCGATGTTAGGCAGGTGGACGCGATTATTTCTTCATTACCGTATGCAGTTTTTTCCCATAAAGTGAAAAATAAAATTCTGGATAGCTGCATCTCATCACTAGCTCCTGATGGAGTTTATGTTCAGTTCCAATACTCACTCAACGCACATAAATTATTGAAAACAAAATTTTCCAAGGTCACACTTGATTTTACACCTATCAACATGCCTCCAGCCTTTATCTATAGATGCAAACCATAGTATCTATCAGATAATGTGCACTTTGGGCAAAAGGACAACCGATTGTATAATAATAAACCTCTGATACGCACAAATCCAAGATTTATCGAAAGTAGCACTGATTTCTTTACACTTGGTTATAAGAATAGTACCTTCGCCAGCTTCATCCAATCTACATGATAACACTTATTCGAAAGCAATCCAAAACTGCACAGAACGATATCCTATCGGGGTTAACAGTATCTCTTGCTCTTGTACCAGAGGCTGTTGCTTTTGCCTTTGTAGCCGGAATCGATCCGATAGTTGGGCTTTATGGTGCATTCATAATGGGTATAATTACATCTATTTTCGGTGGTAGACCAGGCATGATCAGCGGGGCCACAGGAGCAATGGCGGTAGTAATGGTATCGTTAATCCAAGAAGGCAACAAATATGGTTTGGCTATGGAAGACCCGATTGACAATCTAGGCCTACAATGGTTGTTCATCACATTGCTTTTTGTTGGAGGCATACAGATAACTGCAGGATTGACAAAGATGGGCAAGTTTGTACGTCTTATCCCCCACTCCGTAATGATGGGTTTTGTTAACGGACTAGCCATCGTTATATTTCTGGCCCAGCTTGGTATGTTCAAAGAGTTCGTTACCGATGGCTCAGGCGGAATTATAGCCAATGAAGAAGGCACTTTGATCAAAGAATTCATGTGGGGTAGCAAGCTTTGGGTAATGATCGGATTGGTTGCTCTGACCATGGGCATAATGTATATCCTACCCCGGATCACCAAGAAAATACCTGCAGCACTTACCGCTATTGTTGTTGTGGCCGGGATAGTCATTTTTAGCGGCATCGAAGTTGGAACTGTCGGTTCTTTTGTACGGGAAGGCGCACAAAACCCTGATGCTGGAATTGCAGGGGGGCTGCCTGTAATACAAACGCAGCTCTTTGACATCATTCCGTCGCTCAATTGGGACGCAATGCGCCATATACTCCCTTGTGCTTTTCTGCTAGCGGCTGTTGGACTTATTGAATCCCTCATGACTATGAATTTAATAGATGAAATAACAGAAACAAGAGGAAGTGGTAATCGAGAGTGTATCGCTCAGGGATCAGCAAATTTTCTTAGCGGGATCTTTGGCGGAATGGGAGGATGTGCTATGATCGGGCAGTCTATCATTAACGTAAATGCAGGAGGAAGAGGCAGACTTTCCGGTGTTGTGGCAGCCATTTCTCTATTGTGCTTTATATTGTTTGGCAGCTCTCTAATAGAACAAATTCCTATTGCAGCTTTAGTAGGCGTTATGTTCATGGTTGTAATTGGAACCTTTGCATGGTCGAGTTTCAGAATATTGAACAAAATTCCATTAACTGATGCTTTCGTCTTGATAATGGTCTCTTCACTCACTGTTATTTTTGATCTGGCGATAGCGGTGGTTTCAGGGGTAATCGTATCAGCACTGGTTTTTTCTTGGGAAAACGCAAAAAAGATCAGAGCAAGAAAACACATAACTCCAAATGGCATTAAAGTATATGAGATCTGGGGCCCGCTGTTCTTCGGTTCAATTCAGGCGTTTAATGAAAAATTCGATGTGAAAGGTGATCCGCAACAAATCGAAATCGATTTTATTGAATCAAAAGTCTCTGATCATTCAGGAATTGAAGCATTGAGAGGTATTGTAAATAAATACGAAGATGCCGGTAAGACTGTCGTATTAAAGCATTTGAGCACAGATTGTAAAAAACTACTGATCAAACGCAACATAAAATTTGAGCAGATCATAAAAACAGACATTGATGATCCCAGGTACCATGTAGTAACAGACACTGCGGGAATTATGGAATAAAATAAAATCGATTTTGCATTAAATCATCATCACATTGAACGCTAGATTTCTTAGATTTAAATATGCCAAAAACAGAAAACTGGTTAAACGAAGAACTAAAACGCCTTGAAAATAAGGGGTGGAATGAATTTGCAGACAAACTCAGATCGAACAAAACGAAAAGTGTTGACGCAATTCATTTATTCTTTGAAAATCTCGGGCAAGAGGCAAGAGAAACGCATGTGGCCTCAAAGATCATGTTGAAATATGTTCGGGAAGGTAAGATCTCTAGAGAGGAAGAAAAAGAACTTAGAACTCAAGTTTTTGATATTCTCAAAGCTGTAGGACTTGGTGTTCCATTTGTATTTATCCCGGGTTCAACTTTATTGATGCCATTTCTAATAAAGCTCGCCAAAAAAAAGGGCATCCACCTTTTACCTACGGCATTTGATGGGAGTAAGAGTAAGAATAAGGCATTGGATGATAAAAGTGAATCCAAAAACTAGATAGTTGACTTACCTTTACTAGTGAATCGACACATACATTGGAACAATCTCACACACTTAGAAATACCTTTTACACCATTGTTGGAGCATTATTTATTGTAGGGTTGATTTTCAAGTTATTGATCTGGCCATATGCTGGTCCTTTACTTCTTATTTCAATCGTTGGAATTTCAGGGCTTCTTGTTGCGCATACTATTAGCCATGGAAAATCGAAGCTTTGGTGGAGAAATATCATTTATCCCATCCTAGGCATATTGTATTTACTTGGGATCATTTTTAAATCAATGCACCTGCAAGGTGCGAACATCCTTCTAATCTTTCCATTGTTGGCTATATCAGGAGCTTTCATTGAATATGCTATTAGTATTCGGAAATCTATAACCTTACTGATCCCAGCATTGGCGGGGCTAGTTTTATTCTTTGCCGTATTTAAAATTATGCACTGGCCTAGCATTCCGTATGGTCTGAAAATCACGGTCCTATCCTTTGCAATAGCAGTGCCGGTGATTTTGCTTATTAAAGGCTTGAAGCTGAAAGAAGCTCCGAGGTTAAAGTCTCAATTGATTGTTATTTCGGTAATCGCATTTGACATGGCCATTGGTGAATACTGGACCATTTTTGCTCCAATAAGTATTGTATCAACTCTTGAGTTCACAAGAGATGCAATTGTCGTATTAACCATAGCACAGCTGATTATTATCGCAAATACCTTAAGAGCAAAAGGCCTGAAACTCCAGGCTCCAAGTGAGTTCCGCCTGATCCAATGCTATGGAGCAATATGCCTGATAGAATTAGTGTTTCAGATTATGGCAGGCAGATAAAACTACTTCCTCAAATACTTCTTTGCCCAACTCTTCACCGTTTCTGTACGTACTGTGAAATCTGATTTCATTTGTTTTTCCCAAACAATCTTTGATCTGAACCCTGAAAATCTGAAACATTACGTACCTTTTTTGCCTTGGAAAAAAGCATATGGAAGAAAACAGGATTCAAAAGATCGAAAAAGACAAGGCGCTGGATATTAGGACTGTAAAAAACATACTGATAATTATGGTTATTCCTCTTATCTTTTATTTGATCAAGCTACTCTCCTTCATTTTCATTCCATTTGTCAGCGCTCTGTTCCTTTCAATTTTATTCGCTCCGCTAATGAGGTGGTTTTCGAAGAAAGGAATTCCGAAATTAGTAGCACTGGCAGCCGTTGTGATCATTATCTGTAGTTTCTTCAAAATTGTTGGAGAGCTTGCACAACTCTCAAGCCAAGAAATGATGGTTGCAGACAAAGAGGTGTTAATGTCTAAAATGGAATTGAAACTAAAAATCGTGGTAACACCGATTGAGGAGTTCTTTGGAATTGATACAGAATTGGGAGATAAGAGTATTCATGAGATATTTAAAAGTAATGGCGATGGCGCAAACCTCCTGAGCTACTTTGGGGACACGTTGCAATTTCTGCAAAAACTGGTCACACAATTGTTAATGCTGTTTTTCTTTCTTGTATTGCTGCTTGCCGGCTCAATGGATCTACAAAATTTAATGAAATCTACTGTCATAAAAAGAAGAACTGCCTCGATTAAAACCATGCTTAAAATTGAAAAAAGCATTGTGAAATTCATAAAAGTAAAATTTCTGCTGAGTGCATTCACAGGCTTGGGTTTCGGGCTCGCATGCTGGGGATTTGACGTCAGTTTCCCAATCTTCTGGGGGCTATTTGCATTTGCTATTAACTTCGTTCAAATGATTGGTTCAATTATCTCGACCGCAGCTTTAGCCATATTCTCTTTAGCAGAAATTGATTCAACTGGCACAATTGCAATTTTCTGTGTAATTATTACTGGAGTGCAAGTGCTGTTTGGTGGTATTCTCGAGCCGATCATGATGGGGAAAACCTTCTCGATCAATACAGTAACCGTTTTGATCATGCTCATGCTGTGGGGGTATATCTGGGGCGTTCCCGGATTGATCCTGTCTATTCCAATTACGGTGCTTGTTAAAATTATTCTTGAACAAAACAGCAGAACTGAGGCAATTGCAAAACTCATGTCCTAAGTAGGGTTCTTTGACCGGAATTTGGGATTCACAGACAACTTAGGTACTGACTGTTTCAGTAACTCCACAATAATTACTGTATCTATTGTTATAGTGGGCTCATCCATTTCATAACATTTTGAACCTATTTGGAACATGCTTGTACAGATCGTCAATTGAACCACAAAATAATAAAAGATGAAACTAAGCACCAATCCAAAACATCAGCTGACGAGATCTGCAAACAAACTGATAACAATCCCTGAACCGTGTCACGAGAAATGGAACCAAATGACTCCAAAGGAAAAAGGAAGACACTGTGATACCTGCGATAAAGTGGTCATTGACTTCACAAAAAGTTCAAAAGATGAAATTGTCTCCCACCTCGAAAGTTCTTCGGGAAAAACGTGTGGCAGATTCCGTTCTGATCAAATTCATATGCCAAAAAAAGCAACAGCAAAATTATCAAAAATAGCTGCATCTATTCTGGCAATTACAGGAGTAAATGATGCACTTCACTCCCAAGTTGATTTCCCTCTTATGGGAGATGTTCAAATAGACCCCGTTGAAATAACCGTATCCAATACTATCCCAAAAGGGGTTTCCGGTAAGATTGTAGACCAACACCAGAACCCAATTAAAAACGCAAAGGTCTCAGTGTTTAGCGGTGGCAATTTGATAAAGTCTGTTCTCTCAGATGACGAAGGCAAATATACTATTGAACTTCCAGCTGGAGCTGTAATCCAGGATCTCATATCTATAAAGGTTCATGCAACAAATTTCAGTACAAAAACCCTAGACCATCTTACGCTAAAAAAGACAAATACATCTTTGAACATATCACTTAATCAGAATGACCTAATTAAGCCAGTACGGAATTTTGAAATGATGGGCGGTGCTCGTATGATTGTAAACCCTGAAATAGAACCCAAAATAGGCATAGCGAAGGTGCCCATTCACAACGAAAGAAGTGATTCCAATACCACTTCAAAATCAGCTAAGAAACAGAACCGTCAAAAGTTAGTAGATGAGGTTCAGTCTGACTGCAGTTTGACTAACAAAGAGATCATTGACAACAGTAAGCCCCAGCCAGGAATTGAAAAACAATTGACCGATTTTTCTGTAGCCGTTTATCCAAACCCTACGAGTAATCTTGCAAAAGTGCAACTATCTACATCTGGCGAATATGATTATTACATAACTGATGTAATTGGAAATTTAATCGCTCAAGGATTCTTTATAGGAAATACAATAGAATTCTCGTTTCGAAATCACAAACCAGGAATTTACTTGTTCAATTTCAAACAAAAAGGAGTCGTGGTAAACTCGATTAAAGTGATCGTAGAAAAATAGTAGAAATGGCTATGTTACGCTGTTGGTATTTTCATTCATTATTTTGATCTGATTACCAATAGATTCCTTATGAATGATCTGCAACAAGCGACTTACAAATTCTTCGCTAAGGCCTAGCTTGTCCGCCAGGTCTTTTCTTGTTGCAAGTATTTGATTCCATCGCTCAACTTGTAAAATGGTAATTCCGTTCACTTTTTTTTCCTCTCCAATATCTTTTATAACATTAAATCGAGAGGCCAGTTTCTCAAGGATCTCCTGATCTATAACATCGATCTCTAAACGCAATTTTTCAAGCTTTGATCTTAGAGCGGCATCTTTTATGTCCTTATCCCTTACTACAAGCCCCTCAAGCAGTTCTTTCAGTCTGTCAGGGGTAATCTGCTGACTTGCATCACTTAATGCTTTATCAGGACTAATATGACACTCTATCATCAAACCATCCATATCCAGATCCAGTGCCTTCTGAGAAATTATAGAGATAAGATCTCTGCTGCCTCCTATATGACTTGGGTCGCACAGTATTGGCAGTTCCGGGAATTGTCGTTTTAATTCAATAGGGAAATCCCATTTGGGAACGTTTCTATATAGAGATTTCTCAAATCCGGAAAAACCCCTGTGTATAGCTGCTAATTTTTTAACCCCTGCGTTGTTCAGTCTCTCCAGTGCTCCTATCCACAGCTGCAAATCAGGATTGATCGGGTTCTTGACGAAAACAGGGATATCTGTTCCCTCTAATGCATCGGCAATTTCTTGAACCGAAAATGGATTAACAGTAGTCCTGGCTCCAATCCAGAACATATCGATACCCATTTTTACTGCTGACCTGATATGCTGCTCATTGGCCACTTCAATAATACATGGCAATCCCGTCAAATCTGACGCTTCTTTCAGCCATTCAAGGCCAATCTCACCAACACCTTCAAATGAGTTCGGTCTGGTCCTTGGCTTCCATATGCCCGCCCTTAGTATACTGACTCTGCCGGACTCAGAAATGCGTTTGCAAGTTTCGAGTACCTGTTCCCTGCTTTCTGCACTGCAGGGACCTGAAATCACAACTGGTTTTGATAGTTGGGGAAGCCACTCTTTGATCGGATCAATATCCATACATTCAAGCCTTTTCAATTGGCTCATCAAAAATAGTGAATAGAAGGTGCCCTTCTACATTGTAAACGAAATATGGTAACTACTAATTGATTTCAACATGCTACACATATTATCTGTTCATTCAATCACAAAGGCTGAATTACACTACTTACTTTATAAGCAGTACAATTCAGCCTGTCCATTATGATTTACTATTAACCTCTTAGATCACCACGATCTCAGTCATATCTCCGGTTTCCATGTCCCGAAGAATGTATACGCCACTCTCGACATCTGTCATATCGATCGACTTCGATCTGTTGAACTTCAAATCCTTAACAACCTGACCCGTTACCGAGTAAACCCTAAGGTGTGTTTGCCCCTTACTAAACACTGTGAAATTACCGTCTGATGGATTGGGATATACTGCAAACGATACAGCTGTTAGATCCAGTACCGAAGTAGCAGTCGGACTGCCTACTTCGACAGAGATCAACTTACTACATCCATTGGCATCCATCACAATTACATCATAAGCTCCGGCACAAAGTGAACCTAGTTCATCACCCTCAACGCCATTGATGTAATATGTATAAGGTGATGCACCACCCATTGCCTCTAGTCTAATGGCGCCGTCACACCCTGCAGCCGTACTTACGTCTGTAACATCCTTGGCGATCACTAACTCCATTGGATCAACGATATCCACCTGGAACTGTTCATTAGCACAACCCTTGCCGCCGCCTATTTCCAGTTCATAATTGCCTGGTGTCAAATTCTCAAAGATCCCAACACTATCATTGAACACAGTAGTTACACTTGCTGAAGAGGTCAATGTAGCTGAAAATGGAGGTATTCCTCCGAAATCAACCGCTATCGAACCATCAATAGATCCGTGACATACCGCATTAGTTGAGGTAACCTCCGAAGTCGGATAATAGTGCAACTTGAACCTTACGTCTGAAGCTGTAAGCGGATTCGAATTGAAACTGTACTCCAACGAATCTATAATCGGTGTATACGTATTCAATTCCATATCCTCCAATACCAAGCAACCATTGAAGTCCATGACATCCTGATTGGTAAACAAAAGTGTATGGGATCCTGTAATTGTAGAGCTATAGTGCAGATCTACGCTGAAATCATTTGACACAGGAACTCTATTAAGTGTTACCGGGGTTGTATCAGCAAGCAACCATAAACTTGGAGCCGTAGCGACAGAAGTAAATAATTTGTAACCATCAGTCACGTCCAACCCTAAGCTAGATGATTGATCCTGCGCGAGTATCACTTCATCCCTATAGGAGTTATCACTATTTGTTATCCTAATTTTGAAAAAAGGAAGATCATCCTGTGCCTTAACTAATGCCTGTGCTTCATCTACCTTGGCATCCTCTGTGATTGTTATCCTCCCACCTGAACCAGTTGCATGCACCCAAACGCCTTGATGGGCAGCTATTTCACGATCAACACCATTCGTTCCACTTCCTGCACCCGCATCACCTACATACAACCCATAGTTGCCTGCTTCTGCGCTGTAGATCCAAATCTGGTTATCAATATTATTTTTACTTAAAGCATCCCAGGATATCGGACAAGGGTATGGATTACCTACGAAATTCCATCCTTTCTGATCTGAGGCCGCCGCAAGTTCACTTGCAGTACTATTATCACGTCCTATGCTATACTCGTAGTCCCCAAACCCCGGAGTGCCTGTTAATACCAAATTGTACGTACTCGCCCCGGTATACATTCTATGGGCTGAAGTTGGAGATACTGCATTAGTAACATTTGTGGCTGCAACCCAACCCGCATTCTTATCACCATCACATTGGGACTCGTCATACGTATATACCGAACACCAGCTAGGATATGTACTCATCGAGCCAGTAAATCCAGACATGTAGAGGCCATCATCAAGCAGATCACTCAGTGTCATGCTTTTCACCCCGCTTGTAAGCTCTCTCCAACCGTTGTTAGATGTTGCTAGATATTGTTGAACAATTACATCTCCGGTAAACGGGTTTCCTGCTAAGAGCCCGGTAGATAGTTTAGTACCACTTCCTATCCAACCGTCATTGTCATAATACAGGTTGTTCCCATCAGCATCATCAATTTGTAAGCCGTGTTCACTCTCATAAGAACCACCTACATAATAGAAAGAAACGGTACTGCCATAACTAATGTTCTGGCAACTGACATTTATCACCTGCGAATAGCCTGAAGTAAACGAATTGTAGGTTTCCTGAACAACGCCATCTACCATGAAGTTTATGTATGCTCCATCCCATCCATCTCCATATGAGTCTATCATGGTTATTGTAAAACCACCCGGAGCTCCCTTAAGGATCCGACCGGTTTTTGAAGAGTTACTGGCAATGACCAAATTGTTGTTTGTCACTATTTTACCCCCATTTGGATCCAATGCTCCGTAAATGTTGTATGTTCCTGACTCAAGTACTACCCCGGCAGAGTTACTAACCTCCACATTTTCAAGATTTTGAACACCTCCGTTCAGTGAGGTCTGACTAGAACCCGTGAAATTAATTTTACTTGCGCCAGGGAACATCTGAACATCTCCGTTATTGGCCCAATTACCGTATACATTGAGCGTGTTTGCTCCAATGATCATTTGAGCTCCTGCCTCGAAAGTAATATCCTTAACAGAGGCATCGGCACCCATAACTGTAGGAGTGTTACCACTGCTTGTCGATGCCGGTATACTGGCATCAGTTTCAGCTGTAGGAACAACTCCCGAAGACCAATTTGCAGCATCAAACCAATCAGTTGAATTTCCAACCCACGAATTTTCCTGATCGATCGATATATTGTCTATAGCTATGTCACTATTATACGAACTTCCTGAGGTGTATAAAAACCTAACGTAAACACTTTCTCGCCCGCTTATGCCGGTCAAGGCTACACTAACGGCTGTTGCTGCCTCGCTACCTGAGGAATGCTGCTGACCTGTTACAGACCATGCTGTAATCCAAGTGCTTCCATCGTCACTGGTTTGAGCTTCAAGCTTACCTATGTTTGCTCCATATGCATGGTATTCGAAATTCAGCAACCCATTTTGCAAAGAGCTCATGTTTAAACAATTAGTCGTTAGCGTAAACTCATAACCATAATAGCTTGAGGTTTCACAATACGCATACTTTGATGATCCCGACCCAAAAACAGATGCCGAAGCAGGTCCGGTACTAGAACTTGGTGTTGTACTTGTACTTGTGAGCCAAGTATATGTCGACGATGGTCCGGATGCCTCCCAAGTAATGCCTGATTCGAAATCTTGCGTAAGAGGGAAAACAGAAACACACCCCGTACCTGTTGCAACAACACTTAAGCAAGGCGCCACTGCTGCTAAAGTTCCAGACGGTGGAGCAGATGGATCCGGATTAAGGCTGCCATAATAATCTCTGTAGTAGAGTGTTCTATTTGCAGCCCCTGTACTATAACCATAAAAGTATTGAGAAGATGACCCATAGCTGCTGCTATTTTCGTCTGTGGCAATTATAATATTGCTCGTTCCATCCCATTCGAACGCAGTCCCATTTTTTGCAACAGATGCCACTCCATTCGAAACTGAGGGAGTTTGATTCAAAGCAAACTGTGTCATGCCTGAAGTAGCTTCCCAGGCCGATGACGAAGAAAACGCGTCGTTGGAAGTGTGTCCTATCCACACCGTCCAATCAACCGAATTCAAAAGATTAGTTGATGAATATTGATATTGTAACGACATGATCTTTGATCCTGCAGCTAATCCAGCCGCACTAAGCTCTGCTGCAGTATATATTGTTTGGCTGTAGGTGAAATAGTAATACGGATCAATAGGCACGGCAACAGAACCCTCATTAGCGCCTCCAATATCCGCAGAAGGAACCGGGCCTGAACCAGCTGACTCAGAAAAATTACAAGAACTACATCCGACTGGATTGCCCATAATAGAGCCAGGACCTGAAGAAGAGCCATAAATTGTTACTGTTCCTGGTCCTTGAGTACTTGAACCAGTACCCGAATAAAAGTCACCGTTTACTATTAGTGTCCCTTCAATTGTCACATCTGTTGAATTATTGGAGTTCTCACCATTTTCTAAGATCAGTGTGCCCGTCGATGTCACCAATATATTACAATTGTTAGTGAAATCGCAAAATCCACCGATAATCAACGTTCCTTCAATAATAAACGAAGTTCCGTTTAAGATTTTCATATTACCAGGGTGGGTGACCGTATGGCCTGCTGAAATCACACAATCTGTATTGATTCTGCCTTGGCTGTGCCACATATATGGTGCACTTCCAGATACCCAGGTTGAGTTATCTCCAAACACACCAGATTGAGCAGTTGTTGCCTGTGATAAAAACGAATTGGAAAAGAACATTGCAGTTCCAACGAATAAAAGTGTTACTAGATTTTTCATAATGGATGGTTTTGAAAAAGTATAAATACAAAAAACAACCCACTACCTTAACTTGCTGAATATCAAAGATTTAATAGGTGTGAGGAAATTAAAATATCCCAATAATAGAAGTTGATTCCCGTTTTGGGAATGTTTATTGGCAGACATCGAAAGGTCCTGTATCTGTATGAGGAATTAGGCGATTATATAAGGACTATTTCGGATATGTCTCCGGTTTCCATATCCCGCAGGATATAAACCCCTTTGTCGACATCCGTCATATCAATCGCGCTGGACTTAGTGAACTTTAATTCCTTAACAATCTGACCAGTAACCGAATAAACCCTAAGGTGTGAGTTGCCCTTAGTAAACACTGTGAAATGACCGTCTGATGGATTCGGAACCACTGCAAAGGAATGTTGTTCGTAATCATCTACACTTGCCGCTGCAGGACTACCTACCTCAATGGTCAACATCTTGATACAACCGTTGGCATCCAACACGATCACATCATAAGATCCTGTACAAAGAGATCCCAGTTCATTGCCCTCAATACCATTGATGTAATAAGTATAAGGGGCAATTCCTCCCATGGCATCCAGACGGATCGCTCCATCACAACCTGAAGTGCTTGCATCAACTACGTCCTGAGCGATCTGAAGATCCATTGGATCAGCTATCTCCAGCTGGAATTGCTCACTAGCACATCCTTTTCCACCGCCCACTTCCAGCTCATAAGTGCCCGCAGACAGATTCTCGAAGATCCCAACACTATCGTTGAATAACGTGGTTACACTCGTTGATGAGGTCAGTGTTGCTGAGAAAGGAGGTGTGCCACCAAACTCCACAGCTATTGATCCATCCACTCCACCATTACAAACAGCGTCGGACGAGATCACCTCAGAGGTTGGGTAGTAATGTAGCTTGAACCTTACTCCGGTCGCAAGCAATGGATTCGAATTGAAGCTGTACTCCAACGAATCTGTGATAGGAGTATAGGTATTCAACTCCATGTCCTCCAATACCAAACAACCATTAAAGTTCATCACGCCGGGATTCGTGAACAACAATTTGTGAGTCCCGATAACAGATGAGCTGTAGTGAAGGTCAATATTCACGTCTGTTGACGTCGAAATCCTGTTCAACGACAAAGGCACTAACCCACCTTCCATCCACAAGCTCGGAGCAGCTGTAACCGATGTAAAAAGTTTAAAGCCATCTTTATCCGGATCATACCCGATCGTAGCGTTCTCATCAAGCCCCACTATAACCTCATCATAAAACGAATTGGACACATTGCTCAACTTGATCTTAAAGAATGGTAATTCTTCCTGTGTCTTCACAAAATCGGTTACAATGTCTTGTTTGGCAGCTTCAGTGATTGTAACAGACGCCCCTGACGCTGAGGCATGAACCCAAACACCCTGGTTTGCAGCAATTTCCCTTCCCACGCTATTCGTTCCTCCTCCTGCACCGGTGCCACCGGCATAAATACCGTAATTTCCAGCTTCGGCGCTGTAGATCCAGATCTGATCATCGACATTCACCGTAGTTAACTGATCCCAGGAGATCGGACACGGGTAAGGGTTCCCTACAAAATTCCATCCTTTTTGATCTTCAGCTGCTGCTAATTCTGCAGAGCTCACATTCTCATAGCTTAAGTTGTGTGTATAAGGTCCATAGCCAGGCGTACCCTTTAAAACTATATTGTACGGGCCTGTTCCTGTGTAAATTCGGTGGGCATCAGAAGGAACGACAGGATTGGTCACATTCGTTGCAGGCGCCCAACCGTTGTCTTTATTGCCATTTGCCAGTGTCTCATCATAATTGTACACTGAGGTCCAGCTCGGGAATGTACTGGCAACTCCCGTAAAACCGCTCATGTACAGTCCGTCATCATAAAAATCAGACAACGTCATGCTTTGGACACTGCTTGTAAACTCTCTCCAGCCATTTATCGAAGTAGCCAAATACTGCTGCACAGTTACATCTCCGTTAAAAGGTGTGATGTATGCATTCGAGTTCGTATAAATGCCGGTTGCACTGTTTCCCGTATTCGAACCGTATGGCCCTCCTGTATATCCCAGTGTGCCATCGACCGTTATGGTGTAGCCAATCTCTGTATCCCATGAGCCGGATGTAAAGTTAAACGACGCATCCGATCCGCAATCAAGATCAAAACCGTAATTAGCAGCAGACCCGCCACTAGGAATTGTATAGTTCGCATATAATGAGCCATCTATATAGACATTCAATGAGGCTCCATTCCACCCGTCTCCGTAGGAGTCGGTCAGATCTAAGGTAATTTCTTTCGCTGTAGTACATTGGTTCGGGGGTGCCAAAATGCGCCCCGTAGCAGTAGCATTACTTGCAATAATCAGATTATCATTGGTAACAATTGTTCCCGCATCAGGGTAGAGTGCGCCGTAGATGTTGTACGTACCCGTCTGAAGCTCGATTCCCGCATTGTTCAACACACGAACGGAGTAAAAGTCTGTTATGCCTCCATTTAGCAAGTTCTGCGCAGATCCGGCAAAGGTAACCAGACCGTCCTCTGTACCCAGTGTGCCGTTGTTTGTCCAATTTCCATAGACAAACAGATTTTCTTTATTTTTTATATTCAATGTTGCGCCGGACTCGATCTTAATATTTCTTACATACCCTGTTCCCTTTTCAATTGAGGGCTGATTGTTGGCTAAAGAAGTAAACGTAACATCAGATGTCGCATCAGGAAGCACTCCGGTGCTCCAATTGTCTGTATCATGCCAATCAGCGGTCAAACCTATCCATGCAATGTCCTGATCAATATTCACATCATCTATGGCAATGTCTCCCCTAAACGAAGGGCCTTTCACATAATAGAATCTGAAATAGACCGTCGGCAGCAAGGCGGTGGCTGAAATATCAACATTGACGACAGTGGCCGGGTCTGAATTCGATGTATGCTGCTGCCCGGATGACGTCCATAGATTTGACCAAATAATACCGTTCACGCTATACTGGAAATTAATTGTGCCCATATCTGAACCATATGCATGATAAGCGAAACTTGCCTTGGGCAGAGCTACCGCAGAAAAATCGAAACAGCCGGACGTCATGGTAAAAACAGTAGGCCCTCCGGCACTTGCTTCACAATACGCGTAATTTGAAGCTGTTGCATTAGAGACAGGGTCGGACCCAAAAACAGTAGCATTTGTCGGGCCAGTCCCCCCTGAACCCGTTCCTCCTGAAATGATTGACCAATTGGTAGGCCATAAAGAGCCGGTTTCAAAGTTCATTGAGAACGGCAGCCCGCCACAAGTAACATTGGTCGCAGTAACACGCAGATTGGGCTTATACCCCCACATATTCGTGGCCGGGGGTGGACCTGCCGGGTCAGGATTGTTTAAATCATTCCAATAGGTGAGCGATGGACGTCCGCTCGACTCATGAATCAAAAAGTCATCCGAATTACTCCCATAGAGTGGTGCGTTTTCATCCGTCGCTATTACAATATTACTAACCCCATCCCATAGAAAAGGGAAATTACCAGTGATGCGAACATCAGAAAACCCGTTGGGTGACGATCCGGCGCTAATGGCCGGATTTGCATTCATGGCAAATGGTTGTAATGTCCCGATCTCTACCCAATCGCTGACGTCGGTAAAATTATCCTTACTCGTGTGGCCAATAAATATGTCCCAGTTGTTCGAATTTGTTAAAGTTGTACTGGTATATTCATAGAATAGCACAGTAATTTCTGATCCTGCCTGTAACCCCGCCGCCGTAAGCTCTTCCTCCGTATAAATGGTTTGCGAGTAGGTGAAACCATAGAACGGTTCGATCGGCACAGCTGCCCCGTATAAAGCCATCGCCCCTCCAACTTGGACGGTAGTCTGTGAATTAGACAAAAGTGGAATAATCGCGGGGATGAACATCAGTAACAGCCAAGTTACCCTGTTCAGAGTATAATTTGTAGTTTTCATGTTAGTGCGGCGTTAAGGAGTATTAAAGATACAAAATAATATTCGTCTAATCACACAATAACCTACAGATTAATACTGCATCTTTCAAAATACAACATGATTTCAGACATTTGTGCTTGCAGCAGCCTATTCATAAGATGTGGTTTAACCCCTGTTACATGCTTACAACCTATACTTGAACACTTGGTCACTGGCTGATTAACGAGAATGTTTTTCTTGTTCTGATCGCCACCTTCCCAGATTTGGTGATCCATTTATAGAGTACTTTTTCACGCTTTTTTAAAATTATTCTGCATTCCCACTCCAGAGAACCATCCATTCGCCAGCGTCTCTCTTCCAATACCAAAATGCATTTACGTCCAACGTCAGAATTAACAGGGAAGACACACGATCTGCCTTTGGCCTGGTATTTAACCTGATGCTTGATACTGGAATCAGGATACAGCTCATTTTCATACATCCACAAATTACAAGATCGTAACGTATCGAAACGTGGCCATTCTGAAATATGACTCATCGATTGGGCAATGATCGTGACCTTAGCCAATAAAAGAGCTATTAAGATCAGCAGTTTCAACTAAAACAAAGTAGGCTGTGACTCAGCATTGCCAGAACTCTTATCCTCGCTAGATTTCTTCTTATTTTTCTTATCGGAGGTATTCGCATTTGCATCTACTTCCAACTCAACCACAACTGGCTTTTCAGAATTCGTGGAGCCCATGACTTCCCCAGAATTCTTCGGGACACTCCGCTTCTTAGGCTGCTCATTTACATCCAGCGACTCTTCGTTTGTAGCAGTGTTTGTGCTTTTCTTCAGATTTTCAACTGAGTCTTGAGGGGCAACTTTAATCCCTTTATTGGTCATATTGTTGTTTCCTTCCTCAGTTGGGGGGTAATTGTTTTGCTCTTCGACTGTTTCCTCAGGCCATTGAGGATCATCGTCGCTTGTTAGTGCCTGAACATTTTTGACCTTCAAACTGGTCAGCTGATTCCCCTGTGCCCTGACACCTTTAATGTCGATTATATTATTTAATAGCACCTCCTTATCCGGGAGGTGTTTTGTCGCTTTTAGGTGCTTGTTATAAATGATCTTGGCCTTTGGCTGATATTGTGTCGAGAGCACCTTCATCTCGTTGCCAGCACCTTCAGGGACGAAGTATACCTTTTTAGAGGATGGGTCTGCAATGAATCTCTTAACAAAATAAAGTTCTTTGGATGCCTCCCAATAAACACATGCCAATGGTCTTTTTGGATGCCATTTCTCAATGTGCTCAAGATCCTCATCAAACTTGGTTGATAACTCAAACCCGGTTATCCGATAATAACCTCCTTTGTAGATAGTTAGTATTTTATCTTCTCCCATAAATTCGCCTAAAAGAGTTCCTCGTTGCTCACCGTTAAGTCGTTGCACAACATCATCCCACCATATTTTCCTGGCTGCCAATGTAGAACCGCCAACTTCACGCTGAATGACCTTGGAGACCAGCTCCTTCGTTACTCGATTACCCCGTGACCCTCTGCCCTTGATGCCAAGCATGCTGAAATCTACTTGGATCTTCAACTTTTTCAGATGAGGTCTCGGCCTTAGCTGTACGGTTACAACTTCCTTTCGGCCATTCGGGTTATAGGAAAAGTAATGAATCTTTGAGCCTTTGCTGCCATTGGTCAGATCGTATTCTTTATCTCTGGTTACCGAGTTTATAAAAAATCGCTTCATATAAGATTGGCCTCCTCGACCATCCTGATAGATCATGTGATAGATGGTCCTTTTATCTCCCTTTTTCCAAACTTGAATATGCAATATGCCTTTCCCTACAAACTTTTTATCCGTAATTTTTGTAACGATCATCTTGCCGGATTCAAAGAAGATAAAGATGTCATCTATTTCTGAACAATCCTGAACGAACTCATCTTTGCGCAACGACCAGCCGAAAAAGCCTTCTTTTCTGTTCACGTATAGCTTTTTATTCGACACAATTGCTGCTGATTTCTCTACATTATCAAACATCTTGATAAGGGTTTTTCTACCTCTACCCTTGCCAAACTTAGCTTTTAACTCCTTGAAATAAGCGATAGTGAAATCCACCAGGTTGCCCAAGTTATATCTAACTTTCTCTAGTTCCTCTTCTAATTTCAATATGTTATCATCTGCCTTGAAGGAATCAAATTTGGAAATCCTCTTGATCTTTATTTCTGTTAGTCTTACGATATCTTCCTCGGTTAAGTCTCTATGCAGTTGATTAACACCTTCTTTCTTATTCGGTCTCCCGGGAGTACTAATATATCGGTGCAGTCCTTTATCAATAGCGGCGATAACAGCTTCCCATGTCTCACACTCTTCAATATCACGATATATTCTCTTTTCAATAAAGATCTTCTCCAAAGAAGCAAAGTGCCATTGTTCTTTCAGCTCAGCCAACTTGATCTCAAGCTCTAGCTTAAGCAGCTCCTTAGTCCTTTCCGTATTCGCTCTAAGTATATCTGTAACACCCATGAAAACCGGTTGTTCATCCGCAATCACACAAGCATTTGGTGAAATTGAAATTTCACAATCTGAAAAAGCATAAAGTGCGTCGATCATCTTATCAGGAGATACACCTGAGGGCAATTGGATCATGATCTCGGCGCTTGCGGCCGTGTTATCCTCTATCTTTCTAACCTTAATTTTCCCTTTATCATTGGCTTTTATTATGGAAGCAATAAGACTATCAGTAGTAGAACCATATGGAATTTCAGTAATCATTAAGGTTTTGGAATCGACTTTAGAAATTTTCGCTCTAACACGCACCTTACCTCCACGTAATCCGTCATTGTAGTTTGAAAAATCGGCCATTCCCCCATTTGGAAAGTCAGGTAACACCTTTGGTTTTTTACCCCTAAGCAAATCGATAGACCCCTCGATCAATTCAACGAAATTGTGTGGGAGCATCTTACACGCTAGGCCAACAGCTATTCCCTCGGTACCTTGTGCTAAAAGCAAAGGGAATTTGACAGGTAAATGAACAGGTTCTTTGTTTCTGCCGTCGTAGGAAGCCAACCACTTGGTCGTTTTTGCATTGAACGAAGTGTGCAAGGCAAATTTTGTCAATCTTGCCTCTATATATCTAGGCGCAGCCGCTCTGTCTCCGGTTAAAGTGTTACCCCAGTTACCCTGGGTGTCAATAATGATTTCCTTTTGTCCGATCTGCACCATTGCATCACCAATGGATTGATCTCCATGAGGATGGTATTTCATGGTGTTTCCGATGACATTTGCCACCTTATTGAATCGTCCATCATCCATTTCTTTCATTGAATGCAAGATCCTTCTTTGCACGGGTTTCAAACCATCACTTAACGCGGGCACCGCCCTTTCCAATATGACATAGGATGCGTAGTCAAGAAACCAATCCTCGTACATTCCTGACAATGGAGTGATATTTCCTCCGTCCTCGCCATCTTCCTGACTGGCAGTAGACTGTTCAGAATGTCCGTCATCATTGGAGGCTTCATTCTCTCCGCTGCCTGAATGACCATTTAGGTTATCCTTATTATTCTCCTCTTTGTTCTCTTCGCTTTCCTCTGTCATTTTTCATATTATTCAGGCTCACTTAGCTGAGCCTTTTTCTGGTCGTCGGCAACCAGATCCTCTTCAACCCTCAAATTATTTATGATAAACTCCTGTCTGTTCGGAGTATTTTTACCCATGTAGAACTCCAATATTTTTTCCACGCTTGTGTCGTGACCTATAATGACTGGCTCCAGTCTCATATCATCACCAATAAAATTCTCGAACTCATCAGGAGATATTTCTCCGAGCCCTTTAAAACGAGTTATCTCAGGGTTTTTTCCGAGCTTCCTAATAGCATCAACCCTTTCCGCATCAGAATAGCAATATCTCGTTTCCTTTTTATTTCTCACTCTAAATAATGGTGTCTGAAGAATGAAAACATGACCTTTTCGAACCAGATCTGGAAAAAATTGCAAGAAGAATGTCATCAATAGCATGCGAATATGCATTCCGTCTACGTCCGCATCAGTTGCGAAAACAACCTTGTTGTACCTTAGACCTTCAATTCCATCTTCAATGTTCAGCGCAGCCTGGATAAGATTAAACTCCTCATTCTCGTACACAACCTTTTTCGTCAATCCGAACGAGTTAAGTGGCTTTCCCCTCAAACTAAAAACGGCTTGCGTTGCTACCTTTCGACATTTGGTAATAGATCCACTGGCGGAGTCACCCTCTGTTATAAAAACCGTAGTTTCTTCACGAAGTTCACTTTTCAGATCGTTGTAATGCACCTTACAATCTCTCAGCTTCTTATTATGAAGGCTTGCTTTCTTTGCCCTCTCCCTTGCTAACTTCCGGATACCCGACAATTCTTTTCTTTCCTTCTCCGATTGCTTGATCTTCCTCTCTAAAGCTTCCACGACCAGCGGATTCTTATGCAAAAAGTTGTCTAATTTTTGTTTTAGGAAATCCATCACAAAGGCCCGAATAGTTTTACCTCCTGCTTCAATTTCAATTGAACCAAGCTTTGTCTTTGTTTGAGATTCAAAAATAGGCTCCATGACCTTTATGCTTAACGCAGCAACTATACTTTGCCTAATGTCAGCCGGTTCATATTTGCCAAAGAAATCTTTAATAACCTTTGCAAGCGATTCTCTAAAAGCCGATTGATGTGTTCCTCCCTGTGTTGTGTGTTGACCATTCACGAAAGAAGAATAATCCTCTCCGTATGATCTAACATGTGTAAAGGCAACTTCAATATCCTTGCCCTCTATATGAACAACCGGGTATAATGGATCACCATCGAGGTTATCTTCCAGGAAATCTTTCAGTCCATTCTTAGAAGTGAACTGTTTATTATTCAAGTGTATCGTTAATCCTCTATTAAGGTAACAATAGTTCATGAACAACTTTTCTAAATACGGTTGTTTGAACTGGAAATTCTTAAATACCTCATTGTCGGGCATGAACCTGACATAAGTCCCATTGGGCTCTTTTGTTCTAGATATCTTGTGATCCGACACGAGCTCTCCTTTTTGAAACTCAGCTCGTTTCAGGTCGCCTTCACGATATGCTTCAACAATAAAATAGTCCGAAAGGGCATTTACTGCTTTGCTTCCAACGCCATTCAGCCCAACAGACTTTTTAAATGCCTTTGAATCATATTTCCCTCCTGTATTCATCTTGGAAACAACATCGACTACCTTGCCAAGGGGAATTCCCCTGCCAAAATCACGAACTGTAACGGCACCATCCTTAAGTTTGATGATGATCTTTTTTCCGTGTCCCATGACATACTCATCGATACAATTGTCAACGATCTCTTTTACAAGCACGTAGATACCATCATCAACAGCAGAGCCGTCACCCAATTTTCCAATATACATTCCTGGACGCAACCGTATATGCTCTTTCCAATCAAGAGACCTGATGTTTTCTTCTGTATAGTTTACTTTTTCCGCCATTAAAATAAAATTATACAAATTGCCCTACTCCCCTTGCTGTATATGGCCTTTGTTATCAACAAGACGGTGTAGAGTGTGAACTACTTATATGGAAATCGGGATTTTATTCAACTTTATCCTCTATTCACGAAGTGCGGATTACAACTTTACTTAAATTGTGGTCAATTGACATTTTGAAATTTTAATCAGCGAAAATATTTCCATAATTGCTACTACATAGGTCATAGAATTTCCCATGAAACATTCGTCGTTAAGAATAAAGCTAATTTTGGTTCTGATTTTCTCGGTAATGATCTGCTTTGCATTAATACCATTATTACAGAAGAACAAAATCAAATGGATCATGGAAGAATATTATTTATCTCCCAGGTGGAACAAACTAAAGCTTGAATATGAGAATTGCCCGATAGAAAATGATGCCGTTCTTTTCTATGGAAATAGTATGACTGAGAATTTTAAGCCTTTTATGAGAGACAAAGACTATTTGAATTTCGGTATAAGTGGTGATTTCTCCAAGGGTCTAATTGATCGGTCTGAAGCAGTTATACGGCAACATCCAAGACAGTTATTTGTCATGATCGGCATTAATGATCTTATTGAGAAAATTCCTGTTGATGAAGTCTTTGCCAACTACGATGCTCTAGTAAAAATACTTCTGGAAAAATGTCCCGAAACCGAGATCTACATTCAAAGCACACTACCAACAAGGGGCCTCAACAGCACCTTCAGCTCTAGCTTTGACATCAACAATAAAGTGATTGACCTGAATGAGCGACTTCGTCAACTTTGCTTGAAACATAACATTACATACGTGAATTTGTATTCAGCATTTGTGGATGACACGAACCTTCTGAAAGAGAGCTTATCTTCAGATGGAGTGCATCTCACCAAGGAGGGATATGAATTGTGGGAAGCTGAACTAAAAGGAGTTATTCAATAAAAGTTTGTCAAACATTAAATCTGAAGTGCATGATGTCTCCATCTTCCACAACATATTCTTTGCCTTCAACACCTAGCTTTCCCGCCTCCTTAACAGCTTGTTCTGACCCAAGCTTGACAAAGTCATCATATTTCATTACTTCAGCACGTATAAATCCCTTTTCAAAATCTGTGTGGATCACTCCTGCGGCCTGGGGAGCTGTTGTTCCTTTTCTAATCGTCCAAGCCCGTACCTCTTTTACACCTGCAGTAAAATAAGTTTGTAGATTCAACAGTGTATATGCTGACCTGATCAACTTACTTACTCCCGGTTCTACAAGCCCCAGATCATCAAGAAACATTTGGCGCTCTTCAAAAGTCTCCAGCTCAGAAATATCTGCTTCTATACCTGCCCCTAAAACCAATACTTCAGCTCGTTCATCGGCAACTGCCTTTTGAAGACATTCCACATGTGGATTCCCTGTTTTAACAGAATTCTCATCCACATTACATAGATATAGAACCGGTTTTGCAGTAAGAAGATGAAGATCTGGAACCAGTGCCCATTGCTCTGGATCCATAGTTGCACTGCGAGCTGAATTTCCGGATTCAATATGGTCTTTAAGCAACTGGTAGATGCTATAAACTTTTCCTGCCTCCTTATCGCCCGACAGGGCCTTCCTCTGAATAGCACTAATTCTTTTCTCAATAGTCTCCAGATCCTTCAGCTGGAGTTCCATATCAATGACCTCCTTATCACGTACTGGATCAACTGATCCGTCAACATGCACAACATTGCCATCATCAAAACATCTGATAACATGAATAATTGCATCTACTTCTCGAATATTCGCTAAAAATTGATTCCCGAGTCCTTCTCCTTTATGGGCACCCTTCACTAAACCGGCAATATCCACGATCTCTATGGTAGTGGGCATAACCTTTTCAGGCGCTACTAAACCTTCTAGTTTTTCAAGTCTCGAATCAGGCACCGTAATTGTACCCACGTTCGGTTCAATTGTACAGAACGGAAAATTCGCTGACTGCGCCTTTGCATTAGAAAGACAATTAAATAACGTAGACTTTCCTACATTGGGTAACCCGACTATTCCACACTTCAATGCCATAGCTAATTTTTATAAAGCGACAAAGATAAAAAAGTTAGCAGGTTATAGTGAACCAATATGATTGACATTATAACTTATTGAAAATCGAAGACATTGCTGGTTGGCCTAATCGTGAAAAATAGTAACGTGTCCTGTTTCTGATTCTCCATTAGAATACACAACTACATAGTAATAGGTCCCGGACGGTAAGGCCTGTCCATTATTGCCGTTTCGGCCATCCCAGTCATTTTGATAATTATCGGAATGATAGATCGCCTGCCCCCAACGATTAAATATTGAAAGTGCAGTATTCGGCCATCTGAAAAGACCATCCATTACGAAATAATCGTTCTGCCCGTTACTGTTACCCCCAACCGATATAACATTCGGAACGATAACAAGGCAAGGGTCTGTAGTAATAACTGAGCTCGCGGATGCATCATTACAATAGCCGGTCAGATCAACAGAATAAGTGCCTGCCGATACAACCTCAATGGATGGGGAAGTAACATTCGTTGACCATAGGTACGTTACTGTTGGGTCTGTGTTTTCCGTCACGTCTAAAAGCTGAGACTCTCCTTCACAGAAAAAATAATCCTGTAAGCTGGCGGTAATATCCGGCATGAACAATATCTCCAGATCATTGGAAAGTCCACACTGTACATCGGTAAAAGTGAATGTATACAAACCCGGATCGTCGACGTCAAATCTCGGATTAATAAAAGTTGTATTGGGGAAGAAAGTCACCGATCCAGGACCACTATAGGTCCATTCGCCTCCTTCAGGAGCAAAAGTGCCGGTAACCTGAAAAGTATTGTTACAAGCAGTATCGTTCGGAACCAGCTCAGGCCCATTTAGGACATATACCGATATGGTGGTATCATAAGTACATCCAAAATTATCCGTGACCTGAAAAGTGTACCAGTTGTCCCCGGGAACAACAGGCTGGACAACTATTGCAGTATCCGATGTCCCGGAAATGATCGTAGGGTCAGCTAACCATTGTTCTGATTGAATCAGTGGGGTATAAAACTCGCTATAAGGATTAAGTGTTGGATCGAAAAACAATCCCCATTCGAACAAATAACCGTTATCTGCCCCAATGTTGTCGGTAATAGTGATGATCCAATCCCCATCGATCGGACAGCCAATAAAACCTGCCCAATTATCAACGGGCGTAAAAGTGCCTGGAGAGAGCACATTATTCCCTGGAGTAACCGTTGACGGGATCCAGTTTCCGGCTGCATTTTCCGCAGACATTGTCCCCAGAGTTGCAGACATTGACCAGCAATAATCCAAACCTATTCCCGGAGTCAGCGTAGCATCATCCAGTGCGTCGCCAAGGAAGGTCCCACCACCCCCGCCAGTGTATGTATCCATTAATGTGAGAGAAACGCCGCTTGGGCAGGTCAGCGTAATGTCTAAGTCGCCTAAATACGAATGCTCAATATTGATACATAGCTGCTCGAGATCACTGCTACTGGTTATCGTATCACCGCCAAATCCTGAAATAGAAAGCGAATCCACGTGGGAAACACCAGAGCCATCCGGCAAGAAAGTCAGTCCGGCAAATGAGCCACCAAGCTGAAAGCTTCCAACCGTCCCATCAACTCCTGCGGTATCCGTTGCCGTCACTCCGCCGATCAGATTAGCTGTCCCGCCCAAACAGAACGTATCAGGAATGGCTTCACACGTTATGAAGCTTGGGATTGTGGACACTCTAGCCTTGGATATGATCAATTCTGCTAGCAAGATCGGATCAGTCACCTTCAGCGACACAAGATATCCTGACCTTGCCGGTGGAGTAAACCAAACGGAGTCTCCAGTTGCACTGGAACCATCAGAAAAATCCCACTCGACCGTATACGTATTAATTTGGTCATATCCCGAACCTGTAATGCTCACATCGTGCGGGAACACAGGAGTTGCAACAAATAGAATTGAATCCCCGAAACAAACATCCACATAACCCGTATCTGCCGGCAACATATCGTCTCCACCAGGGACATCGCCATTGATATATGCAACCATATGGGGTTCGAAGGGTTGTGGTAAGTTTCCACAGCTAATAGTCCCTTCCCATCCCGTGGCATTTACTGAAGCATCAGAAACAAAGTGAAAGGTCAAGCATCCCGATGGATTTGCCCAGGAAGCAATAGCAACAAATCCTGTCGGATCCGTAATAGAATTGAACGCTCCTAGTAACGGTGCTGAAACTGACGGGCCATCAAAAACATAGAGTGTATCGGAACCATCGACATCCCAATTCAACCCCCCACCCATTGCAAAAGAGCTGGTTACTTTACTGCCTAGAGCCAAATCAGGGCAAACCGTCAGCGTCTCATTTTCATTGTCGGAATAGTTTGCCGAATTGCCACCAGAATCATAAAAGTTGGCAGGAGCCAAGGGATCGGGCGTATAAAGATTGCAATCCATAGGCGCTGCAGAGCCCATGTCAGGATCGGTGATCAAAATAGGCGGGCTCTGAGCCAAAATACTGGCAGAATACATAAGGGCAAAAAACAACAGTATGCTATCAATCAACTTCATTTCAACTTTTCTGCCTCCATTTTGATATGTTCGATGCTTCTGATCACCAGTAGTTTTTCCTGTCCTATGACCTTATAGTACAGGTACTTGTTTTTAACCGGCTGAATGCCCAATTCAAAAAAATTAATTTTGGAAAGGTCTTTTACTTCAATTTCTCCAATGACTTCCTTAGGATCATCTTTACCTTTAAAATTGGCTACATAGCATCCAAAATCCAAGCATGCATTTACATATTTGAACTCATCCGATCGGTCCGTCTTCATTTCCTTTAGATGTTGCTGGGAGTACTTCACAAAGAGTCTTTCGTCAAATTCCTGAGCTGACAGAGCTAGTACAGAGAATAGGAAAATATTTAATGAAATGGCCTTCTTCATTTTAAAGTGGTGTGTGTTATTAATCCAAAACAATATTAATTAAATTAACTGACAACTATTAGGTTCATTTCAAAACAGCGGCAAATTATACAATTTTATAAAAGTTGTTAACATCCGATTTATACAGACAACTTGAAAAGCTATTTTTGGTAAAAACTACAATAAATGGTCGATTACAAACAGTTAAATGATCTTTGTTCACAGATTAGACGAGACATCGTAAGAATGGTTGCAGAGGTAAGTTCGGGACACCCCGGTGGCTCTTTGGGTTGCGTTGAATATTTAGTGGCACTTTATCAAGTCATCATGAAGCACAGCACTGATTTTACAATGGATGGGAAAGATGAAGATCTGTTTTTCCTATCTAATGGTCATATTTCACCGGTCTTTTACAGCACACTGGCAAGAACAGGATATTTCCCAATTGATGAGCTTAATACCTTCAGGAAAATCGATTCGCGATTGCAAGGCCATCCGACCACCCACGAAGGGCTTCCCGGTGTGCGGGTAGCAAGCGGATCGCTCGGTCAAGGCATGTCTGTTGCCATCGGTGCCGCGCAATCAAAAAAACTGAACGGGGATCCGTCAATTGTGTATTCGTTGCATGGAGATGGTGAGCTTCAAGAAGGACAGATCTGGGAAGCCGCAATGTATGCAGCAGGGAACCGAATAGACAATCTGATTTGTACAGTTGACTATAATGGCAAGCAAATTGATGGATCACTCGAAGATGTTCTGCCTTTAGGTGATCTGAAACAAAAATGGGAAGCTTTTGGCTGGGAGACTTTTGAAATAATGAATGGAAATGACATTGAGCAAGTTGTGGAAGGGCTGCAGAGGGCAAAATCCCTAACAGCTAATGGAAAACCGGTTATGATGCTAATGAGGACAGAAATGGGGAATGGTGTAGACTATATGATGGGTACACATAAGTGGCATGGCTCAGCACCAAACCAAGAACAATTAATTATTGCATTAGGTCAACTTGAAGAAACTTTAGGAGACTATTAGCTTATATATGTAAAACATCTGTATGATTAGATACATATTAACATTCATATTTACACTTTTTATAGGTGGCTCTTTTGCTCAACAGAAAGCAGGATCCGAGGCAGCTGAGCTAACAAGGGTTTTGTTCATTTTTGACGGATCGAACAGCATGAATGCCCAATGGCAAAGCAGTAGCAAGATCAAGATCGCAAAAAGTCTAATGAGAGAAACCCTTGACAGCTTGAAAGGGTTTGACAATGTCGAGCTTGCGTTAAGGATGTACGGCCACCAGTATAAAATTTACCCCGGTCAACAAAACTGTGAAGACACAAAACTTGAGGTGCCATTCGGAGCCGGGGATGAGAATATTGAGAAAATAAAGACCAGAATAAGAAGCCTTACTCCACAAGGGACTACGCCGATAGCAAGAAGTTTAGAATATTCTGCAAATGATTTTCCCGAATGTTCAAACTGTCGAAATGTGATCGTTCTGATCACCGATGGTATTGAAGCATGTGACGAAGACCCATGTGCAGTTGCAAGAGCGCTAAGGTCAAAAGGAATCATACTCAAACCTTTCGTCATCGGAATAGGCATAGACCCTACTAAGTTGTTATCGCTTAAGTGCATTGGCAAATATTATGACGCTACAAGCGAAGCAACCTTCAAAAGCGCTTTAAAGGTCGTTGTAAGCGAAGCCCTTAACAACACTACCGTTCAGGTTAATCTGAATAAAGAATCAGGAAAACCTACCGAAACGGACGTGCCGATGGTATTTTATAATCGAAAGACACAGGTAGCCTTATACAATTTCATGCATACTCTTGACAATTGGCAAAATCCTGACACCCTTAGTATTGATCCATTGAATATTTACAGATTAGAAGTATTTACAATACCTCACCTAGTTAAAGATAGCATAAGGTTTAAGCCGGGGGTTCACAATATTGTTGAGCTTGATGCGGGCCAAGGTGAACTTACTGTTCATGTAAATGGTTCAGGCGGAAAATTTCCTGGAATGAAAGTGTTAATAAAGAATCCACAAACTAATGAGATAATTCATGTCCAACACATGAATAGCTCAACAAAACTTCTCATAGGGGAATACAACCTGGAGATACTAACTCTACCAAGACTTAAATTTGATGGAACCAAGATCAATCAAAGCAAAAGAACAACCATCGAAATCCGACAACCCGGAAATCTTAACATTTTATATCCAACTACTGGGTATGGCTGTATCTACCTACTTGAGGGTGATAGACAGGAATGGGTATGCCCATTAGAAGCTAAAGAACTAATGGAACAATTCGTTCTACAACCCGGCAAATATAAGTTGGTTTATCGATCTGACAGATCACGCAGAGCAGCTTATACCGTGGAAAAAGATTTTAGAATTTCATCAGGACAGATCACAGATTTAAATTTATTACATCCATGAAAGAATTTAAGATATTTGGAAAACAAGATACCAGGTCGGGATTCGGTGCCGGGCTTCTAGAACTAGGACATGAAAATCAGAACGTGGTCGCCTTATGTGCTGACCTCACCGGATCACTAAAAATGAATGCTTTTCAGGATGCTTTCCCGGACCGTTTCTTTCAGGTAGGCATCGCCGAAGCCAATATGATGGGGATTGCAGCGGGAATGACCATAGGTGGGAAAATTCCATTTACAGGTACTTTTGCAAACTTTTCTACCGGAAGAGTTTACGATCAGATCAGGCAATCGATTGCTTATTCGAATAAGAACGTGAAGATCTGCGCTTCGCATGCCGGACTTACACTCGGTGAAGATGGTGCAACTCACCAAATTCTAGAGGATGTTGGCATGATGAAGATGCTGCCAGGGATGACCGTAATTAACCCCTGTGATTATAACCAAACAAAAGCAGCAACATTCGCAATTGCTAAGCATGTTGGGCCAGTCTATCTCAGATTTGGAAGACCAAAGGTGCCGACATTCATACCCGAAAATGAAGAGTTTATTATCGGAAAGGCAATTACGTTAAGCGAAGGTACAGATGTATCCATTTTTGCAACAGGTCATATGGTTTGGAAAGCTATAGAAGCAGGACATGCCCTGAAAGAAAAAGGGATTTCTGCGGAGATAATAAATCTTCATACCATTAAACCTTTGGACGAAGAAGCGGTCTTAAGATCAGTTGCAAAAACAAATTGTGTAGTGACAGCTGAAGAACATCAACGTGCGGGAGGCCTCGGAGAATCTATCGCTCAATTGCTTGCCAGAAAAAATCCTACGCCTATTGAATTTGTAGCGGTGAATGACAGCTTTGGAGAAAGTGGCACTCCAGACCAATTAATGTTAAAATACGGTCTGGATTGGTCAAACATTTTTGATGCTGCGAAAAAAGTAATTACAAGAACATCAAAACAGTTGGTTTAAGTTTCTGCACCGGCTTTTTTAGTGTGAATCAGACGGCTTGGTGTAAATATGACTGACGAAGAACTAGTGCAACTTTTCAAGAATGGGGACAACCCCAACTATGCCTTTAATTTGATTGTTCGGAAATACCAAGAGCGCCTTTATTGGATGATCAATCGTATGGTTCAGAACCATGATGATACTGATGACGTTATACAGAATGTTTTCATTAAAGCTTGGAAAGCACTCCCAAAGTTCAGAGAAGATGCCAACTTATATAGCTGGCTTTATCGTATCGCTACCAACGAATCAATAACTTTCATAAACAAAAGAAAAAAACGCGGTCA
>Ga0206681_10000214_pt1 | contig 34710 bp, 37 predicted proteins | sample M150012015metaG_FD_161048 | JGI IMG/M metagenome (GOLD analysis project Ga0206681, IMG submission 161048) | Ammonia-oxidizing marine archaeal communities from Monterey Bay, California, United States - M1 500m 12015 | ecosystem: Environmental > Aquatic > Marine > Intertidal zone | place: USA... | reverse complement strand
CTGCTTCTTCAACTTCGTTTTCGGTGCCTGGTGGCGGCGAAGATGGGGTGGGGGCTGGCCCAGAAGAGCGTGCACCGCGGTCATCAGGGCGACGCTCACGACGTTGCGTGGCTACCCGGTTTACGTACGGGATTAGTGCCATTTCTCGGGAGTTTTTTACTGCCCGAGCAATGTCTCGTTGTTGACGCGAATCATTACCGCTTACTCGACGTGCCTTAATTTTGGATCGATCAGAAACAAACTTGCGCAGCAAGTCAGTGTCTTTATAATCAACGTATTCAATCTTGGCGATAGTTAACGCAGATATTTTTTTCTTTGAGCGACGCGCGTTATCGCGGTTTTTTTCTCGACGTGGGGGACGGGCCATTAGAAGGGCTCCTCATCAGTAGGAAAGTTGGATGTTGGGGCGGTGTTTGAGGTGGCAGGAGTTTGGCTACTGCCACCACCGTCACCGCGAGGGGTTCTTGTTACTTCAGCAGTTGCCCAGCGAAGGCTTGGGGCTACTTCATCAGCAATGATTTCAACCTTGGACCGTCGTTCGCCTTCTTGGTTTTCCCAAGAGCGTTGCTCAAGGCGACCATAAACAATTACTCGATTGCCTTTGGTAAGGGACTCGGCAACGTTTTCTCCAAGTTCACTCCAGCAAGTGACATCAAAAAAAGATGTAATGTCTTCGCCGCTTTTAGTGCGTCGATTCCAGGCCAAACCAAAATTTGCTACTGCAGCACCACTCGGGGTGAACCGCAGTTCTGGGTCTCGGGTGATGTTCCCGATGACGGTAACTGTGTTATCAAATGCCATTTTCTTACTCCTTTATCAACCAGCGTCTGCTGGTGTTGCTTCGCCGACTAAACCGCGACGTGCGGCCTCATCGTCGGGAAGGCGCATAATTTTATGGCGGACGATTTCACTGCGGTCCGCGAGTCGCAAAATACGATCGGCTGTATCGAGGTTGAATGCCTCGGTTACCACGGTGAGGACGACATAGAAGCCTTCCCATTTGTGGTTGATTTCATAAGCAAAGCGACGCCGGCCCCAAGGCTCGGAGTCAAGCTTGGAAACAATAGTGCCACCTTCGGCCTCTATGGCTTCAATAGCCTTGGCGAGACTTTGTGCATCTTCGCCCTCAGTGAGCTCAAGATCGCCATCTACGATGACCATTAATTCGTAATACCGCATATCGGCAGAAACCTCCTTTGGACACGATTCACGACCTTCGTGAATTCGGGGCCCTTAAACAGGGCAGGGGAAATAAATTTTTTAAACTCCCGGGGGAGCCATGTGATGCTATCTGCACAAAAACCGGTCGCGTTCCTCATAGACATCATCTTTCCAGAGGGGTGTGACAATCTCGGCAGACCGAGCGAAATTACCCCAGTCCGTACAGTTTTAACTCGTCTACTACTTCATCGCACAAGCCATAAACCTCTTGCGGCGCAGGGAACTCACCTGAGCGCACGTCAGCAGCGAACTCTTTCAAAGCAGCCACCCCTGTCCCATGGAGATCGGCATACCGGCGCACAAACTTTGGCAGCACTCTTTTTTCAATACCAAGAACATCGTGAAAAACTAAGACCTGTCCATCACAGTGCGGGCCGGCCCCAATGCCGATGGTTGAAACATCTACCGCTTCGGTAACTAGGGCCGCCACCTCGGCTGGCACTCCTTCTAATACCAAAGAAAAACAACCAGCGTGTACTAAAGCTTTTGCCGCATCAACCAGATCAAGGGCAGCCTTGGTGCTACGACCTTGAACCTTAAAACCGCCCATGGCGTGCACCGACTGGGGCGTCAGCCCCACATGGCCCATAACCGGAATCTCTGCCGCCACCAATGCCTCAATCATGGGCAAACGCCGGCGCCCACCTTCAAGTTTTACCGCGCCCGCTCCGGCTCGAATAAGCTGCGCCGCGTTACGCAAAGTGTCTTCCGTTGATACGTGGTAACTCATCCACGGCATATCAGCTACTACCAATGCCTGAGGGTTGGTGCGTGCCACCGCTGCGGTGTGGTGGGCAATGTCGTCTACCGTTACCTGCAAAGTGTCTTCGTAACCCAACACCACCATGGCCAACGAGTCTCCGACCAAAATCATGTCCACGCCCGCTTCGTCCACCATGCGAGCCCCGGGGGCGTCATAAGCCGTCACCATGACCAAGGGGTCAATGCCCTGCACTACTTTGTGATCCCGAATAGTTGGGACGGTCATTTTTTTAACCATTTCTGCACTCCTTTCCCGTCCAGCGCACACAGGCTGCCGGCGGTCTCTACAGGATACACGGTTTGACTTCATGACCCAAAATCTCTACATTCCTGCTTCTACGGGAGGAACCCTTATGTCAAACATGCCGCTCATTACTTCAATTGAAGAACTCACCGCAGAAGTCATAACTGATTTACTACAAGCCGCAGGCTCCCTGACGGAAAGCCAACACGTGACCGCCGTGGAACCAGTTTCTTTTGGTGACCAATCAGGTCTACTTAGTTACCTTTACCGCGTTGGCCTCACCTATTCCGATGGCGCACAGGGCCCAGCCACCGTTGTCGTAAAGCTTCCTACCGATGACCCAAACCAGCGAGGCATTTCTGATGCTTTGGGTTTTTACAACCGTGAATGCACCTATTACAACGTGGTAGCCCCCACCGCACCTTTTAAAACTGCCACCATTTTTGGCCAGGCACAAGCCACTGATTCCACCGATTTCATCATCGTTATGGAAGATCTCGGTCACATGGAACGCATTGACCAAGTGGTTGGCGCAACACTTCCCGAAAGCGAAACAGTGCTTAAAGCTTTAGCGAAACTGCATGCTGTTTATTGGGGGCATCAAGATTTAGAAAACTTGAGTTCTACTTTTTTACCCATGGATAACCCTATTTACCATGCCGCTTTGCCTGGTATTTTTGGTGCCGGCTGGGCTTCGTTAAAAGTCAACGCACCCGACCTTTTAGACCCGGAGATTATTGAATTTGGTGATAACTACAGTACTCATCTCCCCCAAATGTTGGCGTCCTTAAACACCCCAACCACACTGCTCCACGGGGACTACCGGGCCGACAATCTACTTTTAGATGAGGAAGGCAATCTGGCGGTTATTGATTTCCAAATCACCTCGATGGGTAACTGCGCTTTTGATATCGCTTACTTTTTATCTTCGTCGGTTACTTCAGAGACCCGTGCGGCGCACGCCGACCAACTCCTTCACCTCTACCACGACACGCTGACCGCCGAAGGTGTCAACTACTCATTTGAAGATCTTGAAGCCGGTTTTCGCGTGGCTCTTGCTTTTTGCCTCATTTATGGAGTGGCTTCGTTCGCCGGTTGGGATTCCTTCGGAGAACGTCAACAAGAACTCATGCGTTCTATGGCCTCACGAACGATTTATTCAATCCTTGAGACCAACGCATTAGACAGCCTGAACGCCAACTAAACCGTTAATAGTTGCCCAATGTGGAGGTGCGCACCATGTGGTTCCAGCGACACTCCAAGCAAACTTCAATGAGGTAGGCAGTGAACTCGCCTTGCCGGTTTGCTAAGCGCTTTAATTCTTTAGGGGTGCTAATGCATCGCCCATGCGCTGGTAAACGTGGGCCAAAGACGTAAGTGACGTGACGTACCTGGTTTTCGGCACAAATGGGGCAGTCGATGCTGGTTGGGGTGCTGCAATGTTCGGCGTTACGCAACAACATGGGTTGGGCATCGCACACCAGGTCACGTCCGATTGCTCCTTTTTCAAACCCGTCGATCATGCGTTGCCGAGCCAATCGATAGTCCACGTCGGCGGTTCGCCGCGCCGGAACCAAACCCTCACGGTTAAACCCTCGAGCGGTGGTACGGCTCCCCATGGCGCCACCCTAGAACACTGGCTAAGGGTTGGCCAGTCGATGAACTACGTGCGGTTGCCCCACCACGCTTGTAGTCGGGCTTCTACCTCGTCGGGGGTTAGCCGGCCTTCGTCAAGACGCAAGGTGGTCAACCATTCCAGGGCCTCCCCTACTTGAGGCCCTGGTTCAAGGTTTAAAACTGACATCACTGTTTGGCCGTCTAGAACTGGGCCTAAGTCATCTAACTCGCCGGCTTGTTTTAATCGTTGAACCGATTGTTCAAACAAAGAAACATCCACTTTGAGAGCATCAACAATACGCACCGCATCAGCAAGGTATGGCCCTGCTTGGGCAGCGAGGTGCCGAATCTCATCATCGCTCCACACTGCAGACTGGTGTTTTTCAATAGTTTCTACCGCTTGTTGCACCACGGTGATTTGACGAATTTGCTGAGTAGAGAGCCGCCAGGCTTGCTGCCGCTTAAGAGGCACGACTGGCCCTACTGCCGCCAGGCGCAACGATGGTTCATGGGGCACCAACGAAAGACGCCGCAAAGTTTCCTGTTGCTCCTCAATAGGTAACACATTGAGTTCTGGCCAGAACTGAGCAAGCAGTGTGGCCTCAGATAAAAAATTAAACCCTGGTTGAGGGTTCTCTACCATGAGTAATCGAAACAACTCGTCACGCACCCGCTCGACAGACACAATGGCCAAGCGGCTACTTAATGTTTTAGCGGCCGTCAAAAGCCCAGAAACCGGAGTGAACCCGTACCCGGCGATAAAACGAGCCGCCCGCAGGGTTCGTAAAGGGTCGTCGGCAAATGATTCTTCTGGGTCCAACGGAGTGCGCAACGTCAACGTGTCGAGGTCCTTTTGGCCACCGTAGGGGTCGTAAAGGCCGCCGTCTACTACGTCAACAGCCATGGCATTTACCGTGAAATCTCGCCGTGCTAGGTCTTGGGCAAGGTCTTTCGAATAGCGGACTACCGGTTTACGCGAGTCGTCTACATATGACTCTGCCCGATGAGTGGTTATTTCTAAACCCCATTGACCGAGGCGCACTCCGATGGTGCCAAACCGTTCGCCCTGAAGCCATACGGCATCAGCAACGTCGGCCACTAGGGAGCGGACCTCTTCGGGTAAGGCATCGGTGGTGAAATCGAAGTCGGGTGTTTGTTTTTGTCGCCCCATCAAAACGTCTCGCACCACGCCGCCTACTAAATACAACCGCGCCCCCGCAGAAGAAAATCTTTTCGCTAAAGGCTCCACTAATTTCAGTACTTCACTGAATCCTTGCGGGTGGTCAACAGGTTGCGTCATGGTTTAAATCGCTCGGCAACTTGTTGCACCACTGCTAACCCAGGGCCAGCGCTGGTTGCCTTTTCTGGTTGATACGAGCCACCCAAGAGGGCCGACACGGTGGCTGCTGTTGATTCGGTGAGCGCAGCAAGGTCGTAGCCGCCTTCTAAAAAAATCAACGACCGGTAAGCCGGCACTAAAGCAACGAGGCGAGTCATGAGGTCAGCGTAATCCCCAGAAGTTAAACCAAGGGAGGTCAGGGGGTCATCTCGATGAGCATCAAACCCAGCAGAGATCAACAACCAGTCAGGGTTAAACCGTTCTACCGCCGGGGTGATCACCTCATCAAAAGCTGCTCGATACGTGTCGCCGGCGGCCTGAGGGGGAAGCGGAACGTTTACCGTAAAACCCTGGCCTTTTTGAGCACCGGTATCATTTATCGCTCCCGTTCCAGGAAACAACGGCCATTGATGGCAAGACACGTAAAGCACTTGGTCGTCGTCCCAAAAAACATCTTGGGTCCCGTTGCCGTGGTGAGCGTCAATGTCCACAATGGCTACCCGTTTCCCTTCAGCGGTTAACGCAGCCGCCGTTATGGCCACATTGTTCAACAGGCAAAACCCCATGCTTTGGGTTGGGGTGGCGTGGTGACCGGGTGGGCGAATGGCGCAAAATGCTTGGGTTACTCTTTTTTCTTTTAAGGCGGCCACCGCTTGTATTCCTGCTCCAGCCGCCAAGCGGGCGGCATCCCAAGACCCGGGGCTCATTCGAGTATCCGGATCAACTTTGCCACCCCCTTGTTCATTTAAGGCAGCCAAGCCTTCAAAGTGTGCAGTGCTGTGTACTTTTTTAATCAACTCATCGGTGGCCGGTATTACGGGTTCTCGCAAAAGGCCTTCCGCTACTCCAGACCGGTCAAACCCCTCCCATACCGCTTGCAAACGGTCGGGGCGCTCCGGGTGCCCGCCTCCGGGGACATGTTCAAGAAACCGTTCATCGGTTAATACCAGCATGGTCACCTCGTGATGATAAGCCGCTCACCGCGGTGGAAAGCGAAGGGTTCGCATCCTTGTCTCTTGGCTCAAGCGATTACCGAGGCGCTGAGGGTCGTAAAGTGTCACCATCGCCACTCATCTTTCTCCTCCTCGCTTTATGGCTCGACTGTTTTCGCAGCCTGCCCAAGGGCTGTCTCCAGCGGGAGTTTTTACTGCACCAGGGGGTCAGCGTTTTCGTTTTGGTCCTTGGCGTAGGGAACCCTCTGCTGGGCATTTAGTTCCGCTTGGTGGGCTTGTTGATGGTCTTTCTGCTTTGGCGGCTACCGATCATCTTCAGGGTTTGGGGTATAAAGAAATATTTACTTCGGCCTTAACTCTTCACGAACGAGACCCTTTTTTGAGTTTGGGTTATGAGGTAGATCAAGAATTGACTCTTTTGAAACGGCCTTTGGGTCTTGCTGTTTCGCCCTTAAAAAAACCCCGGCCTCGTCCTTTGCGGCGCAGCGACAACCCTCAAGTTTTATTAATCGATGCACTGTCTTTTGATGCTTTTTGGCGTTTTGATGCGGCCTCCATGTATGAAGCTAAACGAGCTACTCCGCAGGCTCGTCAACGTGTTTTTTGTGAAGGTCGCCAAGCAGTGGCTTATGCGGTAACCGGTGCTGGTCTTACCGATGGGTTTATTCAACGCTTGGCTGTTCATCCAGACCATCGTGGCCAAGGCTTGGGTTCTCAACTACTTGACGATGGTTTGCGGTGGTTGCAAAGAAAAGGTTTGGCCCATGCTTGGGTTAATACGCAGCCTCAAAACGAACCTGCTTTGCTGCTTTACCGTAAAGCAGGGTTTGTTGATTGTTCGGGCGGCTTAGCGGTGCTAAAACGTGGTATTCATGAAGAGAGCACCTAATGCGGTCCATTAAATACTTTTTTTTGCCGGTGATTCTTTTGGTTTCGTTGGCTCATCCGGTTGGTGCGGAAGAATCTGGTGGCCTTTCTTTAATTGGGCAAACCCCTTGGGTAAGCGAGGAACATCTCACCTTCGATATTCGGGTATCTGGCCCTCTGGATCGAGGTTTTTTTGTTATCCAGGCCCATCAAGGCATTACTCAAATTTCTTCTTTATCGGTTGATCAGGTAGGCGCCGGCGACCTTTTAGGTAGCCCTATTTTGGTGCCCTTGAGTAGTAGTTTGAATAGTTCTGGGGTGGCTACCTTTGATCTTTCGGTCAGTGCTTTGCCGGAAAACGAAGCAGATTTAACGCTGGATTCAGGAGCCGTTTACCCATTTACCGTGCAGTTAACCAGTATTGACGGGACAGTTCTTGACCAGTTTGTTACCCCGGTTATTGTTCCCGATGATTCTTTTTCGTCGCCTTTAACTACTGCTTTGCGTTTGTCGGTGGCCGGCCCACCTCCTTTGCAAAGTGATGGTTCGGTGGTTTTTGATGACACGTTGTTGACTGAGTTGCGTGCACTCGGTGATGCGGTAAGTAGTCACCCATCGGTGCCGGTGACCATTTTGTTGCCTCCGGCCACCGTCGTGGGTTTATCTCGCTCGGGCCTTGAGGCTCATGGGCAACTCGTTGATCTTCTCACCCCGGGCCTTGAGTCTTCGGTAAAAATTGCTTCCGCTTCCTTTGTTACCGCCGACCCCGAAGCGTGGCGGCAAGTGAACCGTTCTGATATTTACCGCGATCTTCTTACCCATGGCGATGTGGTGTTCGTTGACCGTTTGGGGGTAGTGGCCCAGCGTTCGGTCACGCTTTTAGAACCCACCGCTACTGCCGAAACGTTGAGTTTGTTATTGCAGTTTGGAAGCACAGAATTCTTGGTTGATGCCCATCACCTGACCCCGATTCCTGGTGCTTCCAGTGACGCTTTTGTTCAACCAGTAGCGCTCCGTGACGCTAACGGGCAGTTGCGTTCGGCTCGGGTGCTTGACCCTCAAATAAGTTCCTATTTCACCAACTATGACGAACCGGTAGTAGCGGTCCAGTTTTTGCTTGCCCACCTTGCTCTTTTGTCGTGGTCTGTTCAAGAAGATGCATCGGCTGTGGTGGTGGTACCAGAGCAGGTAGCACTGTTGCCGCTTCTTGTTGATTTACTTTTCAATACCTTAAGCGAGGCCCCGTTTGTTGAGCTTTCTCATTTGGAGCCTTTAGTTCTTTCTGAAAATTTTTTTGGCCCTACCTTTGATCTTTGGCCCACCGAGGTAGCAAGCATGGTGGATCGAGCCAACGGACATGGTTTGGTTGAAATGGTTTTGTCGGCCTATCAAGAACTTTTAGGCGGCCCGCACCCATCGGTTATTACTCTTACCGATTTACTCGAGACGACTACAGCAGTTGAATTGTCCAACGACGAGGTAAATAAATATTTCAGCGCTATTTACCACGAAGTTACCGAAATGATGGGCCAGTTTTATTTACCTGATAGTCAAAATGTCCGCTTAACGAGTCGCCAAGCAACCGTTCCTTTTACGGTAGAAAACAATCTCTCAGTACCCGCCACGGTAGTTATTGATCTAACGAGCGATGGGCGGTTGACCTTTCCCGACGGCGAAGAAATTTTGGTTACTTTGCAGCCCGGCAGTAACCGTATTTTGTTAACGGTGGCCGCTCGGGCCTCGGGTGATGCTCGAGTGCAGGTAACGCTGCGTTCTCCAGACCAATCTCGGTTGCTTCAGTTGGCTTCGACTCAACTTTTTGTTCGTACCACCAAGTTGTCGGGGGTCGGGGTGCTGTTGTTGGTGATGGCGCTGAGTGTGCTTGCTGTTTGGTGGGTGCGTTCAGCACGTGCCGCTCGACCGGTTTCACCCGACTACCATGAAGTTAACCCTCAGGAGGATTAATGACCGTTCGTATTGTTACCGACAGTGCCTGTGACCTCACCGACGCTGAAGCTGTTGCTTTAGATATTGATATTGTTCCGTTGAGTATCCGCTTCGGCGATGCTGAATACATTGATCGTCACGAACTTTCGGTAACAGAGTTTTATAACAAAATGTCGACCAGTGAGCATTTGCCGCAAACGGCTGCTCCGGCTCCTGGTGCTTTTGAAGAAGTGTTTCGTAAACGGTTAGATGCCGGGGCCCAAAGCGTGGTGTGTATAAATATTTCTGCCGGGGTTTCTGCCACCATGCAGTCGGCGGAAGCGGGGGCCAAGGTCTGCGGGGGCGATGTGCGGGTTGTAGATAGCGGTTCGGTAAGTGTGGGGCAAGGAACCATTGTGTTGGCAGCGGCAGAGGCGGCACGTTCTGGTGCATCGGCCGAAGAGATCACTGATTTGGTGGCTGACCTTTCGGCTCGTACTTCGCTTTTTGGGGCTTTGGATACTTTGGATAATTTGGTGAAGGGTGGGCGTATTGGAGGCGCTAAAGCCATGGTGGCTAATGTTTTGTCCATTAAACCTTTGTTAGATATCAGCAGTGGGGTGGTTGAAGAAGCGGGTCGCCAGCGAACTCGCAAAAAGGCCTTAGCTTGGCTGATTAACAAGGTGGTAGAGCAAGGTGATGCCCTTGAGTCGGTGGCGGTTGCTCATGCCATGGTTGATGATATTGATGCTTTTACCGACCGCCTTTGTGCAGACACTGGGCTGACAGAGGCTCGAGTAGCAGTTATTGGCCCCGTGGTGGCGAGCCATGGCGGGCCTGGTCTTGTTGCTATTAGTTACGTGCTTAAGCCTTAACTCAGAGGTATGCCCCCTTTGGGGGGTGGTATTTATTACGTTGATGAGCGGTGGCTCTTCAACAGGCGTCTGGTGGCGCACCCGGGTTAGTGATTGCTGACCGATATCGCTTGGATCAGTTATCTGGCGACACGCTTCGTACTGAGGTTTGGGAGGGTTGGGATCTCACGTTGGCTCGCCCGGTGATGGTCAAACTTATTCATGCGGGGGATATTCCTACGGCGGGTGGTCGTCTTGGTCTGGCGGGAGTGGTTGACCTTTTTGATGCAACCAACCATCAAGGGATGGCTGTTTTAGTTTTTGAGCGCCTGGAGTGTTGGCCCCTCAACCAATTACTGCATCAGCAGCCAGTTCTTCATCCTGACGAGGTTGCCGCATGGGTGGCTGGTGCCGCCCGCGTTGTGGAGTCTGCTCACCATTGCGGTATTCCTCATGGGGCGATTACTCCTTCGAATATTTTAGTTTTACCTGACCGTTCGCTGCGTTTAACAGACTTTCGTGGTCGACCAACAGGTAACGGGGATGGCCCGTTTGATACGCAACCTGATTTACTTGCTTTGTCTTTGTTGCTGCACGACTTGTTGCTGCGTTGTCCGCGTTCGTTGGTTTCTAATTTTTTGTGGTCGTTAGCTGACCCCGATGCTCTTCCTCAACCTGATTCAGTTTTAGCCTTTCGTTTGCTTCTTGAGCACCAACCCGAGAGCGCTTCGTCAAACACAAGAAAATGGTGGTGGCCGGTGGTGGCTTCAGGGTTTTTTGTGGCTGGAGTAGCCGCTCTTTCTTGGCTCCTTATTACCTAGAAGCCAGCGCGATAACCTCAGAATATTATTACTTCCGCTTCGCCGCCTTCGTTTTTAGAGGACCCTGATCTTCTTTTGGTGCGGGCCGCCCAAAAGGGCGATACGGAAGCCCTTGATCAACTTTTACGCCGTCACCACGACAAGGTTTGGGGTATTTGCCGACGGTTGGCGGGCAACGATGCTGATGCTTTAGATGCGACACAGGAAGCTTTAATTGCTGTAGCCACTCGCCTTAATCGTTTCGATGGGAAGTCGCGTTTTACTACTTGGTTGTATCGCGTTACTACTAATGCATGTTTAGATGAGTTGCGGCGGCGTGCTCGCCAGCCCTTGGTGGGTTTGGACGCCGCGTTTGAGCCTGTAGATCTTTCCGCACCGCCGGTGGATGGTTTAGTTGCTGATCGTTTGCTTATTGATGCTGCGTTGGCTCGCCTTCCTGAAGAGTTTCGCGTTGCGGTAGTTTTGCGTGATTTGCTTGATCTGGATTATGCAGAGATTTCTGAGATTCTTGATATCCCCCCGGGGACGGTGCGGTCGCGTATTGCTCGGGGCCGGGGCGCTTTGGCAACTTTTTTAAGACCAGGGAACCAAACAGACTTGTCGGAGCGTCAGAACCTATGACTATGGAACCTAAAGATCTTTCTGTGCCTGCAGAGGTATCGGCTCTTGATGATCAGGCGGCGTCCATTGTTGAGGGTTTGGCTTCGCTTCCGTTGTCCCCTTCAGCGGAGTTGCTCGCTCGAGTAGAAGAATTTCAACAGGTGCGAGCCCATCTTTCTGCGGCACCGGTTTTTCCTGATGCCTTGTTGCGGGACACTCAGTTGGCGGTCGCGGTTTCTTCAGTTGGCGATCAGGTGGTTGTTCCGTTGCGCAAGCGCCGGGGCCCTTCATCGGTTGTTGCCGTGGGTATTGCGGCGGCCGCTGCCTTGTTGTTGGTTGCGGTGAGTTTGACCAGTGGAGTTTTTGAATCTGGGTCGGACGATGTTGCGTTGGAGGCTCTGCCGTCGCCAACTACTTATGCGGCGGCGAATCAAGAGACTTCTGGGGCGGTGGAACCGGTGGAAACGCAAGCCACCTTTGCTACCGAATCAGATTTTTCGGGTGATGCGCCGATCGTTCCAGAGAGTTTGGCTTTAGAACGTTCTGCGGATCTTCTCGAAGGTTCTCCATTTTTAGATCTCCAAAGTTTTGAGGAGACCGCTACTGAGCGTTTTTTTGCTCGTCGTGAGAGCGCTGCTCTTTCTCACGAAAATTCTCCTTGTGGGTTTTCTTTAACGCAACAACAGGAATTGTTGGGTGAGTTACCTGACGGTTCTGAGTGGTTGCCTGTTGAGGTTGAGGGCCATCAACAAGAGCTTTTGGTGATCTTTGGCCATTTCAATTTGTTGATCGTTGACCCTTTTGATTGTTTAAACAGGTTTTTGGTTGAGGTAATCGTTCCTTAACCAAGATGGTGAACCGGTTGGTTGTGTAGGCTCCGCATATGGCTGATGATTTATCACAGAACTCCACCGATGATGCCTCTGTGGGGTGGGAAACGCAGATTACCGATCGCTTTGTTCATACCGTTGATCGTTTACGTGCTCTCACTACTCAACCGTTGCTTACCGCTTCGCGAGGTGTGGTTTTTGGTTTAGTGGCCATTATTTGCGGGTTGACGGTTTTGATTTTGTTCAGTGTCGGAATATTCCGCTTGTTAAATAACGTTCTCCCTGGGGGAAGTTGGACCGCTTACCTGGTCCTGGGTGGCCTTTGCTGTGCTCTCGGGGCTTGGTTCTGGTCACGTCGTCTTCCTGATTCTTCACCTTCTCAATAGTCTCGTCACTTAAGGGTTTTTATGTCTGATCATCATGAAGTTGTCATTATTGGTTCGGGTCCGGCTGGTTTAACCGCCGCCATTTATACTGCTCGTGCAGATTTAGCGCCTTTGGTTATTGAGGGTGAACCTTCCTCAACGAGCGACCAACCGGGCGGGCAGTTGATGCTGACCACGGAGGTAGAAAACTTTCCTGGTTTTCCTCAAGGGGTTATGGGCCCGCAACTTATGTCCGATATGCGTGAACAGGCTGCTCGCTTTGGAGCGAATTTTCTTACCGATCGTGTGAGTCGGGTGGATTTTTCTCAGCGGCCTTTTTCTGTTTGGGTAGGCGACAGCGATGGAGAGCCCACTTATTTAGCCGAGTCAGTCATTGTTTCGACTGGTGCTCGTTCAATCATGTTGGGGTTAGAGGCGGAAACCCGTTTGATGGGCCATGGATTATCTACCTGTGCTACTTGCGATGGTTTTTTCTTTCGTGATCATGAAATCGCTGTGGTAGGTGGCGGGGACTCTGCGCTAGAAGAAGCAAACTTTTTGAGCCGTTTTGCCAGCAAGGTCACTGTGGTTCATCGTAGAGATGAGTTGCGTGCTTCAAAAATTATGCAAGCCCGTGCTGAAGAAAACCCTAAAATTGAGTTTGCTTGGAACTCCACGGTGGAAGAAATTTTAGGTGACACCAAGGTGGAGGGGTTGACTTTAAAAGACACCCTTACCGGAGTAACCAGAAATCTGCCGGTTACTGGCGTATTTATTGCTATTGGTCACCGGCCGAATACTGATTTGTTTGTTGGTCACCTTGAACTCGATGACGGTGGTTATTTGGTTACGGGGGCAGATAATTCTACTACTGGGGTGGCTGGTGTTTTCGCTTGTGGCGATGTCCAGGACCACACTTATCGTCAAGCAATTACTGCTGCTGGGTCGGGGTGTATGGCTGCTTTGGATGCTGAGCGTTGGCTTGAGAGTTTGCAGGATTAGTTTTTTCACTGTGGCGTGACAATCGACCAGCGCTTTACGTGCGGTTGGCTGGCGTTCATCAGGTAGACAGAGCAGGAAGACCTTTTGGTTTCTCGTCCATCTGACTGCAAAAGAAAGAAGCGTCCCTCATGTCTGATTCAATTTCACAACTTTCCGAAACTACCTTTGATGAAGAGGTCGGTTCTGCTGTTGAACCAGTTTTGGTTGATTTTTGGGCGGAATGGTGTGGCCCTTGCAAAAAGATTGCTCCGGTTCTTGAGGAGCTTGCCGATGAACAGGTTGGTTCTTTGAAAATTGCCAAGGTGAATGTCGATGATGCTCCTGGTTTGGCACAGCGTTTTGAGGTCATGAGCATCCCTACTTTAATTCTTTTTAAAGATGGCCAGCCAGTAAAACGTATTGTCGGTGCCAAGGGTAAACCTGCTCTTCTTGCTGAATTATCTGAATTTATTTAATCTGGGCTTTTCTCAGGTCTAGACTGCGCTCCGTGAAGGAGTGCTGCCATGGCTGATCACAACCCCCAGCACGAGGCGTTTCTTAGTGTTGGCTCTTCTGGTGACTTAGTGCGAGACCTCCACCATCGTTTGTCTTTGGCTGGTTTTGAGGTGTTGGGCGATGAGGTCACAGCTTTTTCTTTTTCTTCGGTAACTGAGGCGCAGGTAAGAGTTTTTCAATCAACCCGCCGGTTGATGGAAGATGGGGTTGTTGGTCCTCAAACTTTGGCCGCTTTAGTTGAAGCCAGTTTTCAGTTGGGTGACCGTCATTTGTATTTACATGTCCCGATGATGCGGGGCGATGATGTTGCGGATCTTCAGTTGCGTCTTGGTGTGTTGGGCTTTGATGCCGGGCGTGTTGACGGTATTTTTGGGCCGGACACTTCGCGTTCTTTATTAGATTTTCAGCGTAATATTGGGCTTCCTTCAGATGGTATTACTGGGGTTAGTACTGTGCAAGAGTTACACCAGTTAGCTGGTCGATCTGCTGGTTCGACTCCGGTGGTTCAGGTGCGTGAGTTGGAGCGTTTACGTCAGCGGCGCATTGGTTTAGATGGCCGACGTATTGCTTTAGGTCAGTTTGGTGCCTGTGGAGCCCTAGCAACCGCTATTACTCGGTCGTTAAGGGCTTTGGGGGCCAATGTATTGCTGCTTGATCATCCTGAGGAAAGCAATCAGGCAGAAATTGCTAATCGTTTTGAGGCTGAACTCTATTTAGGGCTCCGTGTTAAGAATGATTCTCAAAGCTCGCTTGCTTTTTTTGCCACGGAAGGTTTTCATAGTGAGGGAGGCCGCCAACTTGCCAGTTTTTGTGCCACAAACTTGACACCACTTAATCAGGCCGAGCCCAAGCTTCACGGCATGCGACTTCCCGCTTTACGCCGCACTCGAATGCCTGCGGTTCTTTGCCTTTTGGGGCCACCGTCCTTGGTAGTTCAATCCACCGCAGAATTAGCAGAAGCCTTTTCGTTGGCCATCACTACCTGGATGACCAACCCTGAAGAAACTCCTTAAAAAGAGTTCTCTCCGTTTATAAGGTTAAATAAGCGGGATAAGTCATCTTTGTCGGCGAAGGTAACCATGATTCGCCCACGCCCGCCCTTTGTGCTCACCGCCACCTTGGTGGATAAACGATCGCTTAACACGCGTTCTACTTCTAAAACACCTACATCTTTCAAAACTTGTGGTTTTTCTGAAGGGGGGCGAACTATTTCATGATCATTGAGGTCATTTACGAGTTTTTCTGTTTGTCGCACCGAGAGTTCTTCATCGATTATTCGTTGAGCAAGGGTGTTCTGCGCTTGCTGGTCGTCAATACCTAAAAGTGCTCTGCCGTGACCAGCGGAGATCTGACCTTGGCGCACCATTTCTTGCTGAGCGGGGCGTAAATGCAGCAATCGGAGAGCATTTGCCACCGTAGGCCGCCCTTTTCCTACTCGATCAGCCACTTCTTGTTGGGTGAAACCAAATTCTTCCATAAGCCGAGAAAAAGCCTGGGCTTCTTCAATGGCGTTTAAGTCATCTCGCTGGAGGTTTTCTACTACCGCTTGTTCAAAAGAAGCTTGGTCATCTACTTGACGCACCAAAGCAGGTATTTGAAAAAGTCCTGCTTCTTGAGCAGCCCGCAATCGTCGCTCACCGGCTACCACTTCGTAACCAAAAGATGTGGAACGTACTAAAATTGGCTGAAGTACACCGTGAGTTCGTACGGATTCGACAAGTTGCTGCTGTTTTTTATCGTCGAACCTTGTGCGCGGTTGTAAAGGGTTTGCTACGACCTCTGATAAGGGAAGCCAGGCGAACCTTTCTTCTTCTTCACTTATTTCTTTCTCTTGTGGTTCGCTTCCTGGAATAAGAGCAGAGAGGCCTCGCCCCAGCCCACTTTGACGGGTCATGACAAAATCTCCCTTGCGAGTTGTCGGTAAGCCACCGCACCTCGTGCGGTGGGGTCAAATACGGTTATTGGTTGGCCATAAGACGGTGCTTCAGACAAACGAACAGTTCGAGGAATTATTTGCCGACACACTCGATCACCAAAATGTACACGCACCTCGTGCGCTACCTGTTCAGAAAGTTTGGTTCTTGCGTCGTACATCACCAGAACAATAGTAGAAACTTCTAATGTTGGGTTCAGGTTTTCTCGTACTAACTCCACGTTGCTCATTAGTTGCCCGAGGCCTTCTAATGCATAGTATTCGCATTGAATAGGCACCAATACTTCATTGGCAACCACAAAAGCATTTACCGTAAGGAGGCCCAGGGCCGGCGGGCAATCAATTAAAATCATGTCGTACCGATGTTCGACGCTGGCCAGGGCTCGCTCTAGGCGGTGTTCGCGGCTAAACGCTGTTACCAGCTCAATTTCTGCCCCTGCAAGGGCGATATTTGAGGGCAACAGATCGAGGCCGTCTACTTCGGTGGCCAATACTGTGCCTTCTGTAGTTGCTGTTTGCGAAAGGACGTCATAAACAGAGCAGTCAAGCTCTCGCGGAGAAAATCCTAGCCCAGTGGTAGTGTTTGCTTGTGGATCGAGGTCAACAACAAGTACTTTCTTTCCTTGTTCTGCCATTGCTGCCCCAAGGTTTATGGTGGTAGTGGTTTTCCCTACCCCGCCTTTTTGGTTCGCGATGGCGATTACCCGCCGGCCTTGCCCTGGTGATTCGGTGAATTCATTCATCTTGGACATCCTGCCCGGCATTTAAGCAAAATGCAAGTCAATGTTTCACGTGAAACACAAAAACCAAGATTCTTTCTAAAAAGGGGTGTTTCACGTGAAACACCCCTTAAAACAGCGGGTCTCCTGTTTGTCGAGAAAAACGACGAGGAAACCGTTTTTCTGCTTTATCCAGAGAAGCTAGCGCCTGATAACCGGCGCGCCCGTTGTGCCACTGTGTTAACGGGGCCAAACCGAGTTGTTTAAGTTCTTCTTCTGGCCACCGAAAGACGTTATCTGGTGGCTCACTAACCACCAAATACCCTCCGCGGGCAAGAAGGGGGCCGCCGCATTCTGCAGTTGATGCTGGGGAAGCAAAACTGCGTGCCGTCACAAGTTTTGCCTGCCCTCTTTGTGGGCCGTGAGCAAAATCAGCTGCATCTGCTTCCTTTACTTCCACCCGGCCTTCTAAAGAAAGCTCACGAACCGCCCAAGTAAGAAACTGGCAGCGCCGATTCCCGCGATCAACAAATATCCACCGGCATGGGGTGAGCGCGGCCAAAATTAACCCTGGGACCCCACCTCCTGTACCCAAGTCAACCGCTAAGCAATCTTTGGTGAGGGGAAGTGGGTGGGTCGCTAAAAAGCCCAAAAAGCCCGCGCTATGCGCGGGCCCTTCGGTGGCCGCCATCGGGGTTAAATACCCTTCAACAACCGCTGCATCAAGTACTTGACTAATGCAGTTTTCGACTTCTTCAGTTAGTGGCAACTTGAATAACCACTCGACGGTTCATGTCGGACCCTTGTGAAAGGGTTTCCAGACCATCAATGTCTGACACCGTGTTGTGCACAATGCGGCGATCAGCAGAACCCATTGGTTCAAGGGATCGTGCCCCTCCGTCGGCCAAAACTGCTTCTGCTTGAGTTCGCGTGAACTCTTCAAGAAACGACTGACGGCGGGCTCGATAACCACCAATGTCCACAATCATGGAGCCACTGGCGGCACCATCAGAGCGGCGTTGGATAATGGTTCGGGCAAGCTCTGTAATGGCACGCACCGTATCGCCTTGTTGGCCAATAGCTAAGCCAAGGTTTAAACCATGGGCTTCTACCGTGAGGTGATCTTCATCGATCGTGCTCACTACGTTTGCATCAAGACCCATTTCACTAAGCAGGCCTCCCACAAAATCTTCAGTTATTTCTGCCTGTGTAGGCAAGTCCATTTTTTCCACGTCTGCCTTCTCCTTCGCTGGTTGCCGATCTTTTTGTCGGCTTCGCTGATTTTTTGGCTTGTCTTCGGTCTTCGGTTTTTCTGCCTTATCAGGTTGCTCAGTTTTCTCTGATTTTTTCTTTGCCTGATCACCCTGGTTGTTTTTCCGACCCTTATTGTCGGTTTTTTCATTTTTCCCACGGCTATTTGAGTTACGGTTCCGATCTCGCCGGTTCCGATCTCGGCGTTCTGTCTTAGGACGCGGGGTTGTGGGTCGCACGCGCGCCTTTAAACGGGCCTCTGTCTTTTTTAGGCCAAACATTGATTTTGACGGCTCAATCAGTACTTCTACTTCAAGTTCGTCCTCGGCTACGCCAAGTCGATCTAATGCGAAGTCTTTTGCTTCATCAATGGTGGCCCCGGTGGTTTCAATCCATTCCACGGGTTACTTCCTTTTCTTTTTGTTCTTTTTTCGGTGAGAACCACCAGGTTGTGCCGTCCCAGAAGGGGTAGTCCGGCCTCCGCCCTTGCGGGCTGATGGTGGTTTTTGGTCATTTTCTTCGTTTTGTTCCGCATCTTTCTGGCGGCCAAAACGGCGACGTTTCACCTTCGGATCAGTATCTTTTTGCTTTTCTGAAGGTATCTGTCGCTTCTCATTCTTGTTTTGAGAACTATTCTTATTATTGCCAGCCGTGGTTCGATTTCTTTTAACAGCCGAACCTTGGCTTACTATTGGCTCGCTGTTACTTGAGTTTTTCCCTTGTTTCTGGGAGTTATTTGGCTTCTTTCCTGCTTTTTCTACTTTGGCTGAAGCATCTGGCTCTGGCTGCACCACCACCGGTTTATCTTGCCCTGGCCCGTACAAGGTCCTCGTAATGTACGACTGTTGCGCAATCCGGTAGACGTTTGAAATCACAAAATAAAGCACCAAAGCTGCATCAAGGCTGTAAGAAATCATAGGAAGGAAAAACGGCATTACCTTCATAATCATTTGCTGCTGCGGGTTGACTGCCTGACCAGTACTCCGGCCTCGAATCTGTTTTTGTTGATACCACGAGCTCACAAAAACCAGAAGCATCAACACCAGGTAAGGAAACATTGAAACAAACGATTCACTCAAAGCATCGCTAGCCGACCGCGAAAGATCAAAGCGTAAGAAAATCATTTCCGTGGTATTACTGAGATCTTCAAAAAGTTTTGACCCAGAAGAAATGTAATCCGGGAAGAAAACCGATGGTTCGTCTGGCACTCCGGTAACAGTTTGCCCTGAAGCTAAACGACCGGCAATCCAGCCTGCGCTCTCACCAACGTCTGAAAGACGCCGGGTTAACCCCCGTAAAACGTTGTAAAGAACAATGAAAACCGGCATTTGGATAAACATTGGAAGGCACCCACCCATGGGGTTGATGCCATTGGCCTGATAAAAGGCCATCATTTCCTTGTTCATCTTTTCTCGGTCGCCCTTGTACCGGTTTTGAATTTTCTTCATTTCCGGTTGCATGTGCTGCATTTTGATCATCGACCGCGTCCCTTTAAGGGTCAACGGGGTAACCACCACCATGACCACCATGGTGAGCAGCACAATGGCCAAACCATAAGACGGTACAAGTTCGTAAAACCAGGCCAATAACGAGGCAATTAAGTCAAACATCAGCGAACCTCTTCAGATAAACAAGAATGAGTAAGAAACGTACGGGTGGGCTGAGTTGGTGACGGTACAGGGTCCCAACCACTTTTTCCCCAAGGGTTACAGCGCCCAATACGACGAATCATCAACCAAGACCCCTTACCTGCGCCGTGTTGTTCAAGAGCATCAAGTGCATAGTTTGAACAAGAAGGAACAAAACGGCACGGTGACGGCCGACCGGCCCCAAGGCGTTGATAGCCACGGACCACAAAATGAATACTTTTTGCAAAAAACCCCAGCTCAGAGCCCATTTTTGCCGTCATGAGCGTGCCTTTAGATCACTCAACATGGTTTGTGTCCAGTCTTTTAATTCAGTAAAAGTCGCTTGAGACGCTGCTGGCTGCACGCGAATCAAATAATCTCCGCAAGGGAGTAACGACTCGGAAGAAGAAAGGTCAGTCATAATGGCGCGCAAGCGGCGACGGGTACGGTTTCGGATCACGGCGTTTCCTACCGAACGCCCAATGGCATAACCAACACGAGTAGACCCTGGGGTGCTCACTGAAGCCAAAAACTGCAGTTGGAGCGGGCCACTTCGTGCACGTTGTCCATGGCGGCGGAGGGCATCAAAATCGCCCCGTGTTCCAAGCCGACCAATCAAGCTGACAGGCGTGCGCGACCTTTGTGGCGGCGAGACTTGATAATTGACCGTCCAGCTCGAGTGCTCATACGATGACGAAACCCATGTTTGCGCGCCCGGCGGCGAGTGTTGGGTTGAAAGGTACGTTTCATTTATAACTCCTGTCGGCTACTTGGTGTCATAAGAAGAAGGAGCACCAAGCAACAGCGATAGATTGAGGCCACCGGTGAGAATCTGACAAACCTGTCAGACTTGATGCTCGGGTGACATACGAGGCATCGCTAAAGGTTACGGGTATAAGACCACGCGCGCCAACCGGTAAACGAGGAAAGCCACATTGCCACAAAGTTATCCACAGGTCTACTTTTCCTCCTTTTGGGTTTATCCGCGGCGCGGCAGTTATTTAAAAACGCGTCTTTAGCCCCTACGGTTACGCGCGAAACATAGAATAAGCAGGACTTTTGCTTTCCAAGATTTCCAGTTGCGCGCGACGCTGATTCTGATGCTACGTTGCCACGTCCATTCAAATTGGTGAGAGAGTGCTTGTCTAAAGCCCCCCAGGGTTTTCCTCTCTTTCCACAGGGTGATCCACAGTTGTGGAAAAGACGACAACGGAGTAGGGCATTGAACGAAATAACAACCAAGGAAGAATCGGCCACCATCTGGGCAGCTTGTTCTGAAGCAATTCAACTACAAGTCTCTGATGTGGTGTGGCAAATGAACTTTAAATCCGCCACGGCACTTAACGTGACCAATGAAGAGTTGGTTGTTTCCGTACCAAGCACCGTGGTGCGTGACCGCATCGACGGCCGGTATCGAGAAATCGTTCAAGATGCTTTGACTGAACTCTCGGATGGAAAGCTTAAGTTACGTTTCGAAGTAGTTACCGACAGCACCCTTTTAGACACTAACCCGGTTGCTCCTGTTATTGAAGAAACCACTTTTGTCCCCATCAACAAAACGCCGCAGCCAACTCAACAACAAAACACTCAACCCTCTTCCTCGGGTTCATTTGGAAAACGATTAACTTTTGATGACTTTGTTGTTGGTACCTCAAATCGTTTTGCTGCGGCAGCCGCTCTTGCTGTAGCCGAAACCCCTGGCCGCAACTACAACCCTCTTTTTATCTACGGCGATGCAGGGTTGGGAAAAACACACCTTTTGCACGCCATAGCCAACTACGTGCGCGACCATTACCCCACCCATCGTGTTCGCTACGTTTCTTCTGAAGTTTTTATGAACCGCTTTGTCGAAGCTATTCGTAATAAAACTCTGCCTGAATTCAAGCAGTACTACCGCGAGATTGATGTTCTCTTAATTGATGACATTCAGTTCATGGAAGGAAAGCAAGGACTCCAAGAAGAGTTCTTCCACACTTTCAACAGTTTGCATCAAGCTGGTGGGCAAATCGTATTATCCAGCGACCGCCCACCAGATGCCATACCTACTCTTGAAGACCGTTTAAAGAGTCGTTTCAAAATGGGCCTCATCACCGATATTCAACCCCCCGACATAGAAACCCGGCTCGCTATCTTGCGTAAAAAAGCCGAAGACACTCCTTCGAAAGTAAAAATACCGGCAGAGGTTCTTCTCTTTATTGCAGAAAACATTACCGATAACATTCGAGAGCTTGAGGGTGCCCTTACTCGAGTAACTGCTTTCTCTAGTCTGAACGACGTGCAGTTAACTGAAGACATGGCCCGCACGGTGCTCCAAGATCTTATTACCGCAAATAAGCCTTTAAAGATTACCCCAGATTTGATTCTTGAAAAAACAGTAGAAATGTACAGTTTCTCTCTTGATGAACTTACTGGCGGAAGCCGCCGGCGACCTTTGGTTACCGCTCGACAGATCTCTATGTATGTCTTTAGAGACCTCACCGACTTAAGTTACCCAGCGATTGCCAAAGAGTTCGGTGGCCGTGACCACACCACAGTTATTCACGCCGTAGACAAAATAAGTAACCTCATGGCCGAGCGAAGAGAAATTTATGACCAGGTAACCACCCTTACCGCGGCCATAAAATCCCAGAAATAGCTGAGGACGAACTGTGGACAAACAACCAGTCACCCACAGCCCCACCAGTGGCCTTTCTGCATCTTGTGGACAATGGTGGATGAACGGTGTAAAAAGAATTACTCCACCACCTGCACGAATGTCCACTCATCCACAATCCACAGCACCTACTATCCCCACTATCTATGTTGAACCTTCCAAGGCGAAAGTGACGTACCTGTGAAGTTCCGTTGTGAACGAGATGTCCTCGACCATGCTTTTACTATTGCTCGGCAAGCAACCTCCACCAGAGGTGGTGCTTTGCAAGTGCTTTCAGGATTGCATTTAAATTTAATTGGTAATGATCTCACTGTTAGCGGTACCGATAATGATCTCACCATTCAGGTGGCGGTTGACGTTGGTGGTCAAGAAGATGGCGCAACCGTGTTGCCAGCCAAACTGGCGTCAGACATTGTTCGTGCGTTAAGTAGCGGCCAGGTTGAGGTGACCATCGATGACGAGGGAGCTAATTTATCTTCCGGGCGCAGTGATTTTAATTTACGAACAATGCCCGCCGATGAGTTTCCTCGCTTAGAGCCGGCTAGCGGAGAAACGGTTACTTTAGATGCCTTTGGGGTAGCAGCTGCTCTTGATCAAGTAGTAACTGCAGCCAGTGGCGACGATTCTCGCCCAATTTTAACCGGCGTGTTGTTGGCGCCAGAAAACGATGGCCTCCGTTTTGTTGCTACCGATTCGTACCGTTTAGCGGTTCGTGATTTACCTGGTACTTCTGTTTTACAAACTGACCAAACGGTGCTGGTTCCGTCACGAGCGCTTGAAGCGGTCGGCAAACTTCTTTCTGACGCCGATGAACTCACCGTGTCTTTTGGTGAACATGATGCAACTTTTTGTGTGGGTGGCGTAAGCGTGTCAACGCGCTTGATTGAAGGGGAGTTCCCTAACTACCGGAACCTCATTCCTGAAGATCACCCCAATACGTTGGTTGTTGATCGAGGTGTTTTGACGAATGCTTTGCGCAGGGTTCGTTTGTTAGCGCAAGAAAACACCCCCGTGCGTTTAGAAATGTCTGCTGATGGCTTGGAGTTGATTGCCATTACCCAAGATGTGGGTCAGGCTCGCGAAACCATTGATGCAGAATATTCTGGGACAGATTTAACGGTGGCTTTTAACCCGGCCTACCTTCTTGACGGGCTCGAAGTTTCTTCTGGCGCCGAGGTGCAATTAGAAACTATTGATTCATTAAAGCCAGCGGTATTGCGCAGTGTGGGCGATGAACAGTTTCTTTACCTGCTTATGCCAGTACGTGTGTCTTAAGCTTTATGCCGGTACGGCGGCTTTGGCTTACCGATTTTAGAAACCATCAAACGGTCGATCTTACTTTTAGCGAAGGCCTTACTGCCATTGTGGGTAACAACGGCCAAGGTAAAACCAACATTTTAGAAGGCTTGGCATGGTTGTCTTTAGCGGGTTCATTTCGTGGTGCCTCAACAGAAACCCTGGTTCGCAATGGGGAAAATCAGGCCATAGTGCGAGCAGAGGTAAGTGTTGGCGCCCGCATGGTGTTGTTAGAAGCAGAGTTGTCGCTAACCGGACGAAATAAAATTTTAGTGAACAGCAATCCGGTAAAGCGATCTCGTGATCTTTTGGGTTATTTGCGTACCACAGTCTTTGCTCCTGATGATTTACGATTAATTAAAAGTAGTCCTGGGGAGCGGCGTGAGTATTTGGACCAACTGCTTATAAATTTGCATCCCCGTAATTATGAACTCCGTACCACTTTGGACAAAGTATTACGACAAAGAAATACTTTGTTAAAACAAGCGAAAGGCCGAAACACCCCAGACGTGTTGAGCACGCTTGATGTTTGGGATGCCAAACTTGTTGAATCTGGTCAAGCGTTAGTAGACGCTCGACGTCTTCTGGTTGAACAACTCCAAGACCCCGTTTTTAATGTTTTGGCTGGGTTGCAGGGTGAGGGAGCGACGGGAACCCTGCATTACGAAGCGGCTTGGGCCACCCAAGGCCTTGCTGTTGCCTTAGAAGAATCACGTTCTGATGATCTTCGTCGAGGAGTGACCACGGTGGGGCCCCACCGTGATGATCTGGTTATTACTCTTTCTGGTATGCCGGCGCGAACGCAGGCTTCTCAGGGAGAACAACGATCATTGGCGCTTGCTTTGCGTTTGGGTGGCCACCAGGTGGTTGCTGATGCGGTTGGGGTACATCCGGTAATTTTATTAGATGATGTTTTTTCTGAATTAGATGAAACTCGCTCAGCGGGGCTGGTTGCCTTGCTGCCCCAATGTCAAACCTTGGTAACTTCGGCGGGACAACTTCCTAAAGGCGTGGATGTTTCACAAGTCATCCAAATCGTTGAAGGAAAAATACAATCGTGATACAAAGAAAAAGAGCTCCGACGCCACTTCGACAGAGTTTGGAACGTCTTATGGCTGATATGGGTGCACCAGAAATTGATGCCACCACAGACATCATCAAGGCGTGGCCTGACTTGATGGGCCCCGAGTTAGCTACTCGAGTTCAAGCGGTTGCGGTAAAAGGTTCTGTTTTGTTAGTGCGGGTAGAAGACCCTGCTTGGGCTAGTCAAATTACCTGGCTAGAAACGCAACTTTTAGAGCGAATAGAAGGCCTGGTTGGGCCGGGAAAAATCACTAAAGTTCAGGTTCGGGTGCGTCCAAACGAGCACCGTTAAACCTCCTTATTTCTGTTGATATTTTTTTAAAGAGTCGTGGTTTTTGCTCTTGATTATTGACCCCTATTTTGCGTGGTGAAGTGCTACACTTGGGGTGCTGTGTTCTTCTCCTCTGACCTGCGGTTTTGCTCCGCTAAACAACAAAAATTGTGGTTGGTTTACTTCGGGAAAACCACCTTTGGAGACAAGTAAAATGACGGAAACAGAGACCTCTTACAGCGCTGCTGATATTACGGTTTTAGAAGGATTAGAAGCGGTTCGTAAACGACCCGGTATGTACATCGGATCAACGGGCCCCTCGGGGCTTCACCACTTGGTTTGGGAAGTGGTAGATAACTCTGTTGACGAAGCCATGGCGGGGCACTGTTCAACAATTTCTGTGACCTTGTTACCTGATGGATCTTGCCGAGTTTCAGATAACGGCCGCGGGATACCAGTTGATAAACATCACCAATACGAAGACCTCACGGCTGCCGAAGTGGTGTTAACGGTGTTACATGCTGGCGGGAAGTTTGGCGGCGAAGGTTACAAAGTGTCGGGTGGCCTGCATGGGGTTGGTATTTCGGTAGTGAATGCGCTTTCTTCTCGTGTGGAAGTAGAAATTGATCGGCATGGGCGCCGCCATGCTATGACCTTTATTGACGGTGGGCAGTTAGATTCTCGTCTGGCGGATATTGGTGAAGCTCCCGATAACCGCACCGGCACTACCGTCACTTTTTGGCCCGATGATGAAATTTTCGAAGAAACAAAATTTCGTGCGCAGACCCTCTTAGAGCGTTTTCAGATGATGGCTTTTTTAAATCGTGGGCTAGAAATTTGTTTCCGCGATGAACGTGACGAGACTCCTAACGAAACGGTGTTCTGTTACGCCGGTGGTATTCGAGACTTTGTTGAGCACATCAACGCTTCTAAAGAGTCATTGTTTTCCGTGGTTGGATATTTTGCACAAGAAGAAGAGGACCACGAAGTTGAGGTGGCCTTTCAGTGGAACACCGGGTTTAACACCGACGGACTGCATTCTTTTGCTAATGGCATCAACACCATTGAAGGGGGCATGCACGAAGAAGGGTTTCGTACCGCGTTAACCGGGGTAATGAATCGCTACGCCCGAGTGAAGGGTCTTTTGAAAGAAAAAGACGACAATCTTCAAGGCGAAGATATTCGAGAGGGTATGACCACCATTATTAGCGTGCGTCTTGGTGACCCTCAGTTTGAAGGGCAAACAAAATCAAAACTCGGCAACGTTGAAATACGCTCCCTGGTGCAAAAAGCAACCAATGAGCGTCTTGCAGAATGGTTAGAAGAACACCCATCAGAAGCAAAACGGGTGCTCCAAAAAGCCATTAATGCGCAACGGGCACGCATTGCTGCCCACGATGCGCGAAAGTCTGCTCGCCGAAAGTCTGCGCTTGATGGCGCTGGTATGCCTGACAAACTTAAAGACTGTTCTTCACGTGATCCGCGTGAGTCAGAACTCTTTATCGTGGAAGGCGATTCTGCCGGTGGGTCAGCGGTGCAGGCTCGTGACCCGCGCACCATGGCTATTTTGCCCATTCGCGGAAAAATTTTGAACGTGGAGCGAGCCCGCCCCGACAAGATGTTGAAAAACAATGAAGTGCAGACCCTTATTCAGGCCATCGGGGGAAGCTTTGGCGAAGAGTTCAACTTAGAAAAGATTCGTTATCACAAAGTAATTCTGTTGGCCGACGCTGATGTTGATGGCAGCCATATCCGTACCCTGTTGTTAACGTTTTTCTTCCGTCAGATGCGGCCTTTGGTGGAAGCCGGTCACATCTATATTGCGCAACCTCCGTTGTACTCCACGGTGGTGGGTAAAGAAAAGATTTATCTAAAAGACGATCATGCTAAAGACGCATTTTTGGTGGAGCACCCCAACCACAAAAGAGAGTTTCAAAGGTTGAAGGGTCTCGGTGAGATGGACTTCGACGAGTTGCGGGCCACCACTATGGATGCCACCAAACGCACCCTGCTGCAAGTAACGGTAGAAATGATGGCCATAGCTGACGAAATCTTTTCGACCCTGATGGGTGAAAATGTGGAGAGCCGGAAAAAGTTTATTCAGGCCAATGCGCACGACGTCCGCTTCTTGGATATTTAAGGGTCATTATGAGCGATACCAACGACACACCAACGGAAAACATACCGATGGGTACTATTGAGCCCATCGAAATTCAAGAAGAGATGGAACAATCTTTTCTGGATTACGCCATGTCGGTCATTGTTTCTCGTGCGCTCCCTGATGCACGAGATGGTTTAAAGCCAGTGCATCGCCGAATTTTATGGGGTATGTACGACCTAGGGGCCCGCCCCGACCGGCCAACGATGAAGTGCGCCAGAGTTACTGGCGAAGTCATGGGTAAATACCACCCGCATGGAGATTTAGCTATTTACGATGCGTTGGTGCGTATGGCGCAAAACTTTAGTTTGCGCCATCCGGTTATTCACCCTAAGGGAAACTTTGGTTACTCTCCCGACGATTCGGCGGCTGCCGCCCGTTACACCGAGTGCCGTTTGGACCCTATTGCTTTGGCGCTTCTTAACGGTATAGATGAAGACACTGTTGATTTTATAGATAACTATTCGGGTGAGTTCAGCGAGCCCGAGGTGTTGCCGGCGCGTTTTCCTAACTTGTTGGTAAACGGAAGTCAAGGCATCGCGGTGGGAATGGCCACCAACATTGCCCCCCATAACTTGGGTGAGGTTATTGATGCCACCATGCATCTTATTGATAACCCAGAGGCCACCCCGGATGATTTGATGCACTTCATGCCGGCTCCTGACTTTCCTACCGGCGCACTTATTTTGGGCCGAGCCGGAAGTCGAGATGCTTACCGCACCGGTAAGGGAAGTATTCGCATGCGGGCTCGTACAGAAATCGAAGAAGGTAAACGGACGAACCGTATTGTGGTGAGTGAGTTGCCTTATCAGGCCAGCCCGAACCAAATCATGGTCAAAATTCGTGACCTCGTTGATAGCCGTGAAATTGAAGGTATTTCCGATATCAACGACGAGTCGGCGCAAGGAAAAACCCGCATTGTTATTACCTTAAAACGGGATGCTCCGGCACTGGTTATTTTGAACAATCTGTTCAAGCGAACACCTTTGCAGACCACTTTTTCGGTGAACTCTGTGGCATTAGTTGATGGAGTGCCCCGTCTTTTGAACTTGCGGGAACTCTTGGTTGCTTATATTGAACATCAGGTGGAGGTTGTTACCCGCCGTTCGCAGTACCGGCTAGAAAAAGCTCGAGCTGAAGCTCATATCACTGAAGGTTTAATCAAAGCATTAGATCAAATAGATCAAATCATTGCCTTCATCCGATCTTCTGAAGACCGTAGTCACGCCCGTGAGGGGTTAATGGGTGAGGATTTCGGTTTCACTGAAATTCAGGCGAATCATATTTTGGATATGCAGTTGGTGCGACTTACTCGTTTGGGCAGAACCAATTTAGAGGCACGTTTAGCTGAGCTTAAAATCACCATGGATGCCTTGGAAGCCATATTGGGTGACGAAGTACGACTTCGCGAGGTCATCAAGGAAGAAATGCAAGCAGTTCGTGAAGCCCACGCCACGCCACGAAAAAGCGAACTGATGGTTGATCCTGGGTCGCTTGATGTTGAAGATTTGATTGATGATGAAGAACAAGTGTTCACCATGAGTGCCGGTGGGTATGTGAAGTTAATGTCTGCCGATGAATTTCGTACCCAGGGCCGCGGAGGTCGCGGGGTTGCGGGGGCGCGTCTTAAAGATGAAGATGTGGTTACTCACTTGTTACATACTTCTGCGCATGCATATTTATTGTTCTTTTCTACTCGGGGCAAGGTGTATCGCTTAAAAGCACATCAAGTGCCGGTAGCAAGCCGTACGGCACGCGGTACCGCCATTATTAACTTGCTGCCGTTAGAGGCAGAGGAACGCATTCAGGCAGTGATCGATACCAGAGATTACGAAACGCACCGCTTCTTGTTTTTTGCTACCCGAAGTGGTCGAGTAAAAAAGACGAAGTTCTCTGCTTATGACTCTTCGTTAAAAGCGGGCCTTATTGCTATCAAACTTAATGATGGCGACGAGTTGGTTGATGTCATGGCTACCAGCGGGAAAGATGATTTGTTGCTGGTGTCGCGGTCGGGCCAAACCTTACGCATGGACGAATCGGCAGTGCGCTCAATGGGCCGTACCGCTGCGGGGGTACGAGGCATGAAGTTCCGAGAAGGCGATGAGCTTTTGTCTTGTGCTGTGGTGAAGCCTGAGGCCACCGTTTTGCATTTGACCACGCAAGGGTTTGGTAAACGAACCAGCCTTGACGAGTTTTCCACCAAAGGACGGGGTGGGTTAGGGGTGCGAGGTATCGGGGTAACCGAAGAACGTGGCCAGGTAGCAGGGGCTGTGGTGGTGAATGAAGATGATGATATTTTTGCGGTGACCTCTGGCGGGGTGATTATTCGTATGTCGGTTTCAGATATTTCGCTCCAGGGAAGAAGCGCTACTGGGGTTCGGGTAATGAACCCCGATGATGGGCAGCATGTGGTGGCGTTGTCTCGGGTCCCTGCCGAAGACATGAGCGAAGACGAAGACACAGTTGAAGCTGAAAGCGAAACTGTCGATCTCGAAGAATAAGTTGTAAGCAACAAAACTTCCCCCCTGTATTCCAATTACTTGGAAACCAAGTGAGGAAATTATGTTGTCTAAAAAAGAACCGCTTAATGACCGAGGTCAGACTTTACCGTTAATGGCTTTGCTGGTTTTACTGGCGGTGGGTTTAGCGATCCTTGCTGCGGAGTTAGGTGCAGTAGCGGTGGAGCGTGCACAAGCCCGTACCGCAGCAGATGCTGCCGCCTTAGCAGCAGCAACTGACCGGGTTGATCCGGAAAAAACAGCACAGTTAATGGCCACCAGTAATGGGGCAACCCTGGAGTCGTTTCGTCGGGATGGTTTTGAGGTGGTGATCGTGGTTCGTGTTGGTCGAGCCAGGGCCACCGCCAAGGCGCAAAGTGTGGCCAGTTTCATTCCTTAACGAGAGGGTTTTGAAAGACAAATGCTAGGCGACCGCGACCAACTGCTCTGATTCCTCTAGACTCACCGGTCGTGGAAGAAGAATCTGAACAAGCAGAAAACGAAGAAGTGGTTGACCCCACGACAGGGAGTGAAGAACTTCCTGAATTGGGCGGGCCAGCAACTACCGCAGCGCGCCTTGAAGACCTTTTTCAAAGCAGTGGAGATGAGCAATCAACAGAGTTTGAGCCCACGGGTGAAAACGAAAAAGAGGTTTTTGCAGAAGACCTCAGCCCAGCAAAGGGGCCTCGTTTTCGTAAATCAGAAAAAGATTCAAAACCTGAACGCATTACCGGGAGAGAGAGCGGTGGGTTTCGGGTTCGCCGGGTTCGCCGACTGTTGCGCCATATTGAGCCTTGGTCGGTACTTAAAATTGGGTTAATTTTTTACTTGTGTGTGTGGGGCATGACGGTGATTGCTACCTCTATGGTTTGGGGAGCAGCTAGCGACGCCGGCACCATTGAAAAAGTTGAGCACTTTATTGCCCAACTGTTTGCGTTAGAAGACTTTGCTTTTGACACGGAACAAATTTTCCGTATCTTTGTTTTGGGCGGCTTGGTTATGGTGGTGGGGGGCACAGCAACCACCGTGGTACTGGTGGTGGTCTTTAACCTGATCAGCGATTTGATGGGGGGTATTCGTTTTACCGTCATCGAAGAGGAGACTGCGGTGCGGCGAAGGAAGGTTCGTTCCGGTGACCGGGTGCTTCCTAAGCCAGGAATTAAGAAACAACCTCCCCCAACCGGGTAGCGACCGACCACTCGCGGACGATACCGTTTTGGCACTGCGGGGCTATAGCTCAGTTGGTTAGAGCGCACCCCTGATAAGGGTGAGGTCGCTGGTTCAAATCCAGCTAGCCCCACGCAACCCGCAGAATTGGAGTAGGTCCGAGATCATGATGCGTACCATCCGAGGAGCTCTTGAGTCAATTATGGCTGCGGCTGCTGTGGCGAGTGTTTTTCGGGCTATTGGTATCACTCGTACTCCTCGCCAAACGGGCGGGTGGCGCCGTCTTGAAGGGCCGGATCTTCGCTGATGAGAGCTGCTGTTTTGGGGGCCGGAGCAGTGGGAGCACGGGTGGCTCGCCAGTTGCTGTCGGGGGGCTTAGTTGGTCAAGTTGTGTTGCGTGACACTGATGCTGATCGTTTAGCTTGGGTTTCGCGTTCGCTAGGGGAACGACTCATTATTGAGCACGCGCCATTTCCGGCGTCGCTGGAAGCCGATGTGGTGGTGGTAGCGACCCCCGGGGGCACACAGTTACCGGCTTTGGTAGATGCTTTGGCGCATCAACGCCCGGTTATAACCACTGGCGATGGCTTGGCGGAAACCGTGTCAATGTTGAAGTTGTCTCTTCAAGCAAAAGAAGCCGGAGTCCCAGTGGTTTTAGGCGCCGGGTTTGCTCCTGGTTTGAGTTGTGTGTTGGCGGCTCATGGGGCCACGTGGCTTGAGCAGGTAGAAGAAATTCATGTAGCAAAAGCAGGTACTGGTGGGCCGGCGTGTGCTTTGGTGCATCATCGGGCGTTGAGTCGGATTGCTTACGATTGGCGTCAAGGGCAGTGGGCGCGTAACCCGGGGGGTTCGGGCCGATCGTTGTGTTGGTTCCCTGAACCGGTAGGTCCACAGGATTGTTATCGAGCTGCTTTGGCTGGACCAGTGCTTTTACACCACGCCTTTCCGCAAGCAGAGTGGATTACTTCTCGGGTTTCTGCTACTCGTAGAGACCGTTTGACGGCTCCGTTGCCGATGTTGGCGCCTCCCCACTCAGAGGGTGGGCCAGGGGCGATACGGGTGGAACTACAGGGTAAACAAGATGGCGCACATAAGGCGGTGGTGTTGGGGGTTACTGAGCGTCCTGCGGTAGCGGCGGCCACGGTGGCGGCTACTGCTGCTGAGTGGGCGTTAACGGGTCGCCTGAAAAAGCGAGGGATGGCTGGTTTGGCTGAAATGGTTGAACCGGTGGCCTTTTTACAGGATGTGCGAGAACGCGGGTTGGTGATTGAAGTTTTTGAAGGTGATCATGCGCCGATCTAAGGGTCTGTGGTGGTTTTTGGTGGTGGTTGCAGGGTGTAGCACTGGGGCGGTACAGGTAGTGCCCTCATCAACGCTGGCTGCCACAACAACAATGACTGTTTCTTCAACAACGGTGGCGTTGGATTTATCTGAGGTTGAAGAAGTGGGAAACTTAAGTCGGGACCACACACCGTTTGATGTGGACTATGCCACGGCTCCTCCTTCTGGAGGGGACCATTTTGATGTGTGGCACAACTGTGGTGTTTATTCGGTTGAGTTGCACGACGAAATGGTGGTCCACACCTTGGAACACGGCATGATTTGGGTGACTTACTTGCCGAGTTTGAGCGAAGAAAAGGTTTTGTCTTTGGCTGGGTTGTTTAGCAACAACGAAAGGTTGTTGATGTCGCCGTATCCGGAGCAACTTGCACCGGTGGTGGTTACTTCGTGGGGTCGCCGTTTAGAGATTCAAGAAGTAGACGACCCACGAATTTTGGGCTTTGTTGAGGCATTTACCGATGCGGAAGATTCCCCGGAGCCTGGAGTGTCTTGTACTGGTGGTTTGGGGGTGCCGCCAGATGAGCCGTTTGCGCCAGCGAAGCGTTCAGGAGTTAAGGGTTTTGATGATGGTTTGATGGAGGCTTGGGTTGGCCGCTACGGCGCTGCCACCTTCCGCGGTGATGTTTCCTGAAAAATCGGTGAAGAGACCGCCGGCTTCAGGAAAAATGGTCAGCATGGGGGCCACATCCCAGCGGTTAACCAACGGGTCAATCATGGCGTCGGCTCGTCCTGTGGCGACCAATACGTAGCCGTAGGCGTCGCCCCAGGTGCGCATAACCGTGCCGAGCTGAATGAGGGGTTCTAGTTGGGTGACTGAGGGCCAGTAGTCCACGCCACTGGTTACTAGGCAGGCTCCTTCGATCGTGGTTTGGTTAGAGACGTGTACTTGGGTTCCGTTGAGAAAGCATCCGTTTCCTCGGCCAGCGGAAACACATTCACCGAGCCCGGGAATATTTATGACCCCGACCGCTGGGCCGTGTTGGTCTTCCATGGCTACGAGGTTTCCGTAGAGGGGTACGCCGCGTATGAATGATTCAGTTCCGTCGATGGGGTCAAGTATCCAGGTGCGCCCGGAGGTGCCTTCGGTATCGGCTTCTTCTTCACCCACAATGGCGTCGTCGGGGAAGGCCTCGCTGATGCGTTGGCGTAAGAGTCGTTCAGCGCCTCGGTCGGTGGCCGTTACTGGGGTGCCATCTCCTTTGCCTTCAACGTCCAGGTCAGGGCTTTGGAAGGTTTCTAATGTGTAGGCCCCGGCTTCTTGAGCGATGGTAGTGGCGAAACTTAAAATCTCTGGGTCTACTGGCGGAGGGGTTAAAGTCATGGTTACCTAGTCTAAAGGGTGCTGGTTGTCGGCAAGTTTAACGGGGGTAACAAATGCTTAAATCAATGGGCAGGGCGGTTATTTATGGCGCATTGGTGCTGGTTTTTGTGGGGTGCGGTGTTCAAAATGATGAAATTTTGAGCCGGGACGATTCTTCAGAGAATACGTTGGTCGACCAAAGAGATTCAACGTCGGACAGCGTTCAAGAAGAATTAGGCGAAGCAGGAGACACAGCAGCGGAGGGTCCGATGCAGTCTGGTGAAAACGAAGAGGACGGGTTTGATTCCGGTGAGGAGAGTGGCGGCGTTCTTGGAGGGGAAACTCTTGGGGATACTGGCTCAGACGGTTCTGAGTCATCTGGTGAGGAGAGTGGCGAAGAGGAAGGGATGCAAAAAACTCAAGATAGCGGAACGCCGTTGGACCCCGATAATGCGCCAAAGGGTGATGAGTTTACATTTACTCCTTTTGAGGCACGGGACCCTGAATTGGTCATAGATAACGGGATAGGTTATCTCTACACCACAAATATTTTCCCGTTTGGCCCGCCGATTAATGTCCCTATTTGGAAAACTACAGACTTTTCTGCATGGGAAGCTGTTGGTGATGGTTTAGAAAAAGTTGGGTCGTGGGCTGAGGATAGTTGGACTTGGGCGCCGGGGGTAATAAACGCAAGTAACAAATGGATTCTTTTTTATACGGCTCGAGTTCTTGGCACTACTGCAGATTCGGCGTACCCAGCGGGGGTTCAGTGTGTTGGTCTCGCTGTTGCTCCTGCGCCTACTGGACCTTTTATTGATCGAGGTTCGGATCCTTTTATTTGCCAAGAGTCACTGGGGGGGTCAATCGATCCTTCTCCTTTTCGTGATGATGATGGGTCTTTATGGATAGCTTGGAAGGCTGATACAAATGCACCCCACATAAACGGGACGGCATGTATTTTTTCTCAACGGCTAAACACCTCCGCTATGAGGCTTCTTGGGGAGTCAACAAACTTGTTGTGCCGGGATCAGGATTGGGAATGGCCGTTAATTGAGAATCCAGATTTTTTTCGTGATTCAGATGGGGATCTTTGGCTGTCTTATTCGGCTGGGTGGTGGGATAGTGCGTCATACAGCACAGGTATAGCCAGTTGTGCGTCGCCTTCTGGTCCTTGCGTAAAAGAAGGGCAGTGGTTGAGTTCAGGCGATGGGCTGGTTGGTCCTGGTGGGGTAACTTTTGTCTCGGATGGCGAAGATGACTATGTGGTTGTTTGTACTTGGGAAGGTGGCGCAGGGTTTGATGAAGGGGGAACAGGGGTAACGGGGGTTGTACAGATGGCTCGGGTTCTTGAACACATCCAAACTGAAAGAAGGGCGACTACGACACTAGATGGCAGTTGTTACACAGCACCTCCAGATTTTGTAGACATGAGTGAGGGGTTAGTTGCGGGTGAATGGAACCCACAACAAGTGAGGTCAGTGGCTGCGCTTCCTTCGCTCTCTCTTGAGATAACGAG